>Ga0134126_10001597_pt1 | contig 28888 bp, 23 predicted proteins | sample KB31752_FD_96881 | JGI IMG/M metagenome (GOLD analysis project Ga0134126, IMG submission 96881) | Terrestrial soil microbial communities with excess Nitrogen fertilizer from Kellogg Biological Station, Michigan, USA - KB3-175-2 | ecosystem: Environmental > Terrestrial > Soil > Unclassified ... | reverse complement strand
CACATTCCTTGCGTCCTGATTTCACCTTCTTGAGCGTCTACGATCCCGACGGCACGATGCGCGCAATCTACCCCGCGGACGCAAAAGTCCTGAATCGGAACTTCGCCTATCGCGACTGGTACAGGGGGGTGACGCGCACGGACGCCCCCTACATTTCCGAGTTTTATGAGACGGCAGTTCGCCCATCCCACTGGGTTGTCGCGGTTGCCATTCCCATGCGAGATCGACAAGGCAAAACCGCTGCACTTTTGATGGTGGCCCAGGATTTGGATACGGTCGGACATCAATTGCGAGAGCTCACCGGCGAGGGAAGCTCCAAGATATTCATTGTGGATCAACACGGCCATGATTTCGGTATTTCCGATTTTTCCGTCACCTCTCCGCAGGATTTGCGCGAGGTGGGAAACCGAGCCGTGAGTGGACGGACCGGGTCGGTGCTGCTGATGCGCGGAAAAGAACAGGAGATTGTCGGATATGCTCCCGCGAGCGCCATCAACTGGGGAGTGCTCATAGAGGTTCCGACTTCGGCGATTCGCAAGGCGCTGTGGGGTTATGAACAGAGCATGGGGCTGCTGGGGCTGATGTTTATGGCGCTAGCTTTGATCTCAGGCGGGGTCATTGCTTCCTTTTGCCGCCGGCTGCATGAAGTCGAAGCCCATACCCGCTTGATTATCGACCGCGCCCACGATGCGTTCCTAGAGATGAACGCGGAAGGACTGATCACCGAGTGGAACACACAGGCGGAACACATCTTCGGCTGGCCGCGTGCGGAGGTCGTCGGGCTCCCCCTGGAAACCATTATTGTTCCCGAAAAGGATCGCGAGCGTCACCGGCGTGGACTGCAGCTCTTTCTCGCCACCGGGAAGGGCAGCATCGTAAATAAGAGAATCCGCATGTCCGCGCTGCACCGGAGTGGCCGCGAATTTCCTGTGGAATTTTCGATCTCCCCGATACGGGTGCGGAATTCCTATCGTTTCAATGCCTTCCTCCGCGATATCAGCGAAAGCATTCGTTCCCAAAAACAAATCGAAGAACAAAATGTGCAACTCGCGGCCCGGAACCGCGAGGTTGAGCGTGCAAACAACTTGAAGAGCCAGTTCCTCGCCAACATGAGCCACGAGTTGCGCACGCCCCTGAACGCAATCATCGGATTTTCCGACCTGATGTCAGACGGCGTTACCGGAGCGCTTACCGAAAAGCAGCAGCACTATTTAAAGCGTATACGAGAAGGCGGCAAACACCTGTTGCAGCTTATCAATGACATTCTGGACCTCTCCAAAATCGAAGCTGGACAGGTGACCCTGAATTACGAGTCCTTCAGTCTCCACGGGATCGTTCCGGAAGTAGTCTCGGTGATCCGGCCGCTGGCAATGACCAAGAAGATAACCATTGAGGAAGCTTACGATCGCGGCGCGACGCTGAGTGCAGACCGCGTGCGCTTCAAACAGGTCCTTTTCAACCTGCTCAGCAACGCAGTGAAATTTACCCCGGAAGGCGGCAAGGTTCGCATCGATTCGAGCGCCTCCGACGGCCACATCTCGATATCGGTGAGCGACACCGGCATCGGACTTGCGCTATCGGATCAGGAAATAATTTTCGAAGAATTTCGGCAAGTGCAAAACAGTAGCTCCAAGCCCAATGAAGGGACCGGGCTGGGGCTGGCGATCACCAAGCGACTGGTCGAACAGCATGGCGGAACGATCACTGTACAAAGTGAGTTAGGCAAGGGAAGTACATTCACAATACGTTTTCCGATATCTCTCAAACCAGCGCCAGAGCCCGCGAACTGGACTCCGGTCGATCACTCGCTAATCTCCGGGGAACAAAAGCCGCTGGTTCTCGTGGTCGATGACGATGCTTCCGCTCAAGAACTGATTGTGACGTTTCTTTCCGATGAGTATCGCGTAGCCGTTGCCGCAAATGGCAATGAGGCGGTGGCGAAGGCGGTAGAACTGCGGCCCGACTGCATTACCCTTGATCTCTTGATGCCCGGGGGCAGCGGCCTGCAAACCTTGGAACGCCTGCGCAGTAAGCGTGAAACTTCTCACATTCCCGTGGTGATCGTCTCTATTGTGGACGAAGAAAACGTGGGATTCGCGCTGGGCGCCGCAAGCTACTTCGTAAAACCGGTGAAGAAGAATGCGCTGCTTGCAGCCATCCGCGAGCATGTCAGAGCAAAATCGCCGGCAGATGCAGAGATTTTGATCATCGATGACGATCCGCATTGCCGAGACCTTCTCACAGAGATGCTTCGGGATGGCGGATACAAACCTCGAACCGCCGTGAACGGAGTCGAAGGCCTGAAGCTGCTTAAGCAGCGCTGCCCCCAGGCAATCTTATTGGATCTCGCAATGCCCGAGATGGACGGCTTCGATGTGCTTACGCAAATCCACAGCCACCATCCGGAGTTGCGCGATGTTCCCATCTTCGTAATCACCGCCAGGGACCTGAGTGAAAATGACCTTCGGTTTCTTCGCAGCAAGGTCAGGGCGCTATTTCTCAAATCAGGGCCGTGGACGAAGGAGCTGCTGGTGGCAGTCAATCGTGCAACCAAGACCCGGGAAGCGGCACTTACCTCATGAAAACCATTCTCATCGCGGAAGACAATGTCGTAAACCGGGAGCTGGTTCGCGAGATGCTGGAGGCATGGGGATTTCGAGTTCTCGAGGCCCTGGACGGACAGCAAGCGCTTGAGACGATCAAAGCGGAGCGCCCCGATCTGGTCCTTATGGATATACAGATGCCCGCCCTTGATGGCTTTGCGGTAATGCAGAAGATCCGATCAGAGGCAGAATTGGCCGCGATTCCCGTTGTGGCCCTCACCGCCTACGCGATGCGAGGCGATTCAGAAAGAGCGCTATCGGCCGGCTTTAACGCATATGTAACCAAGCCGATCGACATGGCGTTGTTGCAGAAAGAAATCAACCATCATTTGGATGCAGTTTCCAATACTCAACTTTAGTCCCGGCTCACCAGCCTTTTGCCTTGCTTTGTCTTTCTTGTTCTGCTGAAGCAGCCGCTCCCGAGCAAGCCAGACTGTGGGATGCATTACCTTCCTCGCGCGCCAGGCTCGCACATTGAGGCTCACGTCGGCGGCTGCATAGGAAGCGGCGCAGATGGCGGTTACCTGTGGCATGATCCGGCGGAAACAGCGTTGAGGTCGCTCAATCGCGACCGGAGCGAACCTCAGCCTTCAGCACGCCACGCGTGCTGAAGGCTGAGGTTCAAATATTTCTAGAGTCCTTCTCGTCTCAATCAATCACAGGTTGCCCCTGCTCTGCCGAAAAGAAACAAGTTCCCAATCCCCGCCGGGAAGAGATGTTCGATGCCGGAGAATGTACAGATTTCCATCATCCGCGAGGATCTTAAAGAACCCATGCTCCGGGCCGCACCACTGGTCGACGACCTCCTCCACCAGATATTCGTGCTCCTCCAGCCGAAAACGAACAGGCCGCTCGTCCGCCTTGCCTTCCGCATGACACCAAACCTGCAATTTCACTGAATCAACCGCCTCGCTGCAATCTTTCCGATACCATTCGCGCCAGCCGAATGCTGTCCGCAATCTTCGCGTGAACCGCGGGCGAATTCTTAATCTCTTCTTTATTCAGCCGTACCGCTGCAATCAATGATGCCGCAACCAGCAGCGCCCCTTGCTGTTTCGATTCATTCATGCCCAGCTCCCAAAAGAGGATAGCCATTATAGGCGAATATCAGGCGAAGGTCAGTGTATTGCAGTGAGTTGTAGGTGACCAACGTAATTATCACTGGAGACGCGGGCAAAGCCATAATGTGAAGAGCCGGGGCTCCGCTGAGCTTCCAAATTCTCTGCTTCGATCCTAGAAAGGCTTGCTCGGGACACATCCCCACCGTCCAATGCAGCCAAGAAGGAGAACCGTGCGTTCCACCAATCTGTGCATCACGATGTGCCTGTTGTCGGCATTTTCAGCTTCGGTGGCAGTTGGCCAATCTAATCAGGAGTGGGTAGCTTACAAGCAAAAGTGCGGCATCCCCGCTGGGATGGCCTACAACGACTGGGTGGCGGCGGGCTCAAAATGTAACAGTGGGAGCGCAGCGTCCGGCACAGGAACCGCTGCGGGCGGTCTAACTCCACAGCAACAGATGGCCTTGCAGTCCGCGCAACTTGGCGGTTACATGATCGGACAAGGCCTTCACAACATTCTCTTCGGCCAACCGAAACCACTCACCAGACCTTTGGATCCAGCGGCACAGCAAAGGGCGCTTGCTGCCGAGCAACTCAACAACAGCGGCATTTACCTTCTGAAGAAAAATGATTATGCCGGTGCGATCAACGAATTTCAACAAGCTCTGAACCAGGCGCCAAACGATGCCAATATCATTTCCAATCTCCAGTTGGCCAGGCAACGACAGAAAAACGCTGCCGATGCCGCGAAGACAAGCTATGTTTTAGGCAATCTGCTGGGTCCTGCACAAGACAGCGCAAGCAACCATCCGGGAGGTACTCCCAGCCCTTTGAATTTGGTCAATCTCGACCCTAACGTAGTGGACTTTCGTGGGATGGGACATACCTCCAGCGCTAATCCCAACTCCAGCTTCCTGAATACAGTCGTCACGGGTTCCGACAGCAACACAGTGGATCTGGGCAGAGCTAACAAGAACTACGTCGACCCCAAATGGCTCGAAAGCCAGATCAACAGTGTGCTGGGAAATCCCGCTCCCGCCCCGGCGCAAATTTCTCCGCAAGAAGAGATTGACAAGCTTTTTCAGCCAGCCCAGTCCCCGCAACCATCAGGGATCATTCCGCCGCAGGCTTCCGCGCCCACAGTCAATGGGCCCGACACAGAACAGCAGACTAAAGCAAAAGTAAATGCCGTTTTTTCAAATCCTGTCACTTCGCCCGCGGGGCCGCACAATTGATGGCCCGCATATCAATGGAGAACCTGCCGAGGCTTTTCATTTTCGGATTGGTTATTGTCATTGGCTCTCTCGCGTGCCGCGCGCAAACAGCTCCTAGCGGTTCCAACGCTGCTCCCGGCGCACCGGCCGCGGCACAGGCTTCAGAAGAGATGACGAAGAAGATCACGGATCTGGTGAACGCTGGAAAATACGCGGAAGCGCAACAGTTGACGACAGGTTTGCTGGTGGCCTATCCCAATGACCAGCGGCTCATCCAGTCAAAGTCGCTTTTGGAGAAATTGCTTGCGCCTGCAAGTTCAACAGTTGCGACTCCTGCTTTGGCAAGCAATATACCCCCCGTTCAACCGGCGGCGAATGCCCCAGCCACCCAGCTAACCGGCATGGATAAAGTGGAATACGATTCGCTGATCGAACTGGGACGCGAAGCGCAACAGACAACCGACTTGGATGAGCAAAAGAAACTGTTGCTGCAGTTCATGAACAACAGCCGCGCTTTCTTGCAGAAGCATCCGGACGAGATGTTGTTGTGGCAGCTTCGTGCCGCGGGAGCAATTACTCTGGACGACGCGCTTGCGGGCTATGAAGCCGGGCAAAAACTTCTGGCCGCTGGAGCGGCGGACGAGGGCGATTCGAACCTGGGCCGCCTGCTCGCACAACTCAATCTGAAAGGCTGGATGGACACGCAATTTCTGGAAAAGCGGCGGGCCGAAATGGCAGCCGAGGCCCAGCGTCGGCGATCCGAAACGGAAATAATCTTAACCGAAGCTGCGGCACAAACGGATTACGGAAACAGGGTACCGAAAATCGGTGGGTTCACTTCTGAAAGCTTGATAGTGACGGACAAGAAAGGCAGCGCACACACATTTCGATACGACGAAGTAAAAACCTTCAAGGTTTTTCAGGAGACAAAGAACGGCTACTGTTATGTGGTCTTAAGAGGTGACCCGCCGGCCAAGTTTCCCGTTCCTTGGCATTGGTGGAAGGCCGATACGGAGTGCCCGTTCTGGCAGACAAGCAGATGTCCTGTCACACAGAAGTTCGCAGACGCATTAAAAACTCTGGCCGAAAAGGAAGCGCCCCCACAATGAGTTGTATTGACCGAACCGCACTTGCATCGGGGAGCATGAAGCATTTGATCGTCCGCTTTATGCTCGCCATGATCTTTCTCTCGCCTCTACGCGCTCAGACAACTCCCAATTCGTCCGCTACCGATGCGGTTGCGGTTGCAACCAACACCGCGCCAAAGGCGACCGCTCAGGCACCGGACGACATGACGAGGAAGATTACCGACCTAGTTCACGCGGGCAAATATTTGGAGGCGCAACAGTTAACTACTGGGCTGCTCGTGGCGTATCCAGACGACCAGCGGCTTATGGGGGCCCAAGCGCTGATAGAGAAGTTGCTTGCAGCCGGCGGTTCAGCCAATCCCGCACCAGAAAACAGCAAGCCTGCTTCACCTACGCCGAACAATGCTGACGAATTTACCGGGATGGACAAGGTCGACTACAACGCCCTGATCGAGCTGGCGCGCGAAGCACAACAGACTACTGATTTGACGGAACAGACCAAGCTGCTCAAACAGTTCATGGATCAGAGCACTTTGTTTTTGCAGAAGCATCCAGACCAGATTCTGCTCTGGCAGGTTCGGGCCGCCTCCGCCATTAGTCTGAATGAGCCGATGGCCGGATACGAAGCTGGGGAAAAACTTATCGGGGCAGGTGCAGCAAACAGCAGCGATGCGAATTTGCAGCGTCTGTTGGGGCAACTAAGAAACAAGGGCTGGCTAGACAGGCAGCGGGCCGAAGAACTTCAGCAAACTGTAGACAAGGCACGAGAGCAAGCACAAGAGACTGAGGAGCGTCTCCAAAATACCTTCCCGGTGGTACATGCAAAGGTGGGTTTCGGGGCAAATGGCTATGGCTATGGACATTTGGTGATTAATAAGGACAGCGCGGTTTATGAGGGTACCGATGAAAGCATCCGCCTCGCCACGTCTGAGATTCGCGAAGTAAAGGTGGCGTGCAATACCGATGCGTGTGGTATGTATTTCACCCCCAAGAGCGGAAGGAAATTCTTCTTTCTCGCGGTTACTGAAGAAGCAGTTGCCAACAGGACAGACAAGGGCAAGATATTTCTCAAGCCAGCCGTCCTAGGGAATGCTGTTGTTCATAGGTGGGAATTTATCAAAATTGACGATAAGACTCTCGGTCCGCCTCCGGCAGGCTCAGTTCCAGAAGCTTCAAAAGCCAAGGCCTCTGCCCTCCACGCCCCGGCAGCCGTGGAAGTATCCACGTCAGAACTCACGCCGCAAGCGGCAAACACTCCTGTTTCCATGAACAATTCTGTGTCGCAACCCGCAGCACCAGTTTCACAGAGCTCTGCTTCGGGGAGCAATCCAGCCCCTGTGGGGGCGGCGGTCGCGAACGTTTCAAATACCGCCATCCTTCATCTATATCGCCTGCACCAATTTTCCGGCCTGGGATTGAAAACGAACATAGACATCGATGGCAAGAAAGCAACTCAAATTGCGAATGGACAGGCTATCCGAATGCTTCTTGCGCCCGGCAAGCACAACATCACCGCCTCTGCCAGAAAGGCAAGAGCCGACCTTCCAATCTACGACCTTGCTATGGAAGCCGGCAAAGAGTACTGGGTCCGGGTTGATTTCTCAGTGGGATTCTTTACCTACGTGAAGCTCTATCTGGAGCCAGCCGAAAAGGCACAGTCCGAGTCCGGGAAGTTGGAAGAAATCAGCCTTGGGGATCAGTCGATAAACACATCTCCTGAGTAGGCGTGAGTCTCTCGGGACGGATGGGTGTCTGGGCACCGGCGAGCTCGGGAAGATTGGCTCCATCGAGAATTACGGCTTGAAAGTTCGTCTTCCTCGGATTTGCGCCGGGCGAGGTTTGCATCAGTTTAAGTCCAGCGTCATTGAGAGAAGCATCTCCCAATCCTCCGCGACGTTTATCCCGCAGTTTGTGCGCCTAATTGGCCTGAGGCCGCGCGCAACGCGATTCAAAGAAAGCATAATTGCCGTCCGCCGCCGATCGGGACCCAAACTCGTTGCTGCTACGCCTCGACAGCTCTCATTTATCGTGACAGCAGTCGTTCACGAATTGCGGGCACGCTGGCCATGTCAATCGCGGTCCATGCCATGGCCAATGATGCATCGATCATAGCTTTGTCGGCTGCGGGTTTTGCGCAGTGGTCGGCGAACTCCGGCTGATGATTGACCGCAGGCAGCGAGTCGATCCCAATCATGGGATGAATCGAAGGGATCGCCAGCGATACATTGCCCATGTCGGTCGATGCTGACCCCGACTGCGGAGCACCGGGAGCCGGGAATCGCCGGCCCAGGGCTTCGGCATTGCTCTTGTACAGCGCGCCCATATCGGCGTCGAAATGCATCTCGGCATAGGGCTTGTCCCCGCCAACCACGCGAAGCGCGGCTCCTGCGGCCAGCGCTCCCGCTTCGAAGCAGCGCAGGACTTTAGCGCGTATTTCTTCCAACTGCTGTAAGTCATCTGCTCGCACCATGTAGCGCGCTGAGGCGTTTGCCGGGATGACATTGGGAGCCTCTCCCGCATACGTGGTGATCCCGTGCACCCGGTCGCTGGGTCGAATATGCTGACGCAAAAGCCCAATGGCGGTCTGCGCAACCGTCAATGCGTCGGCGGCATTGATTCCCAATTCCGGAAATGCGGAGGCGTGAGCTGCCTTACCGGTGTAGTGCACGTCGAACATGGATGCCGCGATAATGTGCAATTCCAGAATGTCCGTGGGATAGGGATGGACCATCATGGCCCCGTGCAGGCCGGCGAAAGCGCCTCGTTCCAGCATGAGAATTTTGCCGCTGGCGTTGCCTACTTCTTCGGCAGGCGTTCCCAGCACTGTAATCTTCACACCGATGTCGTCGGCTACCCTGGAAGCTGCAATGGCTGCCCCCACCGCGCTGGCACCGATGATATTGTGTCCGCACGCATGTCCAATCGAGGGTAGACTGTCGTACTCCGCGCATATGCCGATATGCAAAGGCCCGGAGCCCGCATGTGCCGCAAACGCAGTCGGCAGGCCGCAGATTCCACGCTCGACCCTGAATCCATTTGCGTCGAGCATCTCCGCGATCCATGTGCTCGCGCGCTCCTCCTCGAATCCCAATTCGGGCGTAGCATGAATTCGATGACTCAGCTCCACCAACCTTTTCTCAGCTTCTTGTAGACGCTCTTTGGCGGCGGCCTTAGCGTTCATGAATGTCTCCTGCCTTTCAGAAGCGAGGGTACAGCGGACAAACGCGCGTGCCCGTGAGTAGAAGTCCGTACCAATGCCGGAACAATTGTTCAATCGCAAATCGTGCCCGAAGGCAGATTTGCTTCTTATCCTCCACGGCTGCGGAGAGGGAAGGACATCCGCAACCGTGTTATAGACGTGTACCCGCTTTGCTCTTCCGAAGCACCTATTTCACTTCGTGTTTTCGCACTGCTTCCGGAGCAAAGAAAATGTAATCCACGTGCCCTGCGACAAAACTGCCGAAGCTCTTCATCGCCTCCGCGACCGCGGGATCGGTTTGCGCTCGCTGCTGTAAAGACCCTTCCTCGCGCGTCCTCGACTCTTGCACGCCGGCCAGGTCCTTGAACTCCTGAATCAGGACGACCGAGTAGTCGGTCCCCCCCCAGCGATGGCGCAGAATTTCCGAGCTCAGCAAGCTTGGGTCTTGTTTCTCCAAAGGCACAAAGGTCTTTTCCCAGAAATTAAGAAAATCATTTACCTGGTTCAGCGGTATCTTCAGCATGGTTACGGTGAAGATGTGGCCGGATTCTTCCGGCGGTCTCGGATTCTGCCCAAAGAAACTGACCGGCACTGCCAGCAAGAGGCATAGCAGCGCGGCACGAGTGGTCTTAATCATTGTCTTTCCTCCCTCAGAGTTTTGGGTAACAGTTTGATTTTGTATTGAGATATTCATGCCCACCATGTGCAGAGGTTCTGCGCGCTGGCTCAATTTAGATTTGCGATTATCGCTGGACAAATATCTTCTTCGGCAAGAGCGCATGCACCCCCTTAACTCCATCTACGACCTGCGTCACCCGAAGGTCCACTGCCATGCTGCACAACATATAAGCTTCATCGGCGCTTAGATGATGTTCTTTCATGAGGTAGTCCACCATCTCATGCACGGCGAGCTGAACTGCCTTATTGAGGTCGGGATCGAAGCCCATGGTCATGTAGTACTCGGGAGTTTCAGCCCGCGGCCATTTAAGCTTCATGTCTTTTCGAACAATGAATTGAAACTTTCCCCACAGTTTGGCTTCAATGGCGGTGCCGTCAACTTCGCCTCCGCCCTGTCCCGCATGCCCGTCGCCAACGGAAAAGAGGGCCTGCTTGCACTGGACTGGGATGTACAGCGTAGTTCCGGCCACCAGGTCTTTATTGTCAAGGTTTCCTCCATAGTACCCAGGAGGTCCATCGCCGATTCTCCCTACCATTCTCGCGGGGGCAACTCCCATAGTCCCAAAAAATGGAGCCAACGGAATCTCCACGCCAGGAGCAAAGACGGCAACATTGCGGTCCCGATCCAGTGGAACCGCGCGGGCTCGGGGATAGGGGAACTCATCGGGCAGTGTGCCTCCACCGGGATGGAAAACGTTTACTGCATAGTTATCGGCAACGCGAATCTCAAGAATGCGCACTTCCAAAACATCTCCGGGTTCTGCGTTCTCGACCGCGACAGGACCGACCAGAATGTTCCCGTAGCTCTGGCTCCTGTCCTTTACCGCCTCCAGGGCGCGCATTTCGGGGCGGATCAGTTCCTCCGGCATGCCCATGCTTTGCATTTCTTTGGAACCCGCGAGCGGAGTGTCCAGCTCAACGATGTCGCCGGATTGAATCGTGACAATCGGTCGGGCGGACGCATCAAAGTAGCCCCACTCCACCGTCTCCGGTCCTGACTTGATCACATGAGTGTTAGGTGGGTGCTGCGGAAAGGTATAGATTGCAGTGAGAAGCATACCGGCCAGCCAATAAGGTCTTCTGATATTCACAAGATTCTCTCCCAACGTGTTGTTGCGACGATAATCAGGCTATCCGGCTACCAATTGACCTTCACCGAAAGCTGGAACGCTCTGGGTCCGCCATCCGCAAGAACTCCCAATGTGGAACTTGGCAATCCGATCTGGTTTGACTCAGCTGTGCCGTTCACGCCAGAAAAACCGAATGCTGCCGCTCCTCCCATGCCGCTATTCGACACAAAGTTCGTTGAATTAAATAAGTTGTAGCCTTCTCCCCGCACTTCAAGACGAAACGGTTCGCGAATGGTGAATGCCTTGGAAATGCTGAGGTCGGTTGAGCGAATGTTCAAAGAGCGCGGCACCAAGGGACGGTTCAGCGGTTCCATGCCGAGCGATGCCCGGTAGCTGTTGATCAGCTGCAGTTCTTGGCTTTGAGAACCCCGCGCTCCCGCGTTACGGCCGATGCCGGGAGGCCGAATCGGCGTGGATCCATCCGGCTGGGGCGAAGCTTCGGTGATGTCAAACGGCAGAGGCGTGGTGAAGGTGCTTATCAGGGAGATCTGCCAGCCATTACCAAAGAAAGGAGGAAGATGGCTGGGATCGAAAATGCCACTAAGGATCATTCGATGCCTCTGGTCGGTCTGCGCAGGTCCAGAGTCCTGGGCGAAGTTAAAAGGGTTCGAAACCAGCGAGGTTCCGGTCGAGTCATCGGTTTCGTCTGTGGCCTTGGAGAGGGTATAGGAACCGTTCAACTGGAAGCGATGCGCAAGTGCCTTTGTGACTGCCACGACCAGGGCGTTGTAGTGTAAGTGGTCGCCATTGCTGATCCAGGGCACCGGGCCGAACTGAGTGCAAACTGCCGCACCGAACATCTGGCACAGAGGTGATCCAGCGGTGGCAACGTTGAAGGAGGGATCTACGTTGATGTCCCGGCCGATGAGCCCTTTTATTCCGAGCGAATGCACGCCAGTGAGCGAGAACACCCAGTTAGGCGCGAATGACCACTGAATTCCCGCGGTGGAATATTGTAAATAGGGTGTCGCGAGATTGTTCGCCAGCTCCTGATTTGGGCTTATCGGCGGCTGGAAAAAAAGAGCATGGATCTGATCTGGAGAAAGTCCGGGGAAGGGGTTGTTAATATTAATTCCTCCCGGGTTCACAAAGACATTCAGTCCAATATTGCGACCGTCGAACCCCCTTTCCAGCAAGGTGGTGAGGAAATTGATGTTCTCGTAGTAAATTCCATAGCCGCCGCGAACTACAAATTTTCCATTTTTGAATGGATCGTAAGCAAAGCCGATTCGCGGCGCAAAGTTGTTCTTATCTGAGGAGCGGCTGCCGGGAGGCGCGAGCAGCCCTAAGGCTCCGTCGAAGTTCTTATCGAAGGCGTTGCTGAAATAATCCCAGCGAAGGCCCAGGTTCAGGGTCAGATTGGGTTTTATCTTCCAGTCATCCTGAATGTACAGGCCGGCGATTCCAGTGGATGAGCTTCCGAGATTGCAGTTTGGGGTAGAACACGCGCTCATCAGCAGCAGATCGGCAAACTGCGAGTCCAGCGGAGCGTCGGTGAAAAACTGAAATGCTCCGTTGGTTCCCAGTTGAAAGAAAGCGGAACCCTGCACATAGTGGTACTCGCCTCCGAACCGGACACTATGGGAGCCGGCGGTAAGACCGAAGTCGTCTTTTATTTGGTATCGTTTTTCGTTGGTACCCTGCGGATCTCCGGCACGCTGTCCGAGAATCAGGTCTGGCCGGGTTTGCTGTGGAATAGTAGAAAATGGCGCCAGTGTATTGTCGTAGCGAAAGAATTGAAATCCAAAGGTATTGACCTTGCTGGGGCTCAGAATGTACGTGTCCGAAAAGGCGTGTGCCTGGGTGTTGGTCAGGTTATTTTCGCCATTGGACTCGACCCGTATCCCGCCGACGTTTTCCGCCGCGTTGAAGTTATCAATGTTGAACCGGTAGAAGAAGTGGTTTTTTTCAGTCGGAGACACGTCCAGTTTTGCCGTGACAAAATCACGCCGGAAAGGTAAAGGCACGTTACCGTCGAATTGCGGGTAGACGCCCCGAGTATTGACAATGCCGGTGTCCAGCTCGCGATGATCTTCGAAAGCCACGAAGCCGAAAATCTTGTCTTTCTTTAGAGGACCGCCGATGCTGCCTCCTTGCTGCTGTCTCCGGAAAGTGCTTTTCTCCGTCTGGAAGAAATCCCGCGCCGTTAGCGCCTGGTTACGGAAAAAATAAAAGGCGTCGCCGTGGAGCTTGTTGGTTCCCGAACGTTCCACAATGTTGACGACTGCTCCAACCGAACGCGCTTGCTCTGCGCTGAAATTGTTGGTGAGCACGTTGAATTCCTGGATCGCATCGGGGCTCACGTCGTATCCGAGGCCACCAACCACGAAATCGAAGTTCTCAAATCCATCCACGAACACGTTCGTCTCACGGCCTCCGGTTCCGGCGACGCTGATTTCGCCCACTCGCGTCTTAGTAGGATCAATCGGGGGAGTGCGCACGATCTGCGGAACCAATGTGGCCAGATCCGTAAAGTCGCGGTTCTTCAAAGGAAGAGAAGCGATCTGATGGCGTTCGATCACTCCGCCGACTTCGGAACTGGAGGACTGGATCAGAGGCGCCGCTCCGCTTACCGTTACTTGCTGCTTGGCGCCGCCCACGACCAGCTGGACGTTTTGCACGGTAGTCTGCCCCACAAGGACCAGGACGTTCTGCGCCGTTGCCTTGGCGAATCCTGTTGCATCCACCGATAAGGTGTAGGTTCCCGGGACGACCGTGAGAAAGGAATACTCTCCGGTTGGCTCGCTGCTGGCCGTGCGCGATTCCGCAGTCGCCTGATTGGTGATCGTCACCGTCGCTCCGGGAATCGCCGCCCCGCTCGGATCTGAAACCGTGCCCGTCATCTGGCCGGTTGTGGCAAACTGCGCCCACGCTGCCAGAGAATACAACACAATACTGAAGCCCAGCAGCGGAGTTAGCCGACGCTTTGAGAATTTCATGGTATGCTCCCATAACGATTCGACGCTGTTTACTCTTGGCATATACACTTGGTACTCAAAGCATCTGTTTGCGCGCCAAATGTTGGTCGGGGCTGTCCAGCCATGGGTCTAGCAGGGCACGCTTCAGCCGTGCCGAAGAGTGCGTCTGCTAAACCCCGTCAGTCCCTGCAGTGTTACCAGCTGCGATTCGGAATGTAACTCGTCTCCGAGACTCAGCGGCTGAATCCGATTGTTTAAGTTCCATTTAGGCCCGCCAGAACAGTCCCGCCCTGATACAAGCCCGGTCTTCCCGGTGGGTTGTCCACCAGTACCTGATTTGATCAATTGCAACGCCAACATCATTTTCCCGAAGAAGAAGAAGAGATCTTCACCACGCCCACTCCCTCCATGAACTTGAAAAAGTCGTACACTTCCGAATTGGGAATGGGTTCGAATTCCGCGCTTAAGACATCGCGTATTTCCGCCACACTCCTGGTGCCGTTTGCCAGGTTGAGGGCTTCGTAGTAGGTGTATTCGCCTCGTTTTGCGATGGCGAGATTGCGGTCGAAGTGTTCGTCTCCGGTTTTGTCTATCAGCCACCAGCGCCCAAACCGCGGGCGGAAGATGTTCACCGCCCCTCGAATGTTGGGGGTGCGCGCAGGAAAGGCGTTCCTGTATTCCGCACTCACGGTCGGGGATTGCAGTCCGGTACCGGAGAGATTGAACTGCTGCGCCTTCTGGCGTTCATATGCCTCGAGCAGGCTTAATGTTGTCTGCTCGGCCTGCTGTAGGCCCGCAAGGAAAGGAGCGGCCTGGCCTTGGAAGGTCGCATCGCCGGCGAGCAAAGACAAACTCTTGAGGGCTGTGGACTCTTGCGCGAATCCCTGTAACACCACGTTGCGGGCTTCAAAATAGTTTTCCCCCAAGGTGCCACTGGTTGCCGCCTGAAGTTCGCCGTCTGCACGGCTCTGATCTTCGGCCAAACGCGCCTCAGCCTTGGTGAAAGCGTTTTGCAATAAGCTGGGCAGGTCTGCCGGCGATGCGCTGGCGAGAAAGTAGGCCGTAGACGCTCCGATTGTCACCCCGCGCCGCATTTGCGTGGGATCGCCGGCGGCTGCAGGCGAATCATCCTGCGTACCCAGAAAATAGTCGGGGTAGTCGTTTAGCAGAACCGCGCGGACGCCAAAAGTTTGCGCATCTTCATGATCGCTTGGACCCCAGAAGGGTTCGATGTTGTAGTGAAACTCGTCGTGGCTTCCCGTGGGCGCGAATAGCGGATCCAGAAATCCTATCGAGCTGTGCGTTGTAAGAAAATGAGCATTGCGGAGCGAAATAGTGTTTTCCTTGCCTACTCTGTCGACGAATGCCTGGACCACATCGTCAATGAAGCTGGGATTGGAGTAGGGCGACCGATACAGATGAAAGACGGCAGCCGCTCCTCGTTGTTCCTGGCTGTAGCCAATCATGTCTATGTTGACCATGGCCAGAATGCGGGCAATGTCCTCAGGATGCTCGTGAAAATGATAAGTAATGCCGTCGTGCTCCGGACCCCACATGAAACGAATGGTGCGCCGCGGCCGGGGCAGCCGGCCGGACGAGATCAAGCTGCTCAGCAGCCGGGCTACATCCAGAGTGCATCCCACGCCGGTCAGGTTGTTGGCCCCGCCACTGTCCCGGCTGTTGTCGTGCGCATACACCAGTACCTCGGTCAATGAGGGGTCGGTGCCGAGAATTTTCGCTATCACCTCGGGGTAAGCACCGGCGCCGGTCGCGGCCTCGACCTCAGCGTGTACGGTAAGGTGTTCCCCTTCTGCCAATCGCTCATCCAGAGCCTTGCCCTCGCGATAGGAGAGCGAAAACGCAAACGTGGGCTTCTCCCCGTGCGGACCGATCCAGGGCGTGATCTGCAGGGATGAGATGAGATCAGGATGATCGACTGCATCGGTGGTGCGGTAGTCAACGACGCCGAGCGCCTGCTTTTCCCAGACCGCCTTGCGCATCACTTGCGGCAGGCTGCCGCTGGCAAGCACGATCTTTCCCGCGACCGTCTTCCCGGCGTAATCCTGGTCGCTGGTTCCCGCACCCACATCAACCAGTTCTGCGGAAGCCGACGTTGTCTGGCTGAAGCGCGCCAGCGAGCCCTTGTAAGTCTGATAATCGGCGAGCAATTCCCGCTCCGGCGTTTCCAGCCAAAGTTGCCCTTTACGCACTTCCCATGAGGGGTTCGCCCGAAAAGCCCAGAAATAGTTCTGCCCGTTGGCGGGGAAGTGCTCGATGGTTACATCCGCCAGTCCAAAGCTGCGCGCCTGCGAGGCCAGATAATTTGCTACCTGGTCTGCCCCTGGCGATGGAGAGAAGCCGGGGAATTGAATGATGTGCTTGAAATCGGCATAGGGAAGCTCGCCCGAAGAGGCGTCGCGGATGGTTTGATAGGTTTGCTGTTTGAGAAGCTGCTGCGCCTCCACTACCGTGCTGCTCATCGGCAGAATCGCGGCAAGCAACAGCCAGAAAACTCGCATCCTCCCATTATGGGACTTGCCGGCAGTGGTTTTTGCCGGATGCCTCATAGTCACTCCCCCTTTCTTATCTCAAGAATTCATCTTTGCCGGATGTGATTTGCCAAAGCGGTGTTCCACAGGCTGGAGACCACGCCATCGCAGCTGGTGCGCAGATGATGGTCAATCGCCGTGCGCAGCCGTTTCGCACTTCGGCTCTCGACCGCCTTCAGGATCCGCGCATGGTCTGCGTTGGCCAGTCTCCTATGTTCCGGGTCGCTCACCAGCAGCCGCACATAACCTGCGACCCAGTTGCGCAGCATCTCGATGACCATGAGCAGGCGAGCAGCGCCCTCACGCTGATAAAGGGCGAGATGAAAATCATTGTTCAGCTTGCTCCAGCGGTCCGGGTCGGCTTCTGAATTCATTTTCTGCTGTAGCTCGCGCATGACGTTTATTCTCTGCGGAGTGATTTGCTTCAGCGCACCGACCGCAGCCTTGACCTCCAGTACCGCGCGAATTGCATATACGTCGCGTATTTCCTCGACCGTCATCGTGGCCACTACGACTTTGCGATGAGGCTGAGATTTAATCAGCCCTTCCCCCTCTAGCGTCCGCAACGCTTCTCGTGTTGGGATTCGGCTTACGTTCAAACGCCGCGCCAGGTCCGCCTGATTGATGGCCTGGTTCGGTTTCAAGGTTCCGTCCAGAATCGCCGCGCGGATTCTCTCGGTCACCAACTGCTGGACTGTCCGGTAATCCAGCACGGCTTCGAACTTCGTGGCCATCAACCAACTCCGTTTCGGGAAAGCATCCAGTCCGCCGCCAGCACTGTGAGCAGGTCCGAGTTGCGATACTGTATACATTATCTTTAATACAAATGCGCCGAAATTTGTACCAGCTCGATAGCGGTTTGTCAAGGGACAGTTTCCCAAGTCAAATGCTGTCCCCGATTCGCAGCAAGGCTGCATTCCGGGGTGCGCAATTTTTCAATCAGCGAATAGTTTCGGGAGCCGTCGCGCACATTGCTTGGTTGCGGCGCGCGACGCCTTTAAGGCCCACTTGAAGGGAATATTCCTGCACACATCAGGCTTGGGGCATGCCGGCCAAGCTAGAACGATCGTGGGTGATGCCGGCACCGTAGCTGCGGGTCAAAGAGGAGGATGAACTTCAGGCCAGGCAGAATGAAGATGGTACGAAGCAGCAATGCAGGAAAGCGTGTCTACCGCTCGCTGAGGACTGCTAGCTTCCTGGCGATCGTGCAACCCTCTTGCTCTTCATCTTCTCTGTCCTTGGGTCCGCACCTTACCAGGTTGATCCTTGAATTCAATGAAGAGATTGTGGGTCTCGGTCTCGCCGATATTCTCGCCGGCATGAATGACGGGCGCCGTCCACTTAATTTCGCCCGCTTTGCCTTCCGCCAACTCGGTACGTCCATCGGGGTAAAAGAATTTCCGCTTCCACGGCGTGAAGGAGTAGATCAGCCGTTCTGGATGAATGTGCATTTTTGCGTGATCGCCAGGCCTGTCGCGAAACTCCAGCACCCTCACCTTTTCGTTTTCAAAAAGCACCTTGTACGCCTCTGGATCAATCGCAACCGGATCTGGCGCTGTCTCGGACTTCTTGGTCATGCGTGATCTCCTCTGACAGCCAAATTTCGCGAAACTCGAACTTTGGTGGTGCTTAGCGAAAAAGGTGTCTCTATATTGCTCTTGAGAAAAGTCCCAATTTGACCTCTGTTCACAACCACGGCTGCGAATCCAATCGCAGCAGCTCAATGTGACAACTCAATATTAAAGGAATCGAGCTCACTTCTGAGCACTGCCATGCAGCAGCTATCCGAATCGGTCTGGGCGCAAATGCTCTCAAACCCTGCGATTGGCCGGTACTGCTCTTCCGCGCCAGAGCTTCAGGCTGTTCCAAGATGCTGTTACACTCTCCAGGTTTATGGTGATTTTGTCCGTCTGCCACGACCCAGTCCGGTCTGCTGCGCGCGCTTTCGTGCTTCAGGCGGGCCGATTCCGCGTGGTAACCGCATCTTCCCTAGCCGAAGCCTAGGCGCGATCCTATGGATTCGACATCACAGCTGTGGTGCTCGATTACGAGTTCGCAAAATGACATCGGAGCCGCCGCGTTCCGGCAGTCCTACATCACCGTTCAGTTAAGCCAGCAAACAACTGAAGCGGATTTGCTATTTGAATTAAGCAGTTTGCTAAGAAACAACGCTGCGGTGAATTAGACGGAGTCCCAGGGCTGTAGCCTACTCGCGTTCGGGCAAAGTATTTCGTGTCTTCCTAAGTATCGGCTCACTTCTTTTTCTGCGTCGATCGCTGGCGTGCCCAGCGCGCCTTCTGGGCGGCTGCGATCCGCGCGCGGCCTTCAGCGCTCATCTTCCTGCGCTTTCTAGTTCCGGAGTTCCCGTTCTGCTCTGATTTTCTCTGCGCCCATCGCACTTTCTGAGCGGCCGAGATCCGAGCGCGAGCTTCAGCACTCATGTGCCAGGCGCCTCTTCGACCATGATGGATGCGAGCTCCGCTAGCCTCGCCTTCCCCTGATCCCAGCAGTTGCCGCACTTGTTTGAGTCGTTCTATTTCGTTGTCGATGAATGCCAGAATGCTTGCGTTTGTCATAGAACAGAGATATTACCAGAATGCTTTCGCGGACTGTTTCGCATTGAAGTACTGTTTTCCAACTAAGTACCGAGTCGCTGTGTTGCTACTCCTAAGAAAGGCCTGACCTTGGTGGAATTTGGGAAAAGCAGCTATTGCTCGCGCATTCGATATAGGACCGGCAAGCCCGGTGAAATTCCGCAGGTGCCGCTTGGCCGCTAAGCAAAGTAATGTTTGGCTAGCAGGATTTGTTTTCAGGTGCTAGGGTTAGCGCTATATTGCCGCGCTTTTTCGAATGGAAAAGATCAAGGAAGGGTACGAACACTTGAAGGGAGGCGGTTGTCAATGAACAGCAAACTCCTAGAGCTGTTAAAGCAGGATATTGCCAAATGGGAGGAGGCGGCCACGGCCTTGGATGCTCTCCTGCCGCAACTGGCTGAGGGTGAGCGCAAGCAGTGGCAAAGCAGAGCCGGACATTATAGGGAGAACGCCAGAGTGATGCGGGAGGTTCTGCCGAAGGTTATAAGCTAGAGATCAACTCGATCAATCCCTTGCCCGCTTTCGCGGAGTCCTCCCCAAGCGGTTTCATCTAAGCCAAAAAGCATTTGCTCGCTGGCCCTGTGTGAATTGCTTCAATCGCTTAGCCATTGAGCTGTCTGCATCCCTCTGACGTTTACAAATTTAATGACCATGAGCCAAGCAATAGGCACAGTTGGCACCATTCATGACAGCCGATTACTTGGCTAACCGCATTCAGGAAAAAGACACAACTGCTTCCGGAGCGTTACTTCAGAGCTTCATCGGCAGGTATGTTGATCGCCTGCGCATCACTGTTTGCGGCACCAACTTCTCGCCCCCATCAAGCCTCGCGACCCTATTTTGTTCCTTGGGCAATGGATTTATGAAGGATTGCGCCAGTCGTATTCATGGTCGCGTACAGATCACCACCGATGGTCACGGGGTTTACCTAAATGCTGTCGAGGAGGCGTTCGGAATGCACGTTGACTATCCCAGCTCCAAAAGATTTACGGGGCATCGCTAGAGAATGAGACTCGATATTCTCCGGCTACTTGGATTGGCTGTGATATCAAAGCCGTCAGCGGCAATCCGGAACCTAAACGCGTAAGCGCCAGCTATGTCGAAAGGCAAAATCTGACGATGCGAATGGGTATGAGGCGCTTTACCAGATTGACGAACGGATTCTTTAAGAAGATCGAGAATCACGCTTATGCCGTTGCTCTGCATTTAATGTACCTGAATTTCGTCCGCGTACATTCGACTCTGCGGGTGACGCCAGCAATGGAAAGCGGTCTCTGCGATCACGTCTGGGATTTGTCGGATTTAGTGGCTGATTTCAAACTGAGCCACTGCCAGAATCTTCGTAGCCTTGCAGCTAGGCGAAACCGGTCACACAATCACATTCTTTGCTTCGATGCCAAAATGGGTTGCGGCTGCCAACAAATGAGCGTCATTGGAATAGATCATGGGGAAGCCCGCCTCGGCAGCAGTTGCCAAGTGAATGGCATCGGCTCCGCGCAGAAACACCGATGCCGACAGTCTCTGATAGGTCTGCCTGACTCGCAAGAGAATCTCGCCATCCTGGGGAAGCCACTGAAATGCTCCTGCTTCGATGTGTGCTTCTACCTGCCCCACCAAGGCAGCATAGGCTGCGGGCCGAATGGCTCCTTCGCGCAGCTTGCGATGAAAGGCCGCCATCATTTCGGCCTGCCCGTGCGCGGCGCACGCCACATGGTCGGTTGCCGCCAGTGCGCGCACCCGATCCGCCCCAGGGTCCTGATAATAGAGACGGACAAGATAGCTAGTATCGAAGTAGATCACTTGATCTCGCGGTCGCGATCCTGGCTAATAGCTTCGGTCGAATCGGTTCCGCCTCGAAGCGAGTTGCGGTGCCGAAGGTAAGCCCGTGTAAACCGCGGATTGGCGAAAAAGGGCTTCTGGGGTAGCGGTGCGATCGGCGTAATCTTCGCGATCGGGCGTCCGCGCTCGGTGACATAGACCTCTCCCGCTGAGGCCTGCCGGACCCACCGTCCCGTCTGCTCGTGCAGCTCCCGGATGGTGATGGTTTTCATGTGGCACATTGTGTCACATTGATTCGAATCGGTCAAAGCGGCCTTCACCTCGCGCCAACGGATGACATTGCCATCATCGTTGTCATCGCTGACGACGATATTAACCGTGCTCACGGGATTGGGGCCGGAGGTGATCAGCGCACAGAATTAGCCCGAACCGGCGGCTCGCGCCTGTGGGCCGCCGGTTTGTTCGTGCGCTACTGCTGGTTACGGGTCAGTCGGCGAACGAGGGCGACTTGCGGCTGGCGCCCTCTGACAGCGGCGTCTGACGAACTTCTCTGCTCACCCCGAGAGCGGAACACCGTCAATTCGTCAAAAGATCAAATCGAGCGGCGGTGGTTGAGTCGGCCCGATCGGAATCAACATTATGAGTGAAGTCGAGCCGAAAGTTCTTACCCGAAGCACACACACTCATCTCTGCAAGGAGTGCGGCGGTTCTTTCACGTGCTACGGAAAGGAGGCAGCGGAGACCTGCCTGGCGCCGCGCATTTGTCAGCGCTGCGTTGAAGACGCGCGATGAAGCATCGCGAGAACACTGTCACTCCTTCCTGACATTGGCAGCCTGCGGTCCCTTCTGCCCTTGCTGCGTGTCGAACGCAACTTTGAGCGTGCCTAGCGTGGCGTGTGTAGTTTGGGCCTCAGATACTCGCACTACAACAAGAATCAACAATGCGATCGAGACCAATCTCAATCGTGTAAAGAAGCATTCGACGATTCTGAAACGCACGTCCCGCCCGGCGAGTCCCCGTTTCATATTCAGTCTATGCGGTCCGACTGTCAAGCCGAGATCTCGCGCGATGGTAATCATGGAACTGCGAGTAATGCCCATGAGAATCGAGTGTTGATCACCGTTGGTGATCAGCTTCCCGTCTTTGACGAGGAAGATGTTTTCTCCGGCGCCCTCGCAGAGATTCCCGCTTTGGTCGAGAAGCAACGCCTCGTCGTAGCCGTCGCCGACGGCTTCCCGGGCAGCCAAAATCGAGTTCAGATACTGACCGCAGGCTTTGGCCGTGGTCGGCATCATCCGGGAATGGAACTTCGTCCAACTGGACATGGTGACGCTGACGCCGTCATCCAATGCCGCGGTTCCGTGATAGCTCGCCCAGGGCCAGGCCAGAATGCTTACGTGAATGGGACATTTGTCGGGAAACAAACCCAAGTTGCTGCTGCCGTAGTAATAAATCGGCCGGATGTAGCAACTGCGAAAGCCATTGCGCCGGATCATCTCGCAGACGGCGTCAGTGAGTTCGGCGGCGGTAAAGGGCATGCGCAAGCCGTAGACGCTGCCCGAGGCGAAGAAGCGTTCGAGGTGAGCGTCCAGCCGAAACACGGCGGGACCGAGCGGGGTGTCGTAGCAACGAATCCCTTCGAAGACGCCGGTGCCGTAATGCAGCCCGTGCGCGGAGACGTGAACGGTCGCGTCTTTCCAGGCGACAATGCCGCCATCCATCCAAACGAATTGACTTTGATCGAACATCAACGTCTCCTTTGGTTTGCGATAATCGGAACGGCTTCGCTGTCGTTATTCTCTTCTTCGTTCTTTTCCTGATCGTCCTCTTCTTCGTTGGCTACCAGACCATGTTCGTCGGGCGCGCGTGGCTGCTTATTAAGACCGCGGAGCATGGCGATGCGGCCGGTCCTGGCAACCTCAATGATTCCGTAAACAGCGACAGCCTCAATTAGCGCATCGATTTTGGCCTCGCTGGCGGTGGCTTCGATGGTGATCGAGCCGCGACAGATATCGACCACGCGCGCCCGAAAGACAGTCGCAATCGCGAGGATCTCGCTGCGTTCCTCGCGGGTGGTTGCAATCTTAACGATCGCCAATTCACGAGCGAGCGAACTTGATAATGCAAGATTCTCGACCCGCGCCACGTCCGCCAATTTACGCAGGTTGGCCGCCAGCAGCACAGCCTTATTTTCGTCAGCCTCGACTACCAGCGTCATGCGGAGAGTGCCCGGCATGTCGGTGGGTCCTATGCTGACCGAGCGAATCTCGATGTTTCGTCTCCGAACCAGTCCGGCAATTCGCTCCAGCACGCACGATCGATTCGCCAAGTGCACGATCAGGGTGCTCAACATGGTGGCTTCGCTCGTCGGTCAGACTGCAATTGGATCTTCATAGGCATTCACTGTTCACTATGAATCTGCTGCAATGACAATCAGCAAATACTTGTCCGCAAAAGACTTAAGGCCATCATCGTTTTTGGATGATGGCCTTGTTTTGCTGCTTCTCCGCTCGGCTACATCATCCCCTGGCTTCTTATCGACCGGAGCGGGCGAATCGCTGTATCGCACGCGGGAGTTGTGGACAAGACTCAATTCGAGAAGGACGTTGAGGAATTGCTACGATAACGGAAGTTCGATGGTCCATGGAACTGTGAGGGAGCCGGATTCAGTACTCTGTCGGATAACAGATAATCCGGAGGTGATGAGCAGTCGATTCGGCCTCCAGTCTTGATTCTCGCCACAACGGATCTCTTTCAGATTCAGCAGCCTGCGCTTCAGCACAGTAAATCCGAGCCTTGCATCACAGGACTGTTGTACGCGATCATTCCGCCACAATCGCCGAAATGCAGGATTTGTGCGCCCATTAAACTAGAGCACCTGGGCTGAAACCAGGTCGCCTATTTCGAGTCTCTAGGAATGCAGTAAGTCGCTGAAAATAAATGGTCGGGGAGAGAGGATTTTGAACCTGCGACCCCCTGGTCCGGAACAGACAAATAGGACGCTAAGTTATTGTCCCGCTTATCTCGGCTCGGCGTCTCAGACCACGGTTTTACCCGGTATTCGGCGCTTATTGGACCCTAATTGGACCAAAGTTTTGAGCTTCGATCCTTGCCATGATCAGGAAAATGAAGGCCTCCAAGGCCCGACCATCCGCCTACAGGCTTTGTGGTTGTGAGTGTAATGGCGATATTTCAACAGTTGGGCACGCGTGGAGTTCTCATCCCGTGACGGCAGTTCACTCGGAAGGAACAGTGGTTCGTACCGGGAGCTATGTTCTACCTCCTTTGCAGCATTCTAGAATCCACTTTAAGATTGCCGAATGATGGGCTTTTCGCGCGAGGGGCTGCGCCCGGAAAAGCATGGACTTGGTAATACACCTGCCAAGTCTCAAGGGAAATTTGCACTGGCTCTGGGAGTGATTGCAATCGCGTTGAGCCTGGTTCTTTGGTTGGTTTTTCTAACATCGGCCCGTCGTCTGGAGAGCGAGGTAGGACGGCTCAACCAGCAGACGGAAGCTTTGAGCCGAGCGGTCGAGCGGACAAAAGAGCAGTCGCAAACGATGGCTCGGCAGGCTTCGCAAGCGGCTGCGAACGCGCAGGCAGCCGCTGAACAACGCGACTTGGCGAAGCAGGCCCAATCGAACTCGGAGGCTCAGGCGCAACTCGCTCGGCAGCAGGCTACCGCCGAGCAGCAAAAGGCAGATCAAGCCACACAGCAGGCTGCGAAATATCGGCAAGAGCGAGAGGCGGCACTCACACAGCTGCAACAGGCTCTCGGGAACATCGCCGAAACGCATCGCACTGCCATGGGTCTGGTGATGACGCTGGACAGCAAGTCAATTCGTTTTGACTTCGATAAGGCAAACATCAAACCGGAATACCGCGATATCCTCAACCGGATCGCCGGGATCATGATGACCCTTAACGGCTATACGGTTGCTGTGTATGGATATACGGACGACATCGGCACACAGGCATACAACCTGCAACTCTCACAGCGGCGCGCCGAAGCTGTCCGCGACTTTTTGGTGCAGGCCGGCATTTCCGCCACTCTCATGAGCACCAAGGGTTTTGGCAAGTCCGACCCGCGTGTCCCGGGCGACAGCGAACAGGCGCGTGCTGCCAACCGCCGGGTCGAGATCGCGATAGTGGACTCGAAGCTTGTCGCAAATGATCCACTCGCCGGGCCAAAGTAATCGACCCTCGGCCGCGAATAAGCACTCTCATCAGATGACGGGTAAACCGGAAGTCACCTGTTGAGAACAGGCATTATCAATCGATGAGCGTAACGGTAATTGAACGACCGTTGTGCCGGTCTATGATTTCAGCATGCGATCATCAACCACTGCTTTGCGCCCGCATTGCCAGGGTTCTCTTGCCGTACCTGTAAATCATACTTCACCTCCCGGCGACAGAACCGCCTACGGCAGCGGGCATTGGCGTAGCTCACGCGTCTCATTCATATCGCAAGGCGACCAGAGGATCGATTCTCATTGCTCGGAGTGCGGGAAGCAAGGTCGCTGTCATCGCTACCGCCGATAACAGCCCAATTCCTACAACAAATGTCAGCGGATCGCCTGCTCGGATTACAAAAAGGAAGCCCGAGAGCGCTCGTGTGGCTGCAAAGCTCGCAACCAAGCCGATGCTAACGCCAAGGAGCGTGAGTAAGGCCCCACGTCCCATGATCATTTTCAGCACAGCGCCACGCTGTGCCCCGAGCGCCATGCGGATGCCGATCTCTTGCGTCCGTTGCGTCACAGAGTAGGCAATGACGCCGTAGGTTCCAATTGACGCCAGCAGGAGCGCCAGAACGCCAAACCCGGTGAGCAACAAAGTACGGAATCGCGGCGCGGCCATGTTTTCTGAGAGTAAATCTTCCATCGTCAGAACACGGCGCGCCACGGCATCTTTGTCCAAAGAGCGGATTTCACGCAGAATCACCGGCGCCAGTGCGGCCGCGGGTTTGGGAGATCGCACTACTAAAAATACGGTGTCGCTGAAACCCTGGGTGAACGGTATGTAATAGGCCGGTGCAAACTCCTTTTCGAGCCCCCCAGTATTTCAAGTCTCCTACTACCCCAATTATTTCCATGTAGGGATTGCCATTGCCCGGCGAGCTGGCTTGAATTTTCTGGCCGATTGGATCCGTATCGGGAAAATAGCGGCGCGCTAAAGATTCACTGATAAGCGTAACCGGTGGAGATGTGGCCGTATCGCGTTGCGTAAAAAACCGCCCGTGTAGCAGGGGAACGCCGAGCGCGCGGAAGTACTCTGGGCTGATCTTCGGAAATGTGGTGCTGGGAAATGCCTGCTGCGTCCACGGGCGCCCGGCGATGCTGAAAGGTGTCATCGTCGCTTTCCTGGTCGGGCGGAATACTGTCCGAGATTGCAGCATACTGCACCCCGGGAAGCCGACCTACATTGTCGGTGAGCCGCTGGTAGAAGCTGATCATCCAGTTCTCATAAATCGCACGACTCACTGTTTTCCCCGGCGCTTTCGGCGTGACTACCATCGTCAACAGGTTTTCTGGCGGAACGTTGAAGCCCGCATCAGCTTTGTGGAGCAGCATAAAGCTACGCAGCAGGAGCCCCGCCGTAACCAGGAGAACGAGCGAAAGAGCAATTTCCGCCACCACCAGGACTCCACCTAGGTGGCGGCGTCTGGTAGCAGCAAATGCGCCCCGTCCGCCATCCCTGAGCGCCTGCAGATCTCCGCGCATAGTTTGTGTGGCCGGGACCAAGCCAAATAACACCCCGACGCCGACCGAGATCGTCACAGTAAACAGCAACACGCTCCAGTCGAGCCGGACCTGCTGCGCCAATGGAAGATCAGCCGGGTGAAACGTGCGGAACAGGCGAATGCCAGCAAACGCCAACGATAATCCCGCTCCGGCGCCGAGAAGCGAGAGCAGGACGCTTTCCGTGAGCAGTTGCTGCACCAGCCTGCGTCGTCCTGCACCCAGGCTCAGGCGAACAGCCATTTCTCGCTCCCGGGTTCGGCCTCGAGCGAGTAACAGGTTGGCAATGTTGACGGTGGCTATCAGCAACACGGCCAGCACTGCAGCAAACATAACGAAGAGCGCGGGGCGGACATTGCCAGTCAAGTAGTCTCGTAGGGATTCCACCGGCATGGTGAGCCGGGAGTAAGTCCCCGGGTTGGCGCGCTCAATGTTCTGCGCAATCACGTTAGTCTCAGCCTGGGCACTTTCCAGAGTCTTGCCGGGAGCGAGCCGGGCAATCCCCTGAAGGAAGAACGGCCCGCGGCGGGTCGCCTGGAGATGCATGATCTGCCACAACTCAGTGTTCCGGAGAGGAAAGTCGTAGCTGCTTTGGAGTACTCCGACGATGGTTGCCGGTTCGCCATTGACCTCAATCACACGACCTATGACATCGCGTTCTCCTCCAAAACGGCGGTGCCAAAGAGATGCGCTGATTACCACCAAGTTAGGGCCGGTGGCTGCGTCATCGCCCGGCTGGAACGTGCTCCCCAGGATTGGATGGAGGCCGAGAATGGAAAAGAAATCCCCGGTCACAGTTGCGCCGGCTACTTGTTCCGCCTGGACCTCGCCGGTAAGGGTGAAGCGACTTCTGCTATACGCGGCTACTTGCGAAAAAGCGGTGTTGCCGTTGCGCCAGTCCAGAAAATCGGCGACGCACAAATTTCCTCGCGGATTGTTCTGCGGCGAAAAATTCATGTGCACCATAGCGGTCCGGGATTCGTCGGCAAAAGGCAGAGGACGGTACAAAATGCCATACAGAATGGCAAACATCGCGGAGTTGGCGCCAATGCCGAGAGCCAACGTGAGCACCGCGACGAGGGTAAAACCCCGAGACTTGCGCATCATGCGCAAGCCATAGCGCACGTCTGCCCGGAGATCACGCAGCACCATTAAACGAGCTCCATCGCGCCCCGCTTGTTGTTGTTTGTCCATACTCGTTCTTTAGACGGCCTCTTGCGAAAAAGTTAGGGGAGTTAATCTCGCCTGGGAACTGCTCAAGCCAGTGCGGTTTGCTCGCGGAGGACGCTGCTCATAATGGCCGCCGCGGCCAGTTGTGGCGGTGCGGAATCGTAGCCTGCTCCGTTCCTCTCAATGGAGGCCGTTTCATCCCTTCCAGGAATGCGTCAAAGGGCTTCAAAGTGCGTAATCACGGCCCTGAACTGCTTTGTAGCTTGCTGCGAGGTCTGCTTGCCGGAATAATCCTTTTGCTTTTTCGAAGGTCCGTCCGGCTGTGGCTCTTGGGAGAAACCTCAGTCCGGGCGGATCGCGAAAAGCAGGGGAGAGATATGCGGAACGCTGTGGCGATTGCGGTTTTGGCGACTCTCGCCGTGAGCACGGCTTATGCCGACAGCGCTCAGGCGGGGCGGATCAACGGAATCTCGCCCGCGGCCGCGCGGGCCGGGGAACAGGTCCTGGTCAGCGGAATTGGCTTTGGCGGACCAAACCTGCAGATCAGCGTAGGCGACATGCCGGCAAAGCTGGTTGCGGCTACCGGCAACAAAGCCCTGTTCATCGTGCCTGAAGGAGTCAAGCCCGGCTTTACGACCGTCAGCGCGACCAATCCCGGCGGGCACGCCGGCAGCATCCCTTTCATGTTCCTGGAAGGAACATTGCTCGCAGGCGATCCGAGCAAGGATGTAGCCGACGTAATCCTGGATAAGACTTCGCCCGGTGTAGGCGGCGATGACCTGCTGAACGGGCTGATCCTCACCCGGCTGGAGATCGTGGTCACACCCGACGCCACGGTCGAACAGTTGAACGCCGCGCTGGTGAAGGTTGAGGGCGGCATTGTTTCGAGTTCGCAGGGGCTGCGCGACATCACCATCGCGGTGCCACGGCAGGGATCAGTAGCCGACCTGGACGCGATCACAGCGAGCTTGGAAGCGATGCCAGGCATTCGCCATGCCGGCACCACGACGGTGCCACAGGCGAAGTTCCTCTATTTTTCGCCAACATTCGATTCGGTCGTGTTGCTGAGACATCTGCTCCCGAGTCGGTTTCCCGCGGCATGGAATCTTGCAGGGAGGCTGCAGACATCATCGGATCCTAGCGGGCTGTGCGCCCTCACGCCGGTGAAT
>Ga0134126_10001596_pt1 | contig 28916 bp, 34 predicted proteins | sample KB31752_FD_96881 | JGI IMG/M metagenome (GOLD analysis project Ga0134126, IMG submission 96881) | Terrestrial soil microbial communities with excess Nitrogen fertilizer from Kellogg Biological Station, Michigan, USA - KB3-175-2 | ecosystem: Environmental > Terrestrial > Soil > Unclassified ... | reverse complement strand
TCGCCATTCCCGCTCCGCGTCGCACCACTACTTGCGGAATCGGGTCAGAGCGCCCGGGCGCTACATGTCATCGCCGTAGCAGCCTAGGTAGTCACCGCACCGCACCTACGTTTCCTTCTGCAATCCGGCTGCTGTCACGGAATTGACCCAAACGCCGTCTTCGCCGCGGCGCGAGCTGTCTGCCACCACCTAGTTTCATCTCCGGTGCGCTCCGACCAGGGATAACCTGGATAAGATCACCGTGGCAGGCGTCCGCGGAATCCGTGTGGTAGGTACAAATCTTTCTGATCCTAAGTAGCCGCTCGGCGCGGACTCGGCAATCAAAAAGGCCGCCGCACGCCTACGTGGTGTGCCGCATATTTAGGGGTAAATGCATGTTGTCAGATGACTTTGCCGTCGTCATGATTGGCATTAGCTAAATCGGCAATGCAATCCGATGAGGCACTTATAGGCCACTCCGAGGAGGATTTGGATGTCTGACGCATTGAGCTTTACCGAGATTGACGGTCAGCACGTTGAGTTGCTTCCGGCCCGTACCGTTCTGTCTCTGGGCGGCATTGCCAAGAGTGGCGGCGGCGTGTGTGGCGGAAGCGGCGGCACCGGTGGCAACGGCGGCGATGCTTATGGTGGCATCGGAGTCAACGCCCTGAACATCATCCTTCAGCACCAGCAGGACAACTACGCTGCTAACGCGTGGGGCGGCCCAGGCGGCAGCGCTGATGGCGGTAACTGCCACTGACGGCAGTATCTGCTGACGACGGCAGTATCTGCTAACCAACGGCCGCGCAGTTCAGCGGTGATCGCATGCGGTGTCGTTTGCTAGGGAGCGACATCTGTATGGCCGGCGCAACGCCGAGGTGGTGCTGGGGCAGCCGACTACAACGCTAGTCGTGCAGCACCGCCCCGCGACCCAGTGAGCGCGAGCGTGATCGTCGGCACGGGAGGGGTGGCCGCTATGCGGCCACCCCTCCGTTTGCATGTGGGGCAATCGTTCGGCTCCGGGTTTCTTGATTGGTCTACCACCGTCCGTATGCCCGCTTTAAGCGCGTTTCGTCTATGGCCGCGGCGCGCAGTGGGACCCCGTGCAGTTATTGGGCAGCATTGGACCGATTCACTGACGGTCAAAGTTCGCGAAGACGGCTGTGTGGTTAAGGTGCACGCTGTGCGCTTTGTTGACCGAGGTGTCCAAATCCGCCCAGCCCCCCGTGGCTACCCAGGGCCGCACCGACCGTGTGGTCGCCGCCCTGGTACTCAAGCCGTAGGTCGTGACCAGGTGAGCTGAGCGTTGTGGCGGCGGTAGTGGCTGGTGCGGCCGGGGTGTTGACGGTGGCGTCGCCAGCGTGACCAGGCTAGCGGATCAGTGGGCCGGTGGGTTCGGTGATGAGGATGGCGACAGGTGGCGGACCTCGCTGCAGGTCAAGGCGTCAGCTCGTCGGGTGGTTGGTGCCTTGGGCGGCGGTGATGACCGCACGTAGGGCGGGAGTGAGCATCGCCAGCAGGGTCCAGCGCCGCCTGGCTAGCCGCCGGCGGACTTGGTGCTCATCGAGTCCGGCCAGGCCCTTGGCGGTTTGAAAGCCTTCCTCGATGGTCCATCGGCGTCCGGCCGCTCGGACCAGTTCCCCAAGCCGAATCAAAGTCGGGCAGTAGCAGTGGGAGGGCACGAGCTCGGCGTGGCGGGGTGGCGGCGGATAAACAGCCAGTGGTGCCCTGATTCGGCCCTCAAACTGACCTACATCCAGGCGTAGTAGCGCTGACCTTTGGCACCAGACCAGCCGAAACCGCTACCAGCACCCTTGGGCAGGCTGGTGGCCAGGGTGTCGGGACGCATCGGGCCAGCTGCGGTAGGCACGCGCCGGTCGTACCCGATGGCCAGCACATAGCTCACCTGGCAGGCTTCAAGGTCGGTGCGCAGCCCAGGGTCGGCAGCGTAGACCTCGTCGGCAGCCACCCACCGCGCCGGCGCCCCGGCATCGACCGCGCAAGCAATCATTGTTTTGGCCAGCGCCGGTTTCGTCGTGAACTCGACCTCGGCCGGTATTCGGGGTTCAGTGTGACAGCATGAGGTCTCCGTGCGCGGCCACGATCTTAGTCGTGTCCTGTCGTTATGAGTTGAACGCGGAAGTGCCCTCTGTCCGGGATCATGGAAGTTCAACAAGCCAATTTCCAAGACAGAGGGGCGCTTCCGTGCGTTAGCCCGACGTGTCAACAAATCGTGAAGAGTGCGGGCTAATCGCTGACCTTGCGATCCAGCTAATCGCCGGTTACCGCAGGTCGTTGCCGAGCGATGTCATGGTCGCTGGGGTGTTCAGCAGGCGTTCTGGCTCGTCACGTTGCCTGCGCCGAGGCCGAGAACGCCAGCGCCAACACCGATCAAGTTGGTGAGGGCGTCAACGTTAGTACCTTGGAGGCCCACGACGGCCTGCTGGCTGCACGAGTGGTTTCCACCACCGTCGCCACCACCGGTGTGAGCGAACAGGGACATCACGGTACGGGAGGGAAGCAGTTCGGCGTGCTGCCCGTCGATCTCTGCGTAGCTCAATGCATCGAACATTCAAATCCTCCTCGGAGTGGCCTACAAATGCCTCTTCGGAGTGGACTTCCGATTTGGCTAATTCAAACCATAACAGCATGGAGTCGTCTGACAACATGCATTCGCCACGTAACTTTGCATTGCATCACGGAGCCTAAAACTGCTTTTTGACTACTGAGGCAGCAACGGCACGGCTACCGAGTTGTCGAGGCTTCGGTACCTATCGGGTGCCGCTCGGGAGCCTTCCCTACTGCCGTCGACCCGTATGAGTACGGTCATCTGCGCTCGTCAGAGGCATACCTAGCGGGACGCCGCCGTGGCGGGGCGAGTACCGCGGGATCGGCGAGCCAGCGCAACCGGTACGAGCGACTACCGGTGTTCTACGGAGGAGATGCCCGCCACTTACGTAGGCTCACCGTCAGTGGCTACCTGAGGTTTCGAGGATCCGATACCGGTCCAGCCGGATACTCTCTTCACGACCACGTAGTGCCCTGCGGTTTCTAAGTGGATCGCAACGGCACCTCGGTGAGGTTGCTGGTGGTGTCAGCGGTCAGCTGGAGGCTTTATCGCCGGTGTCGCTGTTTCTGACTGTTGTCAGCCGTGGTGTGATCAGGATGCATCGAGATGGTTTGCCTGCGCCCTGGTTCAGGCGCGGCGATCTGCGATTGATTATGTGCGTTTCCGCTGGTCTTCCGGTGCTATTCCGGAAAGTGGCCAGCCGATGATCGGCTCATGCAGCGCGGAACCACCAGACGCTGCGCCCAAACGGCTGCGCACCAGTGTCAGCTCAGTCGCGACCCATGGCGGGCCTTGCCAGGATGCCAGCCGCTGGACCAACGGTCGCAAGTCCGCGTCTCCAGGGGCCCGAGCCAAGGTCAGATGCGGCCGGTACGGCCGGTCCTCTACCGGCAGCCGGCAGCGACGGGCTGCGGCCGCTGCCGAGCCGGCCAGCCTGCGCAGCCTGTCGCGATCACCCTGTACGCCGGTCCACAACACCCGGCTCCCGAACCGGCCGCCGCCACCGAGGGATAACGACAGCGGTGGGTGCCGAGTGGCCGCCCGGTTGAGCCGGTGGGTCAGCTCGTCAACCACCTCATCGCCGACCTCACCGAGGAAGACCAGCGTCAGGTGCCACTGCTCTGGGCGGTTCCACCGCAACTCGGGTGCCAGCTCGCGCAGTGCTGCGGTGGTGGTTCGCAGTGCCTCGACAACCTCGTCGGGTGGGGTCAGCGCAACGAACAACCGCACGGCGCCATCGTGGCAGTCTCATGTACGAGGTATTCGGCGGCCCGGAATCGACGGGTGGCGCGGCGGAACCGCCAGGTGAACGTCGGCCACAGCGTGGTGTTGTGGCCATGGGCATCGAGGTACCAGCTGGCGCACCCACCCGTGGTCCACACCGTGCCCCGCATCCGCCGATGGATATCGCGGTTGTAGGCCGCCTGCGCTTCCGGCCGGACCTCCACCGCGGCAGCCCCGGTACGCCGTAGGTGGCGCAGCGCGTCGATAGTGTAGGCCACCTGTGACTCGATCATGTAGATCAGCGAGGTGTGACCGAGCCCGGTGTTGGGGCCGACCAGAATGAACAGGTTCGGGAACCCGGCCACCGTCGTGCCGCGATGCGCCTGTGCGCCACCGGACCACACCTCGGCCAGGGCACGGCCGTCCCGGCCATGAATCCAGCTGGCCATGGGCATGTCGGTGACGTGGAAACCAGTGCCGAAGACGATCGTATCAACGTGCCTGCGGGTGCCGTCGGCGGCCTGCACCCAGTCCGCGCCGACTCGGGCGACGGCCGACGTGATGACCTCGACATTGGGCCTGGTCAGCGCGGGCAGGTAATCGTTGGAGATCAGGATGCGCTTACATCCGATGGCGTAGTCAGGGGTCAGCTTGGCGCGCAGCTCGGGATCAGCGACCTGGCGGCGCAGGTGCGCACGGGCGGTCTTCTCGGCGATCTTGAGCAGCCGTGGATTGACCGTGAAGCCGGGCACCAACGCCTCGCGACCACAGTAGATCCCGGCGCGCACCAGCCGGTGCAGGCCGGGCATCGCCCGGTACAGCCGCTGCTCGACGTCACCGATGCGCCGCTCGCCGCGCGGCATGACCCAGGCCGGGGTCCGTTGGAACAGCGTGAGTGAACCGACCGTGGGCTGGATCTGCGGGACGAACTGGATGGCCGACGCGCCGGTGCCGATCACTGCTACCTGCCGATCGCGCAGGTCGTAGTCCAGATCCCAGCGCGCCGAGTGGAATACCTTTCCCTGAAACGTATCCAGCCCAGGAAGACTCGGGATCTTCGGTTCGGACAGCGGACCGGTTGCGGTGATCAGCACGTCGCAGGTCAACTGGCCGCGGTTGGTGCTGACCTGCCAGCAGCGCCGGAGGTGGTCCCAGGATGCGGCCAGCACCTCATGATGGAAGCGGATGCGCGGTGCCAGCCCGTAGCGCTGCGCGCAGTGCCGTAAGTAGTCCCAGATCTCTTGCCGGCCGGAGAAGCTGCGACTCCAGGACGGATTGAGTTCGAACGAGAACGAATACAGCGCCGACGGCACGTCGCAGGCGCAGCCCGGATAGCTGTTGTCTCGCCACGTTCCGCCCACGTCGGCAGCCCGTTCCAGCACCACAAAATCGGTCATTTCGTGCTGCTGAAGTCTTATTGCCATGCCCAGTCCGGCGAATCCCGCGCCGATGATGATGACGTGATGGTGGGTCTGTTCACCCACGACCGCTCCCATCTAGAAACGCGTGTCCTGACCGTAACATCACCGATGTCCAGCGGGCTCGGGACAGCTCCAACCGACTGGCGTAGCCGCTTACCGCTGGCCACCGCAGCCCCGCTATCGACGGACTGAACCCCGCCGACCAGTCGGCGCAGGAGGGCCGCCGCCGGACGCCGCAGCGGCCGCGCCTGCGCCACACGACAGGGCTCTCCTGGTACTCCTTATTCCCAGCGCCGCTACTTCCTGCCGCGGCTGACCACAGCGGACTTCGAATCCGCCCAATGCGCAATCCGCAGGTAAACGAGGGGAGATCGACCCCGGTGGCACCCGAATCGCTCGTCGAGGCCCGCGGGACCGTGTCCGGTCCTCGGATTTGGGCCCCAGACACCGTCGAGGTCCTGTCCGCGCCCGATCACCTCGCCCAGGCTGCTGCTAGCGCGCTGGGTTGGGACGGCGTCGTGCTGCCGCCGATGGTGTTGCTCGGCCGCCGGGTGGTGGTTGTCGCCCAGCTACTCGGCGATGTGCACGAGTACCGGATGAGTGCAGGCTGGCGCCCGGTGACCGACCGGGTGTCGGTATCCACCTGGGACTGGCCCGAGATGCGGCATCTCGTGCCACCGCCCGCGGTCCGCCTGGCCGGCATCATCGCGCCCGCGCGGCACTGGCGCACCGGACTCACCGGCGCCGCGCCGTTCGCCGGGCTGTGCCCGACTGCGCTGCTACTGCCGGCGCACATCGCTCGCAACGTGGAGTGCCTCACCCACGTGGAGTACTACGGCCCCACCGTGCTGGCCGCGGCCGGCCCCCACGACGTCGACCCCGACGCTGTCGACGTGGTGCACGCCGGGCGCGCCCGTGTGGTCGCGACCACACCGCTGACCACCACTACCCGGTGGGTGCACGAGATGGTCTACGACCGCCTGCTCGCTACCCGCTAGCGACTACGCGGAGGCTGACGGCCGGCCCCGGGTTGAGTCGCAGTGTCAGCCCGGCACGAGAGCGGTGACGGCGGCTGTGTCGAGGGGATCGACCCGGCGCAGGCCGGCGAGCCCGGCGCAGGTCCGGTCGGTCGTCACGATCACGTCGCATCCGGCGTCGATGGCGACCGCCGCGTGCAACCGATCGGCCATTCCCAGACCCGGCGACTCGGTTTCCAGCGCGGTTTGGAGGTGCTGGGGCGTCACGCTGAGCAGGACGGGGAACAGTTCGCGAGCAATCCGGGCCGTACCCTTCGGCAGCGGCGGTCGGCCTCGATATTCCAGATGCCATACCTCTTCGATCACGAGGACGGAGGTCGTCGCTAGCAGACGCCCTTCTGCCACCCATGACATGATCTCTGTGCAGGCTGGTCGCTGTGGTGCGTCGTAGCGGGTGTAGGCGATCACGGCGGTATCGATGAAGGCGAGCACGCCGATCAGCTCGGGGGATGAGCTTGTCGACGCGAGTGTCGAGCAGCGCCTCCAGTGCTTCCGGGGCCGGCCCACCGGGCACGACGGGGAGTGCGTTGAACCGGGCCCAACTGGCTCGCCGCAGCGGTGCGCGTGGATGCGGGAACGCCTGGTTGATGGCCTCTTGCACCAGTTCCACCACCGGCACGCCTTGAACGCGCGCGAGCTCACGCAGATGCGCGGCCTGCTCAGCTCGCAGCAAGATCTGCAACCGCTCCATCGGCATACACACAGCCCACACACTGCCCGAAGCTCACCGGCGCCAGGGCGGCTGGCCTGCCAGGCTCGACGGTGTGCGCATCCTTTTCACCGTTACGCTCCGGCACGGGTTCATGTTGCCGGTCGTGCCCTTGATGTGGGCAGCGCGAGCGGCAGGGCACGAGATCCTGGTCGCCACGACGTCGGACATGACCGCGGTGGGGGCTCAGGCGGGTCTGCCGGTGGTGGACGTGTTCCCGTACCGCGACGTGTGGCAGAGCTGCTCACCGCCGTATCCGGCAAAGCCGACGCGGCGCAGCTGCCTGAGGAGTACCGGCTCGCCGCCGCCGACGGCAATCCGTTCGGGCTGTTCACCCTGACCATGACCGAGGGCACCATCACCGCCGGCCGGGCGTTCGGCGCGTGGGGCTGTCCCTGGATCCACGAACCGCAGACGCGGCGGCGGCCGCGATCAACGGTACCCCCTACTGCCTGCGGAAATAACTGTGGGGCGGGGCCGTTCCTCTCGAACGACCCCGCCCCGTTGAGGGTGCCTGCGCGACACGCGTCCGGCGCCGGACGGGGGATCTCCCGGGGCCTGCGATGCACTGGATTAAGTCACCAGGGCACCGGGCGGTGGGATCCGGCGGTCATCAGACCAACGTTGACGGTGACAGTCGGTCAGGCAACGACGGTCACCGGCGCGGCACTCCACTCGGTGAAGAGCAGGACTATGGAGTTGTGGCGCTCCCACCGGCGGCGCGCGGGGCGTGCAACGCCGCCGGCAGGAGTGTTCGGTTGTGGCCGGCGATCCTTCGACATCTCGGTCGGGGGCACGGACGTTCGCCGGATCACCGGCCACATGGCGGCTGCTCAGCCTTCGTGGATGGGGGGGAACCCACGAACAGTGACGAGTCCGCCAGCTCTATTGAATTGTGGTGGTGGCGGCAGTAGCAGGCGGCCGTCAGCGCGCGGCAGCGGCCCCTGCGGCCCCTGCGACGATTGCCGCAGGGAACATGGATGCCGGCTGACGCACCTGCCACCCGCTTCGATTGGCCTTGAGCCGGGAGAACAGCGACCCGGAGGCCGTAGTTTCCGCGGAGACGGCCTGCGAAGGCACGGTCTCCGCGGAAATGAGGTGCTCATGTGCGGCTCGCCACACACTGCACGACGCCGCACGAGATCGCCAGTGGCCCGAGCATTCCGGACACCGGCCCCGAGAATCCGGTGCATGGGAAGCGAGCAGAGCCCGCCACCCATGGGTCAATCGGGGCAGCTCACTGCGTGCGACCGACAGCAGAGAACCATTGTCGGCGCTGTTTGCCAGCTCGTCGAGCATGTCGAGCCGCTCCCACACAGCCTGCCGGAGGATCTGGCCCAGAATCTGGTCCACCTCGCAACTCCACCCTTCCGCGCTCGGTTTGCGGGACTAGAGGTTTGCGCTCCAGCCGCATCCCGAGAACTACAGTCCCGAGAAAGTCGCCACAGACGATCGAGAAGTGGCGCTCGAACAAGGTAGGCAGAGCGGGGGGCTGGATTAAACCGGCCATGGGGTGTGCTGCGCTGATCGGCCGTGCTATGACGGTGAGCGGCACATTCTGATAGGCAGCGCCGATCAGCTTGGCCGAAGTGCTCTTCACCAGCGACGACCAGCATGCCTACTCTGCACACGTCGCCCGTCGGACGGCAAGGGGGCGAGATGAACACGACCGGTCAGCACGACGCCCGGCTATCTCTGGAGCGGTGGAACGAGCCGGAGATGAAGCGTGCGCTGGCCGATCGCGACATCAGCTCGGTTTACCGCCTACTGAGGCGGGTAGGTATCTCGCAACGGCACATCGCAGCATTGACCGGGCAATCCCAGTCCGAGGTTTCGGAAATCCTCAAGGGTCGCCAGGTCATGGCCTACGACGTGCTCGCGCGGATCTCCGATGGTCTCGGTATCCCCCGCGGGTACATGGGCCTGGCCTACGACCCGGCGACGGCAACGAGCATGGTCGGACTCCCCGACGATGCGGCGGCTGAGGAGGACGAGTCGGTGAAGCGCCGGAAGCTCCTGGCGCATGGAGCTGCCGTGATGTTCGGCACCGCAGTGCTGGGGGCAGACCGTGGGCAATGGTTGCCCAGCCCAGCTCAAACGCCCGCACCGAGCAACATCGGTATGACGGACGTCAAACAGGTCGAGGCGGCCACCAGGGCTATGCGCGCTCTGGACTACCAGTTCGGCGGCGGGGCGTGCCGGGACGCGGTCGTGGCCCAGTTGTCCTGGGCCCAGCGCCTGCTGGGCGCGTCGGGGAGTGAAGAGGTCCGCCTGCGGCTGTTTCGAGCTCTGGGCGATCTGCAGAATCTGGCCGGCTGGACGACTTTCGACGTCGGGTTGCTGGATTCGTCACGCAGCCACTTCGCGACTGCGCTGGAGTTCGCCAAGCAGTCCGGCGACTCGGGCCTGATGTCCAACATCATGTACCGGATCGGCCGGGTCTACCTGCACCACGGCGAGCCCAACGACGCGCTCAAATGGTTCCAGCTAGGTCAGATCGCCGCGCAGGACTCCGGGTCCGAGTTGGCTGTCGCGGTGCTGTGCGGCAATGAGGCGTGGGCGTACGCGATGATGGGCGACGACGTGCAGGCCAAGAAGCTGCTCGGGCGCTCCCGCGACGAGCTGGCCAGGGCGAATCTGAGCGAGGCGCCGGACTGGGCGAGGTTCTACAACGATACCGACATGTACGCCATGATCGGCACCGTACACAACGAGCTGGCCGCCTTCGACCCGCGCCATGCGGCCGTCGCGATTCCCGCCTTCGGCCAGGCCCTGGCCCGCTACGACGACATGATGGGCCGCAGCGCGGCGTTCACCCTCACCATGCTGGCCACTGCGCACCTGCGCCAAGGCGATGTCGACCATGGCGTGCACGTCGGCCGGAAGGCTTTGGTGGCGGCGTCGACGGTGAAATCCAGGCGGGTGACCGACCGGCTCAAGCCACTGGAGATCGAGGCCGCGCGACGGTCCACCAATCCCGAGTCCCGCGAGCTTTCGTACCTCATCCGGCAGCAGCGAAGCGTCTGACGAAACGGAGGGCCGTGACGGCGCTGTCCCTTAGCTGTGACGAGCGGCTCATCGCTGGGTTGCGGGCGGTGTGCGCCGACCTCGGCCTGGACCCGTCCGGAGCCCGGTTGCTGCGCAACGTCAACAACGCGGTCTTTCGGCTGCGCCGGGATCCGGTGGTGGTCCGGCTGGTCACGTTGCCCTCCTACATCCCGCGGGCCAAGCTGGTGGTGGCGGCGGCGACGGTGTTCGCCGAGCACGACGTGCCGGCGATCCGGTTGCTGCCCGGTGTTCCCCAGCCAGTGCGGGTCGGGGAGTACGTGGCAACCGTGTGGCAGGCAGTCCGGCCGACCGGTCCCCGACCCGGCGGTGTCGATCTGGCGAACCTGCTGCGCGCGGTGCATGCGGTGCCGTTACCCTGCCGGGGCTTGCCACGGTGGGATCCCCTCACCGATTTCGACAACCGGGTGCGGCACACCCTGACGATGTCCACGGCCGACCGGAGTTTCCTGCTGGGCCGCAGCGCGGAGCTGGCCGCCGCGGTGGCCGCCCTGCCGTTCCCACTCCCGACTGCGGTGCTGCACGGTGACGCGCATCTCGGAAACGTCATACCCGGGCCGGACCGCCCGGTGCTGTGCGACTTCGACTCCTGCGCCGTAGGACCACCGGAGTGGGACCTGACCCCGGTGGTGGTAGGGAACGTGCGGCTCGGTAAACCCGCCTCGCACCAGCGGGATTTCATCGAGGCTTACGGGTTCGACATCCGCGCCTGGGACGGCTTCGAGGTGCTGCACGGTATCCGTGATCTCAAGCTGATCGCCGGCGTGTTCCCCCGAGCCGGTTCGCCGCCTGCCGTGCAGGCCGAGTTCGACCGCCGGATGGCCAGCCTGCGCGCGGGCAGGCGGTTCGAGCGTTGGCGGACCGTCCGGCGCTGAACTAGTGCGCTGGTCGAGCCGGGCGTCTACTGTCGAATTTTGTGTCGCCGGCCCGCCCATCGGTGGCGGGAGCACTCACCCCGCCGATTCGGGCGCAGGCTCCCCTCGATTGGCCGACTCCGATCGCCAGTCCGGCGCTGTCCATCTCGCATGCTCGGTCGCTGCGGGGGCTGCCGCTGCCCTTGCTGCGCACGTCCAGCTGGGTGGACCAGTGGCCAGTCCGGTTGGACGCCCGAGAGCTCGGAACGCTACTGGGGGCCCTGCGAGCCAACTCAGAAGCCGCTTCGGCGCGACTGGCCGACAATGCCATGGCATATCTGGCTGCATCGACAGGTTCAGCGAGGGGTCACCGGCCACCGCAGCACCCACCCGACGTGGTGGCGGCGCTGCACCGGATCTTGACCCGATCCCGGTTCCTCAAAGGCTCACGATCGTGTTTCCCGCTGGAGACCGCGCTGGCGCAGATGGTGCCTTTTATCGAGTCCCAGCAGCCGATCACGATCCTGACTATCGGATTTCCGTTCAAACAGCACGACAACGGGCTCAAGGCCACTGGCCCCTGGCCGGATCTCGCCGAGCTCGGTGCCCTGTTGCGGCTCAAAGAGCTCGACAATGCCTTCACCGCGCTGTATCCGCCCGGCCTGCGGGTGGTGATCCTCAACGACGGTGGCTACTCACGCCCGCGCGGCTGGGCGGAGATGCGTCGCTACCGGCGACAGCTCAAGCGTTACGCCCAGTTGGTCGGGCTGGGTAACTCGGTGCGGTTTTGTGATCAGTCCCGATTCGTCGGGCGGGTACTCGGCCCGCGAGGGTGGAACACCCGCGAGAAATACCGTCGCACCTATAAGGAATTGATCTCCATGCTGGCCGGCAGGCCACGCGAGCTGCGCAGTGCCGCCCTCATCGACCAGCGGCTGGCCGAGACATTGCCGCCGGCGCTACTGGCCGGCGTACCGTCGTTCCGGGACATCGTGTCCTCGCTGGTGTACTCGGTCCCGGTGCCGGCTCCGGCGGAAACCGACCTCCGGCAGTGGGCCTGCCAGGTGCTCGCCTGGCCAGACCGGTTCACCGCCCCGGACGTGGCGCCAGAGTTGGCCGCAGCCCGGCGAGAGGTGATCTCCTGCGCGTGGCAGGACTCCGCCAACTACCTGGCGGCCTGCTTGGCCGACGCTGCGGTGGGCGTCGCCGAGCAGTTCCCGCTGCACGTCCGGCTCGCCACCGTCGCCTCCCGACCCGGGTGCAGCGGTTTCTCCTACCTCGGTGGCTCGACACTGCTGCCCTGGCACGGCACCGGATGTCTGGACGGCCGCGGGCTGCTGTGTGCCGAGTTTCTGGTGAGCCTGGACCATCGTGGTTTCCTGCCGGTGTACTGCGACCTCATCGGCGACGAGCAGCCGCTGCTGATGGTGCCCTTCGCGCGGACCCGGTACGTGCACGGCCGCCGGCAGGTGGACCCCGACCTGCTGGCCGGGGCCCGGCTACGGAGTCGCTGACTGTGACCAGTGAATGTGTCCTACGCCGCTAACGCCGGCTGCCTGCCTGGCGATGGTTTGGACAACCGGACGATGGCAGGCGGTGCACATGGTGGCAAAGCAGCACATGTTCAGCTGGCGGCAGCACCGCGCGGTGGCGCAGGACGCCGACTTTCTGGACAGCGTGGTCGATGCCCAACTGGAGCTCATCCGCCAGCTGCCGATCGACCAGCGTGACGAGCTCGCCGAAGCGCTCGCGGTGCTGGTGGTGCTCGCCCATGACCACCGGTGTTACCTGCGAAACTGGATCAGCCGCCGGGAGCTGCGACACCGCGTCGACCGCGCGCTGATCAGCCTCGACACCCTAGGCCAGGTCCCCACCCGCGCCCTCTGATCGCCCCGCCCGCCCGACCCGCCCACCTCCATGTCGGGGGTCTGTCACCGCCGTGGCGCCACACTGTCGGTGCCGGTACATAATGTGACGTCGTGGACTCAGCAGTGCTGCTCGACGCGGCTGTGGTTACCCGGTGCCGCCGGCGCGTGCATCTTGACCACGATCCCGCGGCAGTCGACGAACCGCGCGCCACTTTGGATGCGACCGCGCAGCGGCGGATCGCCGCCGCCGCCGCGCACCGCCGTTGGGTTGCTGACCGCCTGGCTGAGCACCACACCGCCGACTGGGCTGAGGTGTCCCCCGAGTTGACCGCCGAGCAGCGCGTCGCTGCCACCCTGGCCCTGCTGCGCGAGCACGCGCCGTTGGTCTGGGGCGGGCTACTGCCGGCGGATACGCCAGGCGGGCGGCGTGGCGGTGTGGACCTGCTGATCCGGCACCGCGGTGGCTACCTACCGGTGATCGTCGTGCGGCACAAGGTCACCGACCCTGGCGACGGGGCCCGCACCAGCCCGCTGACCCAGCCAAGATTCACCGCCGCCCGCGTCGATCCGGATCGCAAGGTGCGCCCACAGTCCCGGGATCAGTTGCGGTTGGCCCATGCGGTGCGGCTGTTGCGCGCCGCCGGGCTGGCGGCTCGCGGTCGCGCCACCGGCGGGGTGATCGGGCTCGAGACCGACGTCGTGGTCTGGCACGACCTGGACGTTGCGACCTGGCCGGGTGGGCGCACCGCGATGAACGAGTACGACGCGCGGTTCGCCGATCGGCTGGCCGTCGCCCGGGCCGCCGCCACTGCGGGGCCACCTCTGGCGCAACCATCCCGGGTCACCGAATGCCGGTCCTGCCCGTGGTGGCCCACCTGCGGCCCGGCGCTGCGGGCGTCCCGGGACGTCAGCATGGTGCTGCGCGGAGAGGACGCGGTGGCCCTGCGAGCGGCCGGGGTGTCCACCGTAGATGCACTGGCTGCGCTGGACCCTGCCGGCGAGGCGCCGGTGCCGATGGCCGGGATGTCCGTGCGTGACGCGGTATTGCTGGCTCGGGCCTGGCAGCGGGACCTCACGCTGGTGCGGCGTAACCGGCGCATCTCCGTGCCTCGCGCCGACGTCGAGGTCGACGTGGACATGGAGAGCTTCGACGAGGCCGGCGCCTACCTGTGGGGCTGCCTGCTGTCGGGCGCTGACATCGGGTTGCCTCGCGGGTATCAGGCGTTCGCCACCTGGGAGCCGGTGCCGACCCCGGATGAGGCGAGATCGTTCGCCGCATTCTGGCAGCGGCTGACCGGCGTTCGCCGCCGCGCCGCCGAGTGCGGCCGCAGCTTCGCCGCGTTCTGTTACAACGAGCAGGCCGAGAACCGCTGGATGCTGTCGTCGGCGGAACGTTTCGCCGGCGCACCCGGGATTCCCACCATCGCGCAGGTGCAGGAGTTCATCGCGTCCGATCAGTGGGTGGATCTATACGGAGTGGTCAGCGCGGAGTTCCTGTGTGCACATGGCAAGGGACTCAAGACGATCGCTCCGGCGGCCGGATTCTCCTGGCACGATCCGGAGGCCAGCGGCGAGAACTCCATGCGCTGGTACTCCGACGCGGTCGGGCTGGGCGGAGGTGAACCGGATCTGGCGCAACGGGCCCGGCTGCTCACGTACAACTCCGACGACGTCCACGCCACTCACGCGCTGCGGTTGTGGATGAGCTCTGAGGCCGTCAACAACGTTCCCTACGCGGGTGACCTGTAGATCTGGTTGCGGTATGTCACCATGGGGATCTACGCAACGTGAGGGGAGAGACACATGTTCATACGGCGCATCGCGGTGATCGGTTCCGGATATGTGGGCTTAACCACCGGCGCGTGCTTGGCCTCGTTGGGGCACCGGGTGGTGTGCGCCGATGTGGATCCGGGCAAGGTGGCCCGGCTGTCTGCAGGGAAGGTGTCGATCCTGGAGCCGGGGCTTCCCGAGCTCGTCGCAGAAGGCTTGGCCGCGGGCCGGTTGCAGTTCGTGGTGGGCGCCGCCGCCGCAGTCACGGAGGCTGAGGTGGTGTTCCTGTGCGTGCCCACGCCGATGGGAAACGGCGGCGGGGCGGACCTCTCGGCGGTGGAGGCGGTGGCCGCAGAGGTGCGCTCATTGCTCCCCACGGGCTGTGTGGTGGTTAACAAGTCGACTGTTCCGGTGGGCACCGCGGCGCGCACCGCGCAATTGCTGGACCGCCCGGACGTGGCGGTGGTGAGCAACCCCGAGTTCCTCCGGGAAGGCTCTGCGGTGCACGACTTCCTCAATCCCGACCGCATCGTGGTGGGCTGCGATGCGCAAGACGCCGCTGAGCGGGTCGCGGCACTGTATGCCCGGCTGGGCGCGCCGACCGTGCTCACCGATGCGGCCAGCGCAGAGATGGTCAAGTACGCCGCGAACTGCTTCCTGGCGATGAAGCTGTCCTATGTCAACGCCATCGCGGAGCTGTGCGAGCGGTCCGGGGCCGACGTGCTGGACGTCACCGAGGGTATCGGCTATGACCGGCGGATCGGCCAGGCCTTCCTCCAGGCGGGTCCCGGTTGGGGCGGGTCGTGCCTGCCCAAGGACACTCACGCGCTGCTGCAGGTCTGCGCCGCGGCGGATTTCGATTTCCCGCTGCTGCGGGCCAGCCTGGACACCAACACCCGCCAGCAACACCGGATGGTCGACAAGGTGCGGGATGCCGTCGGCGGGTCACTGGCCGGGCAACGCGTGGGGCTGCTGGGGCTGACTTTCAAGGCCGGCACCGACGACCTGCGTGACTCGCCGGCCCTGACGGTGGCCGCGCTGCTGGCCGCCGAAGGCGCTGACCTGATCGGCTACGACCCTGGAGTGCCTGCCGCGGTGCCCGGCATGACCGACGACCTGCAGGTCACCGACGACCCGCTCAAGGTCGCCTCCGGCGCCGCTGTCTTGGTGGTGCTCACCGAATGGCCTGAATTCCGGCTGCTGGACTGGGGCCGGCTCGCCGAGTTGGTCGAGCGCCGCATCGTGGTCGACACCCGTAACCTGCTCGACGCCGACGTGCTGCGCCGGGTCGGTTTCGAGGTCTGCGGTATCGGCCGCCGTCCGAGCCGTGCGCTCACCCCCTCCTGAACACCAGCCCGGTGATGTGAACCGGTCGCCGACCGACAAGCCCCTCCCGGCGTCAGGACGGGGGAAGGTCTAGACGCCAGCCCGATGATCTGCTGTGCTTAGCCTTGCCTAATCACTCGATCGAGGGCGACGGTGCCATGTACGTCTGCATCTGCCGCGCGGTGACCGAGTCTGCGGTGCGCGGGTGCATCGCCGACGGTGCCCGAACCGTGAAGGACGTCGTCAAGCGGTGCGAGGCCGGCACTGGCTGCGGGACCTGCATCAACAAGATCCTCACCTTACTCAGCACCGGTGCGGACGGGTTGGGCAACTCGCTCCGACGTAGTGCCTGATTCGCCCGCTTTGCCCTCGAGCGATCTTTATATGTGCAGGTCAGGACAGCCTCACCTTCGATGACAGGCCCTCTGGATATCGGTACCGTTATGATCATCCACTACCGACCCTAGAGGGGGTTCGACAGTTCATGCGCGGCGATGACGAGGTTATTGGACTGCTCAACGAGCAACTCACCCGCGAACTGACCGCGATAAACCAGTACTTCCTGCACGCCAAGATGCAGGGCAACTGGGGGTTCACCAAGCTCGCCGAGCACACCCGGCATGAGTCCATCGACGAGATGAAACACGCCGAGCGGATCACCGACCGCATTCTGTTCCTGGAAGGTCTGCCGAACTACCAGAAGCTGCTGGCGCTGAACATCGGCCAGACCGTGAAGGAGCAGTTCGAGGCGGACTTGGCCGTCGAGATGGACGCCGTGAACGCGCTGCGCCCCGCCATCGCGCTGTGCCGGGACAAGGGCGACGTCACCACCGCCAACATTTTCGAAGACATTCTCGCCGACGAGGAAGAGCACATCGACTACCTGGAGACCAACCTGGAGCTGATCGGCAAGCTGGGTGAGCAGCTGTACCTCAGCCAGCTCGTGGAACGGCCGCCGACCAACAGCTGACGGGGGTATCCGCGGGCTCGACTACGGTTGCCGGCGTGAGTGATCGCCGATTGTTCGACGTCCACGACGCTCGGGGTTTGCTGCCCGAGGTACGCCGGCGGGTCGATGCGCTGATCGAGGTCCGGGCAGATCTCACCGAGCTGTCCGTAGATCTGCGCCGCTTCGGCTCGTCGGCGCTCGGCGGCCTCGCGGAGATGAAGGCGCTGCAGGCCCGGCTGGACCACATGCTCGAGTGGTTTTCCGTCCAGGGCATCGAGGTCAAAGGCCTCGCGCCGGTCCTCGTCGATTTCCCCGCCGAGTTGGACGGGGAGTCGGTACGGCTGTGCTGGCTGGAAGGTGAAACCGAGTTGGCCTGGTACCACCGCTCCGACCTAGGTCTCGCAGGCCGCCGCCGCCTCCCCTCCTAACCAACCGCAGTCTGCATCCAGACTGCGGTTTACGTTCCCGGAAAACCGCAGTCTGCATCCAGACTGCGGTCGGGACTGCGGCGTAATCTGGCGGCATGGCCCTGTTCGGACGCGACAAGACACGCATGGTGACCGCCGAGGAAGAGCTGCCCGGACGCGCGATCCCGATGTCTTTGGTGGGCCGCCACGCCGTGACCGGCCACCCCATCGTGCCGCCATTCCCGGATGGCCTGCGCACCGCGGTGTTCGGAATGGGCTGCTTCTGGGGCGCCGAGCGGATCTTCTGGCGGACTCCCGGGGTGTATTCCACCGCGGTCGGCTACGCCGGCGGTCACACTCCCAACCCCAGTTACCAGGAAGTCTGCTCCGGGCGTACCGGGCACACCGAAGTCGTCCTCGTGGTGTTCGACCCTGCACAGATCTCCTACGCGCAGCTGCTGCGGGTCTTCTGGGAGGGTCACGACCCAACCCAGGGCATGCGGCAGGGCAACGACCGGGGCACCCAATACCGCTCCGCCATCTACACCACCGACGCCGAGCAGGCCACCCAAGCCGACGCAAGCCGGTCCACCTACCAGCAGGCGCTCAGTGTCGCCGGCCGCGGCCAGATCACCACCGAGATCGCACCACTGCGCGATTTCTACTACGCCGAGGACTACCACCAGCAGTACCTTGAGCGCAATAAAAACGGTTACTGTGGGCTAGGAGGCACGGGCGTCGCGTGCCCGGTGGGAACGGGTGTCGAGTCTGGCGACGCCTGACGTCCCGCCTGGCGACCACGGTCCTCGAGAGCTGACACGCTGGATCATCCACGATGAGCGGCTAATTGGAGTTGCCTGACGGGGTGCACTTCGAGCAGTACGTCTTGCGGATGCCGAAGGCCGCGATCACGCTGCTGCTCGACGATGTGCGGGAGCGGGTTCTGATGATCTGGCGGCACCGGTTCGTGCCGGACTGCTGGACCTGGGAGCTGCCCGGAGGATACGTCGATTCCGACGAGGCCCCGCGGTCACAGTCGAAGAGGAAACCGGCTGGCGTCCCGCAAAATGACGCTGTTGATTCTCGAGATCCTGCGTTTCCTTGGTGAGGGCGCCGAAGCCACCGGGGCGACCGGTTGATATCAACGAGGCCGTCTGCGTCGAGTGGATCGCTCTAGACTCGGTCCGCGACCGCATCGCCCCCGGGGCGAGATCAATGGTGCCGGTACCCAGGTCGGGCTCCTGCGCATCCTCGCGTTCCATACTCCGTAATGTCACTGAACCAGCAGGTCGATCTGCTCGTCGAGCGTCTGCACCGCTGGTTAAGCCCCGTAGAGGCCGACACCCTGTGCGAGGTGATTACCGAGGCGGCCGAATGGCGCGCGGGATTATGCCCACCCTACGGAATGAACCCGAGCGTACCCTCCGTTGGGGTAGGAAGTTGGATTTGCGACCAGTCGCCGTGAATGGAGAACGACTAAGGAAGCGGAGGCTGTGGGTACGGTGACCCGGTCGCTGCGCAGCATCCAGCACCTGCATCGAGTCGAAGGGCTGTCAGAGTAGTTGTCCTGGCTCAAGCTGTGTCAATGGGGGCATATGCTTGGCTACAGCGGTCATTTCTCATCCAAGTCGCGCCGACACCTTACCGCCGCCGAGGAACCTGAAACTGACCCCCGGTCCGGGAGAGCAGCAACCTACCGCCTCGTGAGCTCCAGCCGCGATCACGCACAGACAATACCCGATCACCGACCGTTTACCGCTGGTGGTAGACCGTTGAGCGACGTCTATCCGCGCGCCTGCGCCTGCTAAAGCTTGATCTGTGCGGAGATGTCGAGGCACTTATACACCCACGGCCCCCAGACTCCGGGCTGGAACATCCGAGGGAGAATCAGTGTCTCGGGGAAAACACGCCAAACCGACCTCGCATCACTACTTACCGACTGCGCTGGCGGCGGTGACCCTGGCCGCCGGCGGTGTCCTCGCCTCCGTCGGCAGCGCGGCCGCCGCACCCCTGCCCAGTAGCAGCACCGTGGCCCGCTCTGCCGGCCAAGCCGACGTCATTGCCCTGCGGGCGTTGGACGCGGCATTGTCGCAGCGCGGCACCCGCTACCGCAGCGGCGGCAATCGGCCAGGCGGGTTCGACTGCTCCGGCCTAGTGCAGTGGTCCTACCGCCAGGCCGGGCTCTACTTACCTCGCACCGCCGCTGCACAGTCGCGGGTCGGTGTCCGGGTGGGCCTCTCGGATATCCGACCTGGTGACCTGATCTTCTACTCCTACGGTGGCCATGTCGGACACGTCGCGATGGCCGCCGGGGACGGCATGCTCATCGAGTCGTCACAGTCCGGTCACCCGGTGGTCAAGCGTCGGATATACACCAGGGGACTGACCGTGATTCGACGCGTCGTCTAGCCACCGCCCACACCGACACCACCAGGCCGAGGACCGCCAGAGTCACCCGGCTGCGCGCTGGCTGCCGGGCGCGGGGTGGTCATCGCGGCGATGTTCTCGACGGTGTGCGTCTCGAAGTTGCGCAGTGCCCGCCATGCACGTACGTGGTTTGAATCATACATGTAATCTTCGGCAGCTGCGACTCAATACTTGTTGCGTATATGGTTATGGAATATAGCATCGCCGTTCACCTCGTCCGGCCCCGTCCCACATAGACATCAGATTCTGATCGGGACAGCTGTGGGCGCGCTGAAGCCATTCATCGACGGACTCGTACATGAGAAACCTGGAGGGGCGTCGCGTCTTCGCACGTGCGCCGTAGAAACGCGGATCTTATAGGCGCGGTAGCGAAACGGAAGCGCAAGCCATCGCCGGCTAGATCAAACCGACGGCCTCTCGTACCGAAGGATCACCGTAGGGATTTTGATGCGAAGAGAGTTTGAAGGCGATGAGAAGCCGGCAGGAAGAGTCCCTCGCTATGGTCTCCGTGCTGTCGACAGCAAGGATCACTGACGGCTACATCACCACAAGAAGGGATACACCGTGACGAAGCGTGTCTATGAAGCGCCCATGTTGGTCGAGCTCGGCTCCTTCCAGAAGGTCACCGGGTTGCTCCAGCGCCATGGCAACGATCGCCTCATCCTGAGCAAGAACTAGTCAGCGATGACGTCCATGCCTGAGCACGATGGCATGGCGGGGCACGGCGAGAGGTACTTCGTGGTCCTACCGGACTGCGAGGCTACCTCCGCCGTGGTCTCGCTGCTTCATGGGCCCGGTGTGCGAACGCTGAAGCATGCCTCGGGTCGTCCGTGGTTGGTCGGGCGGTGGGGCGATGACGACATCACGGCAGTCACCGCGGGAGATACCCGACTCGCCGTCGTCGGATGTTGTCCGGTCAGTCCTGCTTCGTTGACCCGTGCGGCCGAGCGGCTGCGTGATCTTGCCGATCTCGATCGGTTGGCCTGCACTCTGCCGGGCAGCTTTCACCTTGTGGCCGCTGTGGACGGCCGGTTGCGGGTGCAGGGCAGCGCCTCCGGGCTGCGGCTGGTGTTCGCCACCACAGTCGCCGGAACCGTCGTGGCGGCGGACCGTGCAGATCTGCTGGCCCGCTTGACCGCTGCAAAGCTGGATGAACGGCAGGTGGCGGTACGGCTGCTGTGGCCAGTGCCGCATCCGTTGCTCAGCACGCCGCTTTGGTCTGGGGTGACCGCGGTCGCCCCGGAGAACTACCTGATCATCGAGCGGGAGTGTCGCACCAGCCGTCAGTGCCGCTGGTGGACTCCGCCAGGACCAACCCGATCGCTGGCCGACAACGCACCGTTGCTCCGAGAGGCGCTCACTGCCGCTGTCGACGCTCGAACCAGCGGCGGTGGGGTGGTGAGCTGTGACCTGTCCGGAGGGCTGGACTCCACCTCTATCTGTTTCCTGTCCGCGGCGGGTAGCGCGCGCGTGATCGCCAGCACCTGGCCGGGCATCGACCCGGGCGATGACGACCTGGCCTGGGCCCGCCGAGCCGCGACGCGCCTGCCCTGCGTCGAGCACGTGATCTGGTCAGCGGACGAGTCCCCCCTGGTCTATGAAGGACTGCTGGACATCGATGACCCGTTGGACGAGCCGACCATCGGGATGATGGATCGGGCGCGGGTGCTCAGCCACATTCCCCGGATGCTCGCCATGGGTAGTCGCCTGCACCTCACCGGTATCGGTGGTGATCATGTCACCTGGTGTTCTGAGGCCCATTACCACACGATCTTGCGTAGGCATCCGCGGTTCGCTTTGCGGCAGCTGCGTGGTTTCCGCGCATTGTTTCACTGGCCACTGGGCGCGATGACGCGAGCGCTCGCGGACACTCGCAGCTACCGGCGGTGGTTGGCGGACGCGGCCGATGACTTGCGGGGTGGCATACCTGAAGCAGGGACCGTCGCACTCGGCTGGGGCATGCCGCCCCGACTGTTTGATTGGGTCACTCCACAGGCGTGGCATGCCGCGAAGGAGGCGATCAGCGAGGCAGCAGAGACGGCCGAGCCGCTTGCGCCTACCCGTGGTGAGCACGTCGACCTAGAACAGATCCGGGAGACGAACCGGATCCTGCGCCAGTGGGATCAGATGAGCGCCCGCATCGGCCTGCCCATGGCGTCACCGTTCATGGACGATCGAGTGATCGAAGTTTGCCTGGCGGTGCGCCCAGAGGAGCGGGTCACACCGTGGCGCTACAAACCATTGCTGGTGGCTGGCATGCGCGGTGTGGTGGCCGACGAGTGTCTCGAGCGTACGAGCAAGGCCCAGGCTGCGCTGGATGCGGCGGCCGGGCTGCGTGAACACCGCGGTGACTTGTTGACCCTTTGGGAGGACTCCCGTCTGGCCCAGCTAGGTCTAGTCGACGCGGATCGGCTCCGGGCGCTGGCGCAGCGCCCGGACACCCCAGGACTTCGCCATGCAATCTTATATTCGACCATTGGCTGTGAAGTCTGGTTACGTACGTTGGAGACATCGCATACGGCATCGTTGATGGGACGTCCTTTCTAAGAGGAGAGCGGAAGATGAGCCTACAATTTCGCGAGGATGTGTCTACAGCGGACACTGAGTACGGCACTGTGTTACTTGACGAGCGCAGCGGGCGCTATTGGCAACTCAATCCCACCGGAACACTGGTCGTTCGTACATTGCTCGCTGGCGGCACTCCGGCCCAGGCGATTAGTGCGCTGATCGGAGAATTTGACGTGGACGAGCCCCAGGCCACGCAGGATGTCACCGTGCTGCTGGAGGAACTGCGCTCAGCCGGGCTGGTCACGCGGTGAGCACGCCCGGTGCGCTGAAGCGATCGGGCACGCTTCCGGTGTCGCGAAAGGCTGTAGCCCGCTTCGCAGTCGGATCGGCCCACCTCATCGCGCGGCTTTCCCCGCACCATATCCGGACCGCGATGATGCTGCTGCGCGGTGGCGCCGCACCGGCAACCTACGTCAACACGAGCGCCGCCCGAGACGCCGTGCTGGCGGTCAGCCTCGCTTGTACCGGGCCGCAGGGTTGTCTGTCTCGTTCCCTGGCGACCGCGTTGCTGTGCCGTATGTCGGGTCAGTGGCCGGTGTGGTGCGTCGGCGTGCGCGTCCTGCCGCCGTTCGGGGCGCACGCGTGGGTTGAGGCGGAAGGGCGGGTGGTTGATGAGGACGTGCCGGAGGATTACTTCAAGCGCCTGATGGCAGTTCCTGCCCTAGAGTCGAAGCGTTCGTGAGGTTCCCCGGTGGGCGATTTGGTTCGCAGAGCGCCCCACCCGGCCGAGCACGGGTGATTGATCTTCTACGCCTGGTGACTAATCACCGGCAGGCGATCACTGCGGCCATTGCCCTCACGTTGATCAGCAGCGTGCTCGGCTTGGCGCAGCCGCTACTGGCCAAGCAGGCGATCGACTCATCCGGGCAAGGCCAGCGGTTGTGGGGGCTGATGTTGACCTTAGCCCTGCTGTTTGCCGGCCAAGCGTCGATCAGCGCGGTCGGTCGCTTTTTGCTGGAGCGTACGGGCGAAGGCATCGTGCTCGGTCTGCGGCGGCAGCTTATCGGCCGAATATTACGGCTGCGCATGGTTATCTACGACAATCACCGTTTCGGCGACCTGATTTCCCGGGTCAGTACTGATACAACGGTGCTGCGTGATGTCGTGGCGCAGAGCTTTGTCGACCTCGTAGCAGGCGGGTTGACCGCGGTGGCCACCGTCGGCCTGATGATTTGGATCGACCCCGTCCTCTTCGCTCTTGTCGCCATTACGGTTGGCGCCGCAGGAGCCATCGTGGGGTCGCTGCTCGCCGGCATTCGCGCCGCTAGCGAGTGGGCACAAAACAGTATTGGTGCCATGACCGCCGACCTGGACCGCGCGCTCGGTGCTATCCGCACTGTCCGCGCCAGCCGAGCTGAGTGGCGCGAGACTGAGCGCATCAGCGGGCTTGCGGAATCTGCGTACAACGGCGGCGTACGTGCTGCCAAGCTGGCCTCGCTGATGAGTCCCGCTGTCGAGCTGGCGGTCCACGGATCATTCCTACTGGTCCTGCTTATCGGAGGCATGCGGGTAGCTGGCAATACCGCGTCGTTGGGTGAGCTGGTCGCCTTCCTGCTGTACGCGACCTACCTGGTCGTCCCCCTCGCTGGTGTCTTCGGAGCAATCAGCACCCTCGCCAAGGGCATGGGCGCATTGCAACGCATCCGCGAAGCCCTCGCTCTTCCCCTTGAAGACGACGGCACTCGCACGCCTCACCGCCAGTCCCAAATGTTGTACGCCGGTTCTGTACCAGATAGCCAGCAGGTGCCCACTCTCGAATTCCGCGAGGTCTGGTTCCGCTACGAAGACCGGCCAGTGTTGCACGGCGTATCGTTCACCGTCGCGGCTCGATCCGTCACGGCGCTGGTCGGCGTGTCCGGAGCGGGTAAGTCCACCATCGTCTCCCTCGCCGAACGGTTCTACGACCCCGACCACGGCTTGATACTGTTCGATGGCCACCCGCTAAACCAGCTCGACCGCAACATACTCCGATCCCGCATCGCATTGGTCGATCAAAGCGCTCCAGTGCTCTTTGGAACACTACGGGACAATCTGATCTATGCCGCGCCGAAGGCCAGCGCCACCGAAATCGACCACGTGGTGGACCTGGTCAACCTCACTGAGCTGATCGACCGCTTGCCGCAGGGTCTGGATACTCAAGTCGGGGAACGAGGCGCCACCCTGTCCGGAGGAGAATGCCAACGCGTGGCGATCGCGCGTGCTCTGCTCACCCGGCCCGCGTTACTACTGCTCGACGAACCAACGTCGCACCTGGACGCCATCAACGAGGCAATGCTGGCCCGCACCATCGCCGGGATAACCGGTGAGTGCGCCCTTCTCATCATCGCGCACCGGATGTCCACGGTGCGCCACGCCGACCAGATCCTGCTCCTCGACAATGGCGCCATCATCGCCCGTGGAACGCACAAAGAGCTCATGAGTACCAGCGCGCTTTACCATGATCTCGCGGCCGGTCAACTTCGCTCGCATCAGCCAACTGCATCACGCTAATCGTCGACGTCATGTTCGGCAGCGCGCGCGGTGGAACTTCGATCTCTGCCATCCGGTGGACATAAGTTTTGTAGTGGCGGCGTGCCTGGCCGAGTCGTCCCGCGTCCAACAGCACTTCGACGAGAGTGAGATGGGCTTGTTCGTCGTAGCGGTCCTGCTGGAGTAGGCGCAGCGCGTGGCGCACGACCGCGTCGGTGTCGCCGGCCTCGCGCATCCGCGTCACTAATGCCCAAAGCAGGGCTATGTGAGTTGCCCGAACCTCTTCGGCCAGCTCGATGACCCACTCCTCATAAGCGTCATCGACGAGGAAATCTCCGGTGTGGGTATTGACGGCAGCCGCCAGCCTCGCGGTGGCATCCGGCTTTTTGGCCCGATCCGCATCGAGGGCGGCGGCAGCTTGGGCAAGGAAGTCCTCCACGTCGACGCGTATTTTGGTGTAATTCAACAACACCATGCCATCGGTGGTGACCAATGGGTCCTCGCCTGCCGGGGGAAGCCGTAGTACATCGCGGATCATGGAGAGCAGCACGGACAGCCGGTTGCTGGCCAGGGCCGGATCTTTCTCTGGCCATAACAACTCCATTAGCTGTTCACGGGGGACCGGCCGGCGCTTTGCAACTAAAATTTTCAACAAGTCTCGAGCTTTCTTCGACTTCCATTCTGTTATCGGCACTGTGATGCCGTCACGGATGACTCGGAAGACGCCGAGGGTCTGTATGAATACCGCGGGCGCGGAACGGACCAAGACACCGAGCGGTCCGGCTGCGCGTCGTGACTCGACGTCGACACCATGGTCCCGAAGCATCTGGTTCGCGAGGTGGGCGTCGAGGTCAGGAATGGGGGCGTCGAGGCGAGCGGCCACAAGCCTGGCCGCGGCTCCCTCGAGCCGGCAACCGGTCTCCTGCCAGATGTCAATCGCGTCTCGGAGCGGGATGGCATCCACGGCGGAATCATCACAGGCCAGCGCGGACAGCGTGATGGCCTCGGCTAGTCCGGGGTTGTCCCGCCGTTGCCGCGCGGCGGCGGCCGCCCGATGGGCATCCGTCGAGGCACGCTGCCGATCACCACCTATTAACTCGACCCAGCCACGGGCCAGCAGTGCTGGAACCTTGCGAAGTCCCTCGCCCAAGGCCACCGCACGGGCCGCATACTGCCGAGCAATCGGCAGGTCATCAGCCGCTTCGATCCGGGCAAGACCGATCAGCGCCGAGCTGAGGCCGAACACATCGTGGTACGGCTCGGCGAGGGTCAGCGCCTCCTCGTAAGCCGCTCGGGCGCGAGCCAGCTGCCCTCGCGTGCGATGCAGATCACCGAGGCCACATAGCGGCCAGGCCAAAAATCGGGAGCCGATACGCTGGAAAAGGTCGACAGATGTGGCGAAGTCGTCCGCCGCCGCCTGCAGCATCCCGAGCCGGCTGTGGGCGCGGCCGCGAGTAGTCAGCGCGTGCGCGATATAGAACGGGTTTTCGCATTGCTCGCTAAGGCTCAACGCGATCTCTGCGTCGGTGAGCGCATGCTGGGGCGCGCCCGCTTCGAATTGGTGAAACGCTCGGAAAGCGCGGGTCCACGCCAGCTGGAGCACATCCTCGCTCGCCTCGGCGCAGCGCAGCGCGTCCGTGCAGTGGGTATCGGCTTGACGCCAGTCACCTTCGGCGGCGGCGATGAGCGCGAAAACGTGGTGGGCATGGGACCATGCTCGTGGACCGCCGCACCGCCGGGCCGCAGCGCGAGTTTGTAACGCCTTTTTCTGTAGATTCAGGAGGTCACCGGACATCCGGTGGGCACTTGCCGTCAACGCCAGCACGCGGATCTCGTCGAGCGAGTCCGCTCGGTCCAACCGAGTTCGCTGCGCCAGGGCTAATACCCTAGAAAACTCGCCCTGGGCGAAATTGATCAAGCCGACCCGCCAGGAAAGCGCGGGCTCTAAGTCACCTCGGTCATGGCCCGCCCGCTGAAAATGCTCCAGCGCCTGCGCCCACTGCCCTCGCACCTGGTGCGCCTGCCCGAGAACTCGTTGGATCCGGGGGTCATCGCGGTATACGGCCGGCAACTCAGCGGCCTGTAACACGGCGTTGGACTGGCCGCTTTCCACGATCGCGTCACCATGATCGACCAGTAGTGCGGCGCAGGCGGCATGATCACCCGCCGCTAGCAAGTGTCGCAGGGCGTCGGCGGGTGTTCCTCGCCGGATACACTCGTTGGCCGCCGTGACGTGCAGGGCTTTTCGCTCACTGGAGGATGGCGCGGTTTCATGCTCAAAATAGTCACGTAAAGGCCGCACGACCGCCCAGCCTGCGCTTTCACCGGTGCGTCGTACGAGTCCCTGACGGCTCAGTTCAGCGAGTACGGTCGTTGGATCAGTGAGTCCGCGGGAGATCTCTGCTGTGGATCTAGCCTCGCCGAAAATCGCTAATCTACGCAGCAGTTGTTGAATCCATTCTGGCCCGGCACCGATGACTTCCTCTGCGAGATAGTCATGGAACCGCTCCCCAGGGTGACACAGCCGTCGCACTGTGGCGAAGCGCTTCTCCGGTATGACCCTCCACAGCATCTCTATGGCGCTGTGTACGGCCGCAGGCCAACCCCCCGACTGCTCCCAAACATGTATCGACAAGCCGGGAGGATCCTCACCCACGGTCTTGTGTAGCAATGTCTCGGTGTCGGCGATATCGAAGGCTAGGTCTGGCGCGTGGAGTTCCGTAACAAGACCGCGACCCCGTAGCCGCTGCAGCGAAAATGGCAGTTCGCACCGGGATATCAGGACCATATGCAACCGGTCCGGCGCCAGTTTGGACAGACACTCGATGGCCCGCGCCGCGTCGCCATCAGGCCGCAGCTCCTGCAAGTCATCCAAGACTAGAATAGCATCTTCATCAAGGCGGCTGTCTAACCACGAACAAATTTTTGCTATCGAAGACTTCACTTGGTCTGTGTCAACTGCCGCCAAGCTCTCGCTTGGTGCGTCGGGCACCGATACGTGGGTCCGCAATACTTTGACCAGGCCAGCCAGTAGGCGCTGCTCATTCCCCCCGTAGTCCTCATACCGCAACCAGGCGGTTGAACGATCCCGCGACCAGATTGCCACCGCCGTGGTCTTACCCCAACCAGCTGCGCCGATCACCACGCAGATTCGGCGCTTCACAGCGCGATCCAACAGCCCATCGATCGACGGACGTTCGATTCGCTCTTCAAGTATGTTGCGCCGGTTTGACCCAGCAGTCGGCGTCATGCTGTCACCCCTGCTAATCGCAATGCTGCACAGATTGCCGGATGTTGCAATTGCCAGCTGGTTCCCCCAAGCGGGAACGTGCCTTTGCTCGGTGAATAATTTTTTCGGGTAGTGATGCGACCGGCCACTTAGCCCCCGTTTAGATCGCTCCATCTCTACGGGGCGAGATCAACGCTATACTGGCGAACTGGTTTGTTTGGACGGGTGGCTGCTCAATCATGGAGGCTCCATACCGTTGAATCGCCTCGGTTCGCTGACTCCCTCTCAAATCGCAGACTGTTGATACCACGTCACTCCAAGTAGCGGTCCGCTGGCACAATCTCTGTGCCGTAGACTTGACCTTGTCCAGTTCTGTGCGGGAACCATCTAGGCTTACGGACTCATAGTCCGCCGTCATCCGCTAAACAGTGCATATCGGGCGTACCACAGGCTATGTAGTCTCGCTACATCAGATGATGTAATCCGCGCTTGCGGTGGGCACCTGACGGCCCTAACCGGCGACACGCTCGTACACGCTGACATCCGAGCGGACAACGTCCTGCGGAGGCCGCAGTGCACTGTGATCACCTGGACTGGGCGTGGGTGTCGGGGACCCGCGTGGCTGGACACACTGCTGCTGATCAACGCCCGACTCCACGGCGGACACGACACCCACGCGTTGCTCATCAACTATGCCGTCGTCACCGGGGCCTACCCGCAAGACCTCATCGCGGTGCTGACCGGTCTCGCCGGCTACTTCGTCAATACCGCCAGACGGCCACCACCGAAAGGTCTACCCACCCTGCGCGCGTTCCAGCAGGCACAGGCTGACGCCATTCTGTCCCGGCTGCGTAATCCACTGCAGAACACGCGCAAAGGAAGGTCTGTGGTCAGCGGAGGGCAGCGACCGCCTCGACCTCAACTAGTGCAGTGTCTCATAATTGATTTTTCGCTTGCTGAAGTGCGACTCGTCCCCGGGCGACTTTGGCGAGGATCTGTTCGGCAGTAGCGGTCCAGACGAACGGCTTCGGGTTGTCGTTGGTG
>Ga0134126_10001595_pt1 | contig 28916 bp, 21 predicted proteins | sample KB31752_FD_96881 | JGI IMG/M metagenome (GOLD analysis project Ga0134126, IMG submission 96881) | Terrestrial soil microbial communities with excess Nitrogen fertilizer from Kellogg Biological Station, Michigan, USA - KB3-175-2 | ecosystem: Environmental > Terrestrial > Soil > Unclassified ... | reverse complement strand
TGTTGACCGTGCTCGCGCCGGCCTCGATGGCCGCCTCGACCACCTGCGCCAGGAACTCGAGCTCCGTGCGCGAGGCGTCCTCGGGAGAGAACTCCACGTCGTCGCAGAGCTCTCTGGCGAGCTGCACTCCTGCGATCGCCGTACGCAGGATCTCCTCCTGCGCCATGTTGAGCTTGTATTGCCGGTGGATGGCGCTGGTCGCGAGGAACACGTGGACGCGCCGCCGCGGCGCATCCGCGAGCGCGCGGGCGGCGAGCTCGATGTCCTCCCGGTTGCAGCGCGCGAGGCCCGCGATGATGGGGCCTTGGACCTCGCGGCTGACTGCCTGCACGCTCTCCCAATCTCCCTTGGAGGCCGCCGGGAAGCCCGCCTCGATGACATCGACTCCCAGCTCCGCCAGCGCGCGTGCCACGCGCAGCTTCTCAGGGCGCGTCATGCTGCAGCCCGGGGACTGCTCCCCATCGCGCAGCGTCGTGTCGAAGATCAGCACTCGGTCAGGACTGGGAGCCATGTGATGTCTCCTTGATTCGTGGCGTCTCGTGTCAGGCGCGCTTTTCGTTGAGCCAGGGCATGCGGGCGCGCAATTCCTCGCCCACTTTCTCGATCTGATGCTCGATGTCGTTCTTGAGCAGCTTCTCGTAGCCCTTGCGCCCGCTGGCGTTCTCCTCGATCCACTGCCGGGCGAACTTGCCCGTCTGCACTTCCTTCAGCACCTTGCGCATCTCGTTCTTCACGCGGTCGTTGACGATGCGCGGGCCGCGGGTGAGATCCCCGTACTTGGCCGTCTCGCTGATGAACTGGTGCATCTTGCGCAGGCCGCCCTCGTGCAGCAGGTCGACGATGAGCTTCAGCTCATGCAGGCACTCGTAGTAGGCCACTTCGGGCTGATAGCCGGCCTCGACCAGGGTCTCGAAACCCTTGACGACCAGCTCTGTCGCCCCGCCGCAGAGCACTGCCTGTTCGCCGAAGAGATCGGTCTCCGTCTCCTCGGCAAAAGTTGTCTCGAGCACACCGCCGCGCGTGCCGCCGATGCCGTGCGCGTAGGCGAGCGCCTTGGCGTGCGCCTTGCCGGTTGCGTCCTGGGCGACAGCGATGAGGCAGGGCACACCTCGACCCTGCTGGTATTGCCGGCGCACCAGATCGCCGGGTCCCTTCGGGGCAATCAGCACGACGTCCAGGTCCTTACGCGGCTTGATCTGCTTGAAGTGGATGTTGAAGCCGTGCGCGAAGAGCAGGGTCGCTCCTGGCTTCAGCGCTGCCTCTACGGTTTCGTAGAGCGACTTCTGGGCGAGGTCCGGCACCAGCATGGCGGCGAGATCCGCGCCGCGCGCCGCAGCTGCCGGCTCCGCGACTTCGAGGCCGTCCTTCTTTGCCTTCTTCCAGCTCGTCCCACCCTTACGTACGCCGACGACGACGTCAAAGCCGCTGTCTTTCAGATTGAGCGCATGTGCGCGGCCCTGGCTGCCATACCCGAGCACCGCGATCCGCGCGTTGCGCAGGGCCTTCTTGTCGACGTCTTTCTGGGAATAAAGCTTCATCATCTTGCTCCAACAGTCAAAAACGGGAATCGCAAACAGCAAAAACCCCGCATCGGCTTTGCCGGTGCGGGGTCTGTCTTTTCTCACTCTGCCTGAGCTGCCCTCAGGTACGCGCGAGCTCCCCGCACCGGCTGCTCGCAAGGAGCAGCTTTCCAATGGACAGTACCAGCAGCAGAGGACGCAGCAGCGTGGCGCGCGCCGCCTTGGGCGCTGCGCAGCTCGCGTTGCTCTCTGCTTCGAATGCCACGGCCAGGGTGCCTTGGGGGTTGAATGCCAAAAAGGGGCAGATGATTGGAGTGATGTCAGCACATCCGCCACGACTTTGTCAACGCAACGAAAGGTCCGTTATGCTCGCCCGGTGTCCAAAGAGATGTTGCTGACCGCCGATGCGGCCGAGAGCCGCCCGCTCTGGATCGTGGCGGAAGGGGAGCTGCAGAGCTGGCTCGCCGCCCAGCCGACCTCGGTCGCTGCCTGGGTACGGGCGCACGGCTTTCAGGGGGAGCGCCATCGAGTCCTCAGCCTGCCGTCCGCGGAGGGAGGGATCGCCGGCGCGGTGGCCGGCCTGGGCGTACTGGCGTCCGCGCACGACCTTACTCTCTGGCACGCCGCGGGGTTGGCCGACAGACTGCCGGCGCACTCCTGGCATCTCGCCACGGCACTGCCGCGGGCCGCCGCTACTCGCTTTCTGCTCGGATGGCTCATGGGCGCCTACCGGATGAGCCGGTATCGCCTCGACGGGGAGGAGCCGCCGCGAGCAGTGCTCGTGCCGCCTGCCGAAGCCGACCTCGAGTACGCGGACGCGGCAGCGCGCGCCACGGCGCTGGCGCGGGACCTCATCAACACTCCGGCCAACGACCTGGGGCCCGAAGAGCTGGCCGACGCCGCCTTGGATCTCGCCAGGAGCCATGGGGCGCGCTGTCAGGTGCTTGCGGGTGGCGAGCTTGCGGGTTATCCGATGCTGCGCGCCGTCGGCGCCGCGAGCGCGCGCGAGCCGCGGCTCATCGACCTGCGCTGGGGCGAGCGCGATGCACCCAGAGTGACACTGGTCGGCAAGGGCGTGTGCTTCGATACCGGGGGTCTCGACCTCAAGCCTTCCGCCGGCATGCTCCTCATGAAAAAGGACATGGGCGGCGCCGCGTGCGCTCTCGGCCTCGCCGACCTCGTCATGCGGCTTGGAGTCCCGGTGCAGCTGCGGGTGCTGATACCGGCAGTGGAGAACAGCGTCGGGGGAGCCGCCTATCGCCCCGGCGACGTGCTGCGCTCACGCAAGGGTCTGACTGTGGAGATCGGCAACACGGACGCGGAGGGACGCCTGGTGCTGGCCGATGCGCTTGCCGAGGCCGACGCCGAGCGGCCGGACCTCCTGATCGATCTTGCAACGCTGACCGGCGCCGCGCGCACGGCGCTCGGTCCGGAGCTGCCGGCCGCCTACTCGCCGAACGAAGAGCTGCTCGATGCGCTGCGCCGCCATGGAGAGGAGGAGACCGATCCGGTCTGGCCGCTGCCGCTCTGGCCCGGATACGACGACGAGCTCGCCAGCAAAGTCGCGGATCTCGGCAACGTCGCCGCCACTTCGTTCGCAGGCTCCATCATCGCGGCGCTTTTCCTGAAGCGGTTCGTGACGGAGACGCGCAATTGGGTACACCTGGATCTTTACGCATGGAACGGCAAGGAGCGTCCCGGCCGCCCGGTGGGTGCCGAGGCGCAGTGCGTGCGCAGCCTCTTTCGGCTGCTACGGTCACGCTACCAGTGTTAAGCTAGACGGCCCACAGCTTCTTCAGCGGCCAACGAGGGGTGATGGCGAAATCCCGGGCGATCAATCCGCGCGAATATTCGCGATTCGTCGTCGACGGCATCAAGCAGGCGCCCTCGCGCTCCATGCTGCGCGCCGTCGGCTTCAGGGACGAAGATTTCGCCAAGCCACAAATCGGCATCGCCTCCACGTGGGCGAACCTGACGCCCTGCAACATGCATATCGGGGAGCTGGCGCGCGAGGCAGTCGCGGGCGCCGATGCAGCCGGGGGCAAGGGCGTTCTGTTCAATACCATAACCGTCTCCGACGGTATCGCGATGGGCTCCCCGGGGATGCGTTACTCGCTCGTCTCGCGCGAGGTCATCGCCGACTCCATCGAGACGGTGGTCGGGGCCGAGGGGTTCGACGGGTTCGTGGCCATCGGCGGCTGCGACAAAAATATGCCCGGATGCGCGATGGCCATGGCACGGCTGAATCGCCCGGCTGTGTTCGTTTATGGCGGCACCATCCGCCCCGGCGTTGCCAGGCGCGACATCGTCGCCGTGTTCGAGGCGGTAGGCGCCCGCGCCGCCGGCAAGATAACCGACGAGCAGCTGGCGGAAGTCGAGCGGACGGCCATTCCGGGGCCGGGCAGCTGCGGCGGCATGTACACTGCCAACACCATGGCTTCGGCCATCGAGGCGCTGGGCCTGTCGCTCCCCGGCAGCTCCGCCCAGGAGGCGGTCAGCGGTGAGAAGCGGGCGGACTGCCGGCGCGCGGCCGAGGCCGTCGTGACGCTGGTCAGGCAGGGCATCCGGCCCCGCGACATCCTGACCAGGAAGGCATTCGAGAATGCGATTGCCGTCGTCATCGCTCTCGGCGGCTCGACCAACGCCGTGCTGCATTTGCTGGCGATCGCGCATGACGCCGGAGTGAAACTCCAGCTCGATGATTTCACTCGAATAGGCAGGAGAGTCCCGGTGCTTGCGGATCTCAAGCCCAGCGGGCGGTACCTGATGTCCGAGCTCGTCGCCATCGGGGGTATCCAGCCGCTCATGAAAATGCTGCTCGACGGAGGGCTGCTGCATGGCGATTGCCTGACGGTCACGGGGCGGACGCTGGCTGAAAACCTGGCGGAAACAGGTACGTATATTGCTGGACAGGACATCGTGCGGCCGCTGTCGCAGCCGCTCAGGAAGGAGAGCCACCTCGTCGTTATGTACGGGAACGTGGCTCCCGAAGGGGCGGTCGCCAAGATCTCCGGCAAAGAGGGCGAGGCCTTCAGCGGCACCGCCCGGGTGTTCGACGGCGAGGAGAAGGCGACCGCGGCCATTCTTTCCGGGCGTGTGCGTGCGGGAGATGTCGTCGTCATCCGCAACGAGGGTCCGGTCGGCGGTCCGGGCATGCGCGAGATGCTGAGTCCTACGGGCGCCATCGTTGGACGCGGCCTGGCGGACAAGATCGCGCTGATCACCGACGGGCGCTTTTCCGGCGGCAGCCACGGGTTCGTGGTCGGACATATTGCGCCCGAGGCGGCGGTGGGCGGGCCCATCGGGCTGCTGCGCAACGGAGACATCATTACGATCGACGCGGTACGGCGGCAGATCCGGGCCGACCTTTCCGCGGCGGAGCTGCGCCGGCGCGGCGCGGCGTGGAAGCCGCGCAAACCGTTTGCCACCACCGGGGTGCTCGCCAAGTACGCGCACCTCGTCGGAAGCGCCTCCAAGGGCGCGGTAACCGGACCGGGGCCTGAGGCAGGCCGTTCGAAGGCGCGCCAGGTTAATCGCCGTTGAGGCACCGAAGCGTCATGCAGTTGTCACGTCGCAGAGCAGCGGTTAGAGTTCGCCTACGCATCCACCGATGCAGGCGACGCGCGCCCATGGCTTCGTGCCCTCGAGGCGCAGCGACACTGAATCACTCAGGGGGATTGAGCCTTACGTGCGCGTCAGCTCGGGGAAGGGCATACGCGCATATTTGGGGTATGCGCCCGTCGGCGGACCGCACCGCCGGCGAGGTCGGATCCGGATTGGACCGCTTGCGGGCAGATAGAAAGACGGTTACTTTGCACCGCTTACGTTTCGACCCGGCAATTGCGGACTTGCAACAGCGACGACTGATCAGTCACTCATGAGCGCTTACGTACAAGACACCCAGTTTTTCACACGACGCACGGTCGTCCTCTTCGCCATCATCGCCCTGCACATTTTCATTGCATGGGTGCTGGCGACGGGTCTCGCGAATCGGGCCATTCAAATGGTCGCGCCTCCCATCCAGACGCAGATCGTGCAACAGACCAAGCAGCAGCTGAAGCCGCCGCCGCCGCCACCGCCGGAGCTGCAGAAGCAGCAGGTGGAGGTGCCGCCTCCGGTGGTCAACATTCAAATTCCGCAGGAGGCGCAGACTCACGCCATCACGGTGGTGAAGAAAGTAGTGCGCGCGGCGGCCCCGCCGGCCCCGACGCGCGTCACTCCGCTGCGGGCGATCGCCAACGGGTTCCCCCCGACGGATGAATACTACCCTGATGCCTCGCGCCGCCTCGGCGAGCAGGGCACGGCGCTGGTGAAGATGTGCATCGGCGCCGGCGGCCGTGTCGTCGGCGATCCGTCGATCCAGAAGAGCTCCGGCAGCTCGCGCCTCGATCAGGCAGCCGTCAGGTATGCCAGGGCCACTTCCGGGCATTTCTCGCCGGAGACGCGCAATGGCGTGCCGGTGACGGTTTGCACGGCGCTGCCGATCAAGTTCCAGCTGACCGATTCGTTCTAACTGCCCCTGTCTCTCACTTATGTCTTTGTCGTTCGAAGCCGCAAATTCCATCGCGGCCCTTTCGTGATTCGAGGAATTTATGGGTAATAATGCTGCAGTCTCAACCGTCAACAACCCGTACGGCCTGACGGGTATCCTTAACTCAGGCGACATCGTCGCCCAGGGCGTCGTCGCCCTGCTGCTTCTCATGTCACTGATGTCCTGGTACATCATCCTGACCAAGCTGTGGGACCAGAGCCGGCTGAAGAAGTCGGCGCGTGCCGCAGAGAAGCAGTTCTGGTCGGCACCTTCCGTCAAGGATGGAGTGGAGCGCCTGAAGAAGGGCGACAACTTCCGCGCCGTGGCGGAAGACGGGCTGCGCGCCGTGTCGCACCATGAGGGGCGCCTCACCGACCGCATCGACATGCACGAGTGGGTGACCATGTCGCTGCAGCGCTCGGTGGATCAGGTCAACAGCAACATGAGCAAGGGCCTGGGCTTCCTCGCCACCGTGGGCTCCTCGGCTCCGTTCGTCGGCCTCTTCGGCACGGTGTGGGGTGTCATGAACGCCCTCATCGCGATCGGCCTCGCCGGCCAGGCCAGCATCGACAAGGTCGCAGGCCCTGTCGGTGGCGCGCTCATCATGACCGCGCTCGGCCTCTTCGTCGCGGTCCCGGCGGTCTGGGGCTACAACTGGCTGCTCGGCCGCAACAAGGTCCTGCAGGATGCGCTGCGGAATTTCGCGGGCGACCTGCACGCCTACCTCGTCAGCGGGGCGCGCGTCAGCGCCGGCCCGGAGATGGGCGGCGCGCGTCCGGCGGCTGCTCCCGCTGCCGCGGTCCGTAAGTGAGAGACGAGTCGAAATCACGAGAGTGCTGCAGGGCCGGCTCCGCGCCAAACGCGGGGCCGGCCCTCAGGGCAGAGCCGATTGATTGGGTTGATCTGCTTACCGGCACGCCCGCGCACGTCGCGCGGAGTGTGAGGAGCTTTTCGATATGGCGATGAATCTGCAAGGCTCGGACGAAGAGCCGGGCGTGATGGCAACAATCAATACGACGCCGCTCGTCGACGTCATGTTGGTGCTGCTCATCATCTTTCTCATCACGATCCCGGTGATCACCAAGACGGTACCGGTCAAGCTGCCGAATGCGAACAACATTCCGACGCAGACCAAACCCCAAGACATCACGATCGCGGTGGACGCCGCGGGTAACGTCTACTGGAACGACAAAGAGATCCCGAACAGCGATCAGCTGCTGACCATGATCGAGCAGCAGGCGGTCCGGGTGCCGCAGCCGGAGATCCACATCCGCGGCGATCTGAACGCCAGCTACAAGTTCATCGGCCACGTCCTGTACGACCTGCAGCGCGGCGGAATGGTCAAGGTGGCCTTCATCACCGAGCCCGACCTGTCGACCTTTCAGGCGCATTGAGGAGTTCTGACACATGGCCATGAATGTCGGGGGCTCGAGCCAGGGCCCGATGTGCGACATCAACACGACGCCGCTCATCGACGTCCTGCTGGTGTTGCTGGTAACACTCATCATCACCCTGCCGATCATGACGCACGCGGTGAAGCTCGATCTGCCGCAGAATCAGAATCCGCCGCCGGTGACCGTACAGCCGGAAGTGATCGATCTGGAGATCGATTTCGACGGCACGGTCGTCTGGAACGGCACGCCGGTCACCATGCAGCAGCTCGACGGCTATTTCGCCACCGAATCGGTGAAGGACCCGCAGCCGGAGATCCATCTCAATCCCGACGGGATGGCCAAATATGACGTCGTCGCCAAGGTGCTCGCCTCGGCGCAGCGCAACCGGATGACCAAGATCGGGTTCGTCAACATTTCCGAATTTGCCCAATAGCGGCGCAGTGGATCACCCCATGCGAGACGATGTCATGAAGGTCAAAGGTAACTTGGTTGCGGCGATCGCGCTCGGCGCCGCGGTGATGTGCGGCGCGGGTCTCGTCGGAGTCACGCCGGCTCAGGCAGCGACGGCAGCGCCCGCACATACCGTCAGCCGCGAGGTCGGCAAGCCGCTCAAGGCTGCGCAGGACGACCTGCAGAAGGGCGATTACAGCGGTGCGCTCGCGAAGCTGAACGAAGCCGATGCGCTGCCGAAGAAGAGCCCGTATGAGCAGCATCTCATCCATGAGATGGAAGGCTATGCGTACGTGCGTACCAAGCAGTACCCCCAGGCTGCGAAGGCGCTCGAGCCGGGGCTGACGGACGGGTTCCTCGACCCGCAGCAGCTGCCGCAGCGCACGGTGGCGCTCGCGCAGCTCAACTATCAGATCAAGAACTATGACAAGGCGATCCAGTACGGCACGATGGCGATCGACAAGGGCTATGCCGACGCGCAGATGCCCACGCTGGTCGGCCAGGCCTACTACCTGAAGAACGACTGGAAGGGCGTACTGCACTTCGAGAAGGACCAGGTCGCCCGCGACGAGAAGAAGGGCGTGGCGCCCAGCAACGAGGCGCTGCAGCTGCTTCTGAGCGCGTGCCTGAAGATGAATCCCGCCGGTGATGACGCTTGCGCCAACAACGCGCTGCAGGAGCTCGTCATTTACCACCCGAAGCCGGCGTACTGGCAGCAGCTGCTCTACGGGATGTTCAAGACGGTCAAGAGCGACCGCAATCTCCTGCAGACGTACCGTCTTGCTGCGGAGGTCAACGTCCTGAAGCGCCCGGAGGATTTCACCGACTTCGCGCAGCTTGCGATCGAGGCCGGCTCGCCCGGCGAGGCGCAGCAGGTGATCGAGAAAGGGATGCAGGAGAACATCTTCCCCGATGCGCGCACCAAGGGTAAGGCGCAGCGCCTGCTCGTCGATGCGAAGCGCGCCTCCAAGCGAGACCAGGAAACGCTGGACAAGAGCGCCAGGGAAGCCGCGCGTGCCAAGAACGGCCAGCAGGACGTGGGCCTCGGCCTCGCATACTTCGGCTATCAGCAGTATGACAAGGCGATTCAGGCGCTGACGCAGGGTATCTCCAAGGGCGGCCTGAAGAGCCCCCCGGAAGCGCAGCTGCTGCTGGGCATCGCGCAGCTCAAGGCAGGCAACAAGGACGCCGCCCTGAAGTCATTCAAGTCGGTCAAGGGCGATCAGACCCTGGAGCGTCTGGCGACCCTCTGGAGCCTGCGCGCGCGCCAGGCCTGACACACAGTTACCGCAGGAGAGAACCTCATGGCGATCAAGGTGGGCGAGCGCATGCCTTCGGGCACGCTGAAGGTAATGACCAAGGACGGGCCGAAGGACGTCTCGACGGACGACCTCTTCAAGGGCAAGAAGGTCGTGCTGTTCTCGGTACCCGGAGCATTCACGCCCACCTGTGACGCCAAGCATCTGCCCGGCTTCGTGCAGCTCGCCGACCAGATCCGTTCCAAGGGCGTCGACACCATCGCCTGTATGGCCGTCAACGATGTGTTCGTCATGAATGCCTGGGGCAAGGCCTCGAGCGTCGGCGATAAGGTGACGATGCTGGCGGACGGCAACGGCGAGTACGCCAAGGCGCTCGGGCTGGAGCTGGATGCCCGCAAGTTCGGCATGGGCACGCGCGGCCAGCGGTTTGCGCTGGTCGTGGACAATGGCGTGCTGAAGGGCGTCAACGTCGAGGAGCCGGGCCAGTTCAAAGTGTCCGCCGCCGAGCACGTCCTGGGGCAGTTATAAATTGGCTAAAAGTCGCCTGCGGCGCTTTTAGCGGCCAACCGTCTTACTCGATTCATCCCGCGGGCCCAGGGCGGCCTGGGCCCGCTCACCGATTTGCTTTCGCACGGTGCCACCTGCGGCGCTGGCGGAACTTTTTGGGGTCTGGTCTTGCCGATATGAGTGCGCTCAGGTAGAGCGCGCCGCGTCGGATCGGGGGGCCGGTGAATATCTCGCGACCGTTCGTTACCCGGCCGGTCGCGACGACGCTCCTCTCCTGCGGACTGTTGCTCGCCGGAATCATCTCCTACTTCCTGCTGCCGGTCGCTGCGCTGCCGGAAGTCGACTTCCCGGCCGTCGTCGTCCAGGCACAGCTCCCGGGTGCGAGCCCTGAGACCGTTGCGACCAGCGTAACGACACCGCTGGAGCGACACCTGAGCGCCATCGCCGGCGTCGAGGTGATGACCTCCGAGAGCTCCGTCGGCGGCTGCCGTATCGTCCTGCTCTTCGACCTCGATCGCAGCATCCGCGGCGCGGCAAGCGACGTCGAGGCGGCCATTCAGGCCGCACGCCAGAACCTGCCCGCAGCGCTGCGCAGCAATCCGACCTACCAGACCTTCAATCCCGCCGATGCGGCCATCCTGATCCTGGCGCTGACCTCCAAGACCCTGACCATGGGGCAGGTCTACGATGCCGCATCCACCATCATCCAGCAGAAGCTGTCGGAGGTCGAAGGCGTCGGCGAAGTCGAGATTGCCGGCAGCTCGCTGCCGGCGGTACGCATCGACCTCAATCCGCTGGCTCTCTTCAAATACGGTATCGGCCTCGAGGATGTCCGCGCCGCGATCTCGGCCGCGAACGCGAATGCACCGAAAGGCTTGATCGACGGGCCCGAGCGCCGCTATCAGATCTATGTCAATGACAGCGCCTCGACTCCGGAGCAGTACCGCTCGCTGATCATCGCGTACCGCAACGGCGCCCCTGTGCGTTTGGGCGATGTGGCAAACGTGGGCGAAGGCGTCGAGGACGTGCGCCTTCTTGGGCTGGCCGATGGTCAGCGCGCCGTGCTGATCGTCATTCACAAGCAGCCGGGCGCGAACATCATCGCTACGGCCGATCGCCTCAAGGCGGTGTTGCCGCAGATCCGCGCTTCGATCCCCGCCGGGATCGACCTCGTCGTCACCAATGACCTGACGGATCCGATCCGTACGTCCGTGCGTGATGTCGAAATCACCCTGCTGTTTTCTTTTCTCCTGATCGTGACCGTCGTGTTGGTCACGCTGCGTAATCCGCGTGCGGCACTGGTGGCGGCGGCGTCGGTGCCGCTGTCGCTCGCGGGAACCGTAGCGGTCATCTACCTCCTGGGCTTCAGCCTGAACATCCTCTCGCTCATGGCGTTGACGGTGGCGACCGGATTCGTGGTCGACGATGCCATCGTGGTCATCGAGAATATCGCCCGCCACGTGGAGGCGGGCATGGGCCGCGCGCAGGCGGCGCTGCAGGGAGCAAAGGAGGTCGGCTTCACGGTGCTCGCGATGAGCAGCGCGCTGGTCGCGGTGTTCCTGCCGATCCTGCTGATGGGCGGACTCGTGGGGCGTGTGCTGCGCGAGTTCGCCGCGACACTTGCCGTGACCGTGGTGCTGTCGCTGGTCGTCTCCGTCACCACGACGCCGATGCTTTGCGGACGGATACTGCGTCCCCCGGCGCACCTCGGCCGCTTCGTGCACGCGGTGGAGCGCGGCTTCGGCGCCCTGCGGGATTACTACGGCCGCACGCTTCACGATGCCATCCGGCACCGGCGGCTGGTGATGCTCGTGCTGCTCGGCGTGGTTGCGCTCAATTTCTATCTGTTTGCCATCGCACCCAAGGGCTTCTTCCCGCAGCAGAGCATGGGGGCTCTCGTGGGATTCGTGAACGCCGACCAGAGCATCTCGTTCCAGGCGATGCAGAAGAAGATGCGCGCGATCGTGAACATCGTGAAGCACGATCCGGCGGTCGATCACGTGGTCGCTTTCACCGGTGGCGGGCCGACGAACCGGGGTTTCCTGTTCTCGCAGCTCAAGCCCCTCTCGGTCCGCAAGATGAGCGACGACGCAGTGATCGCGCGCCTGCGGCCCAAGCTCGCGAGCGTCACCGGGGCGCAAACCTATGTGCAGTCGGCGCAGATGATCGGCTTTGGCGGCCGCCAGGGTAACGCGCAGTATCAATACACCCTGCTGTCGGATAGCTTGAGCACGCTCGATGCCTGGGGGACGAAGATCACCGATGCTCTCAAGAAGAACCCGGCGCTGCGCGATGTCAGCTCGGATCGGCAGCAGAGCGGCCTCGAAGTGAAGCTGCACATCGATCGCGCGACAGTGTCACGCCTCGGCGTCGACATGACGGCGGTCGATGCCACGCTCTACGATGCCTTCGGCCAGCGGCAGGTATCGACGATCTACCGGGACATGAACCAGTATCACGTCGTGATGGAGGTCGCACCGAGTTTCTGGCAGAGCCCGGAGACGCTCGCCGACGTCTATGTCAGCACCTCGGGAGGTGCGCTGCGGGGCACCGCGAGAAGCGCGGCCGCGGCGGCGGCGTTCAAGCCCGGCGGACCGGCAACCGCCGCCGGCTCGACGGCCGGCACGGGTACGAATGGGAACGCGAGCTCGGCTGCGACCCGCGCGGTGCAGAACTATCAGCTCAACCAGCTCGTGAACAACTCCGGCGGTGTGTCGACCGGATCCGCTCTCAGCACCGTGCAGGAGAGGATGGTGCCACTCTCGGAGTTCAGCCATTACGGACCGGGGCTGACACCGCTCGCCGTGAATCACCAGGGGCCGTTCGTCGCGACGACCTTCTCATTCAACCTGCCGCCGGGCGAGCCGCTCGGTACGGCGGTGGCTGCGATCCACCGGACGATGGCGGAGCTGCACGTGCCGATCTCCATCCATGGCGAGTTTGCCGGCACCGCCAAGGTATTCCAGCAGACGGCTCTCGAGGAGCCGCTGCTCGTCCTCGCGACGATCGCCGCAGTCTACATCGTGCTCGGTATTCTCTACGAAAGCCTCGTCCAGCCGATCACCATTCTTTCGACGCTGCCCTCGAGCGGTATCGGGGCGGTGCTCGCGCTGCTGCTCTTCGGTGAGCCGTTCACCCTCATCGCGTTGATCGCGGTGATTCTCCTGATCGGCATCGTCCTGAAGAACGCCATCATGATGGTCGATGTGGCTCTCGAGACTCAGCGGGATGGCGATGAGAGTGCGGCCCAGGCCATCCATGCCGCCTGCATGCTGCGCTTCCGTCCCATCCTGATGACGACCATGGCCGCCATGCTGGGCGCCGTGCCTCTGGCCGTCATGACGGGGCAGGGCTCGGAGATGCGCCGTCCCCTTGGCATCGCCATCGTCGGCGGGCTCTTCATCAGCCAGATCCTGACGCTCTACACCACCCCCGTGGTCTACATCTATCTCGATCGGTTCAGGCTGTGGGTCACGAGAACCGTGGCCCGCCGACGTCCAAGGCTGACCGCTGCCGGCTAATTGCCGAGGAGCCGTTCCAATTCGGGGATGATCTGGAAGAGGTCGCCGACGAGACCGACATCGGCGACCTCGAAAATCGGTGCTTCTCCGTCCTTGTTGATGGCGACGATGGTGCGCGCGTCCTTGATGCCGGTCAGGTGCTGGATCGCGCCTGAAATACCGATTGCGATGTACAGCTCCGGGGCGATGATCTTCCCGGTCTGGCCTACCTGCAGCTCGTTGGGGGCGTAGCCTGCGTCTACGGCGGCGCGCGACGCGCCCACTGCTGCGCCCAGCCTGTCAGCGAGCCCGTACAGCGTCTTCTGGAACGCCTCGGCGCTGCCGAGCGCGCGTCCACCGGAAACCACTCGGGAGGCGGTCTGCAGGTCGGGGCGGTCGCTCTTGGCTGCCGAAACGGATACGAAGCGCGTGTGCGCGGGGATTTCCGCGTTCACGCTGGCTTTTTCGACGGCGGCGGAGCCCCCGGTCGCGGCAGCCTGAAACGACGCCGTGCGCACTGTGCCCACTACCTTGGCGCCGGCATCGACCTCCACTGTGACGATCGCATTGCCGGCGTAGATCGGGCGACGGAAACGGGTTGCGCTCTCGACCGCCATGATGTCGCTGATCTGAGGCGTATCGAGTAAAGCCGCCACGCGCGGCATCAGGTCCTTGCCGAAAGTCGTGGAAGGTCCCAACACGTGAGTGAAGGGGCCGGCCAACGCGGCGATCTGCGGTGCGAGAGTCGCAGCCAGCAGGTGAGCGTTGCTCGGATGCTCTACGGCGAGTACGTGCGTGACGCCTTTGAGAGCAGCAGCTTCGGACGCCACCGCGGCGGCTTGCGCGGCAGCTACCACGATGGTGATCTCCGCATCGGGAATGGCAGCTGCGCAGGTGACGCACTTGGCGGTGCTCGGGTTGAGGTGTGCGCCGTCGTGCTCGGCGACGATCAGGATGCGACTGCTCATGGTTATAGAAGACCCTTGCTCTTTAGCGTGGCGACCAGCTCCGCGGCATCCTTCACTTTGATGCCTTTCTGGCGTTGCGGCGGCGGCTCGAAGCGCGCGAGCTTGAGGCGTTGCCGCTGCTCCACACCGAGAGAGCTGAGCGTCAGCGTCTCGAGCGGCTTCTTCTTCGCCTTCATGATGTCGGGCAGCTTCACATAGCGCGGCTCATTGAGGCGCAGATCCGTCGTGATGACCGCGGGCAGATCGACCTCGAGCGTCTCGAGCCCGGCGTCGACTTCGCGCGTTACGCGGGCCTTGTCGCCGTCGAGCTGCACCTTCGAGGCGAAGGTGGCCTGCGGACGCTGCCAGAGCGCCGCGAGCATCTGACCGGTCTGGCTGTTGTCGTCGTCGATCGCCTGCTTGCCGAGGATGACCAGGAAAGGCTGCTCCCGCTCGACGAGCTTCAGCAGGATGCGCGCGGCCACCAGCGGCTCGACGATGCCGTCGCTCTGCACGTGCAGCGCGCGGTCGGCGCCCATCGCGAGGCAGGTCCTGAGCTGCTGCTGGCAGTCCGCGGGCCCGATGCTCGCGACGATGACTTCCTCGGCTGCGCCGCGTTCCTTGATCCGCAGGGCCTCTTCGAGCGCGATCTCATCGAAGGGGTTGACGCTCATCTTCACCCCCTCGGTGATCACGCCGCTGGCATCCGGCTTGACGCGGATGCGCACGTTGTAGTCCACCACTCGCTTGATGCCGACCAGGATCCGTTTCATACGTCGAACCGACTCACGTTCGCTATATTTCCCGAACTATAGCAGTATTATCATGCGCTTCGCGCAGGGTCTTAACGGGTTCACCGAGGGGGGAACCCGTACACGCAGCGGCGCTGCGCGCCGGTCGGAATTCATTCGTGAGTAGGGGGCACTCGATGCTTGGGTACGCGGTCCGCCGCATTGCCGGAACCGTCCCGACCCTGCTGATTCTCGTCACGCTCTCGTTCTTCGTCATCCGCCTGGCTCCCGGTGGTCCGTTCGACGGCGAGCGCGCGCTGACGCCGCAGGTGCGCGCCAATCTGGATCGTCTCTACGGTCTCGACCGGCCGCTCGGCGTGCAGTATCTGCATTATCTCGACGGCCTGGCTCACGGCGACTTCGGGCTCTCCTACAAGCTGCGCGATGAGAGCGTCGCGGGACTCATCGCGCAAGGACTGCCTGTCAGCGTGACGGTAGGCCTCGCCGCGCTGGTGCTCGCGGTCTTCTGCGGCGTGCCGCTCGGCATCTTCGCCGCGCTCCGCCGCGGAGGCATCGTCGACTACGCCGTCACCGGCCTCGCTACTCTCGCCATCGCGCTGCCGACTTTCGTCACCGGTCCGCTGCTCGCGCTGGTGTTCGGGCTGGCGCTGCGCTGGCTGCCGGTGGCGGGCTGGCAGCGCGGCGAGCCTCTCTACCTCATCCTGCCTGCCGTCACGCTGGCTCTGCCGGTGTGCGCCTCGATCGCCCGCATGATGCGCGGCGGTCTCCTGGAGACTCTGGGCGCAACCTTCGTGCGCACGGCGCGGGCGCGGGGCCTGGGTCCGTGGCGCGTGCTGTTGCGGCACGCACTGCGACCGGCTCTGCTGCCGGTCGTGAGTTATCTCGGGCCGGCGGCCACGTACGTCTTCACCGGGTCCCTGGTGGTCGAGACCGTATTCGCCTTACCCGGTACGGGGAGGTACCTCGTGCAGGGGGCGCTCGATCGCGACTACACGCTCGTGATGGGCATGGTCATCCTCTACGGCGCGTTGACGCTGCTTCTCAACCTCGCCGCGGACCTCGTCTACGGCTGGCTGGATCCGCGGGTGCGGCATGAATGAGGCGCAGGCGCTCGGCTTGGGTCCGGTGCCGGCCCGGTCCGGCGTGCGACGGCTGCGGCAGAACCGGGCGGCGGTCGCCGCTGCGGTGGTGCTGATGGCATTGGCGCTGCTGGCGATCTTCGGGCCCTGGCTGAGTCCCTACTCGTACGACGCGCTCGACTGGCAGCACCTCGCCATGCCGCCGGGCCTCACGGCCTCCCACTGGCTCGGCACCGATCCGCTGGGCCGCGACCTCTACGTGCGCGCGCTCTACGGACTGCGGCTGTCGTTGCTCATCGGTGTGCTCGCGACTGCCGTGAGCGTGGGAATCGGCGTCGCCTGGGGCGCGGTCGCGGGTTATGTCGGCGGCCGCGCCGACTCCTGGATGATGCGCACGGTGGATGTGTTGTATGCGCTGCCTTACCTCTTCGTCGTGATCATCCTGGCGACGGTGTTCGGACGGGGCAGCGTCGCGATGCTGTTCATCGCCATCGGCGCCGTCGGCTGGCTCACGATGGCGCGGGTCGTGCGCGGCCAGACCCTGTCGCTGAAGCGGCGCGAATTCATCGAGGCGGCGCGCGCGACGGGGCTCGATACCGCGGCGATCCTCCTGCGGCACATCGTGCCCAACCTCGCCGGCACGGTGGCGGTCTATGCCACGCTCACCATCCCGGAGCTGATCACGTACGAGAGCTTTCTCAGCTTCCTCGGCCTCGGAGTGCAGGAGCCGCTTGCGAGTCTGGGAAGCCTCATCAACGAGGGGGCGCGCCAGATGCTGACGGCGCCATGGATACTGCTCGTGCCGGCGGGGTTCCTGATCGCATTGCTCCTCTGTTTCAACCTCCTCGGCGACGGCCTGCGCGATGCGCTCGATCCCGCCGCGCACTGAGGAAGAGGACGCCGGCGCGGTGCTGCGCATTGCGGAGCTCGGCGTCACCTTCGACACCCCGCAGGGCGAGGTCGCCGCCGTCAAGGGCGTGTCTCTAACCGTCCAGCGCGGTGAATGCGTCGGAGTGGTCGGTGAGTCCGGCGCCGGCAAGAGCCAGCTCTTCCTGGCCATCCTGGGCCTGCTGCCTGCAAACGCGCGAGTGACGGGCAGCGCCGCACTCGGCGGCGGGCCGCTCATCGGCCGCACGCAAACGGAGCTCGACCGTATCCGCGGCGCGCGGGTGGGCCTCGTCTTCCAGGATCCGATGACCTCGCTCACGCCGCATCTTCGCGTCGGCGAACAGGTTGCCGAGCCCATCGTCAGGCACTGCGGCGCAGGCTGGCGCGAGGCACGGCGCAAGGCGCTGGCACTGCTCGACCGTGTTCACGTGCCGGATGCCGCGCGCCGCATGCGCCAGTACCCGCACGAGCTCTCCGGTGGCCTGCGCCAGAGAGTGATGATCGCCATCGCGCTCGCCTGCGGGCCCGAATTGCTGATTGCCGACGAGCCGACCACCGCCCTGGATGTGACCATCCAGGCACAGATTCTGGCGCTGCTCGCGGAGTTGAAGCGCGAGAGCGGCATGGCGATGGTGCTGATCACCCACGACTTCGGCGCGGTGGCCGGCGTTGCGGACAGGGTCGCCGTCATGCAGTCCGGACGCATCGTGGAGTTGGATACCACCGCCGCCGTGCTCAAGGCGCCGCGCCACGAATACACGAAGTCGCTTCTGGGCAGGGTGCTGACGCTGACGTCGGCGGCGCCCCCGGCGGGAGGCGTTACGGAACCGCCGGCCGGCATCGCGGAGCGCCCTCTGGGCGTTGCAGAACGGCCTGCAGATCGCGAGGCCACGCTCGATATCTCGTCACTTGCCGTCGACTACCCGCGGCGGACCTCGTGGCGTGGGGGCGACCGCGTGCTCCACGCACTGCGCGATGTCAGCCTGGAGCTGGGTCCGGGAGAGGCGCTGGGGGTGGTAGGGGAGTCCGGCTCCGGCAAATCGACTCTGGTGCGGGCGGCGCTGCAGCTCATCCGGCCGGGCGCGGGACGGGTGACCTGGATGGGCCGGACGCTGTCGGCACTGCCGGCGCGGGAGCTCAAGCGTCTGCGCCGCGATCTGCAGATCGTCTTCCAGGACCCGCTGGCGAGTCTGGATCCGCGCATGACGATCGGCAGGATCGTCGCCGAGCCCCTGGAGATTCATGAGCCGCAGCTCGATGCGGCGGCGCGCGAGCGGCGGGTGGCGCAGATGCTGGCGCGTGTTGGTTTGGAGGCGGGGATGGCAAACCGCTATCCGCATGAGCTCTCCGGCGGCCAATGTCAGCGCGCGGGCATCGCGCGCGCGATGATCCTCGGGCCGCGGCTCCTCGTTTGCGACGAGCCGGTCAGCGCGCTCGATGTCGCCGTGCAGGCGCAGGTCCTCGATCTGCTCGCCGGCCTCAAGAGCGAGCACGGCATGTCGATCCTGCTCGTGAGCCACAATCTCGCCGTCGTGAGGCGGCTCTGCGATCGGGTCCTCGTCCTCTACGGCGGCCGCATGATGGAGCTCGCCGGCGCGCGCACTCTCTTCTCGCGGCCGCTGCATCCGTACACCCGCGAGCTGCTGAATGCGGTGCCGGTAGTCGACCCCGACCTGCAGCCCCGGAGGTTGGCGCTGGCGCGGCTCAGGGAGATGCCGGAGGGCCCCAACGGGCAAGCGGAAAAAGCGGCATCCGCCGGATGCGTATTCCGGGCGCGTTGCCCGCATGCGATCCCCATATGCACAGCGCGGGTGCCCGCCTGGGAGGCGGCGCCGGGGGGAAGCTGGGTGGCGTGTCACCGCTTCCGGGAGATGGCCGATGGTATGCTAGAGCCTGGTAGCCAGGAAATCCCCGCCAGTCCGGAAATCCCATGAAGCCCGACGCCAGCATTCGCCCGAGCGACAGCCTCCGCAATGTCCGTTACGAGATCCGCGGCCGGCTGGCGCGGCGCGCGCACGAGCTGGAGCGGCAGGGCTACGAGATAGTCTCGCTCAACATCGGCAATCCGAAGGCATTCGGGTTCCGCACCCCCGAGACCATGCGCCTGGCGATGATCGAGAATCTCTCGGAGGCCGAGGGCTACTGTCACCAGAAGGGCATCTTCCCGGCCCGTGAGGCCGTGGTGATGCAGCAGCAGGCGAGGGGCGTCACCGGGGTGACGGCAGAGGAGGTCTTCATCGGCAACGGCGTGAGCGAGCTCATCGATCTCGTGTTGCGTGCGCTCCTCAACAGCGGCGACGAGGTGTTGGTGCCGAGTCCGGATTATCCGCTCTGGACGGCGGCCGTCACGCTGAACGGCGGGCGGGCGGTGCACTACCCCTGCCGCCCGGAAAACGGCTTCGTGCCCGATCCCGAGGAGCTGGCGCGGCTGGTGACGCCGCGCACGCGCGCCATCGTCATCATCAATCCCAACAATCCGACCGGCGCCGTCTATCCGCGGCCGGTGCTCGAAGCACTGGCACGCCTCGCGGAGCGCGCAGGCCTCATCGTCTTCAGCGATGAGATCTACGATCAGATGGTTTACGACGACGCCGAGTTCGTGCCGATGGCGACACTCGTGCGCGACACGCTGTGCGCGACGCTCTCCGGCCTCTCCAAGATCTACAGGGCCTGCGGCTATCGCGTGGGCTGGGCGGTGTTCTCCGGCCGCACTCGCTCGGCGGGAGATTATCTGAATGCTCTCGAGCTCCTGAGCTCCCTGCGGCTGTGCAGCAATGTGCTCGCGCAGTGGGCGGTGCAGACGGCCCTCGGCGGCTATCAGAGCATCAAGGACATCGTCAATCCCGGCGGCAGGCTCTATGAATCGCGACGCACCATCCTGAGCGCAACGGACAACAGCCGCTTTCTCGAGCTGGCGCCGCCCAAGGGCGCCATGTATGCCTTCCTCGGCGTCGACACCCGCGAGCTGCCCGCCTTCGACGATCAGAAGTTCGCGCTCGACCTGCTCGAGCAGAAGCACGTGCTCGTGGCGCCCGGTGTGAGCTTCAACGTCCCCTACCGCAATCATTTCCGGGTGACGACTCTTCCCGACCCGGCGACGCTGCGGGAAGTGTTCGCGCGCATCGATGAGCTGCTGCAGAGCTACGCGAGCGCTGCCGCGGGCGGCGAGGCGGGCCCGAGCAATGTGGTCGAGGCGACCTCTCGCTTCAAGTGAAATCGCACGAATCTGCGATAACCTTTTGTATTGCGGAAGATTCCTAGCCATCTCAATGTAATCCTCGAGCGCGGGGGCACCGTCATCGTGCCATCGCGCCAGCGGGCGCATGCGCTGCGGCTGGCATACGCGGCGACGCAGCTCGCCCGTGGCAGGGTGGTGTGGGCGAGCCCCGACACGCTGGCGATGGAAGGATGGCTGATGCGCGAGACCGAGCGCTACGCCGGCAACATCGCCAACAGCGGCGGCCGCGAACCCAACAGCTCCGATACCAACTTCGGCGGTGGCAGGCGCGGCGTACCGCGGCTGCTCTCCACCGCGGAAGAATGGCTCCTCTGGCGGCAATGCACCGCCGAAGCCACCGGCGGCCTGGATCTCGTCAACCGCGCCTCGCTTGCAGAGTCGTTGCGCCGCGCGAGCGGCCTTGCCACAGAGCTTGGCATCGACCTGCGAACGATTCGGGCGCCCATCGATACCGAGGCCGGCCTTCTGGCTGCCGTGCACCGCGCCGTCATGGAGCGTTGCCATGCGCTCGGCGCCGCGCCGGTGTCCGCGGCCGTTACCGCTCTGCCGCATGTCGGCGATGAGCGTCCGGTCGTCTTCGCGGGCTTTCTCGCACCCTCGCCGCGCCTGCAGTCGATCGTCGGTGCGCGGGTACGGCACGGCTTCGAATCCTCTTACCCACCCGCCAGGGACCCGACCGCATCGGCGCCGCCGCGGGTCGTGAGGCCCGCCGATGAGCGTGAGGAGCTCGAGCACATCGCCGAGTGGTGCCAACAGCGGCTTGGCGCGCGAGCCGACGCCCGGCTCCTCATCCTGTTGCCGGGATCCGCCGGGCGGCGCGAGCGGTTGGCGGCACTCATCCGCCAGGCTTTTCCGGGACACTGGCCACCGCGGTACGCGCACGCGGATGATTTCGTCAGTATCGAAGGCGGCCAGCCCCTGGCGCGCCTGCCTCTGGTCGCGCACGCTCTCGGCAGCCTGGCGCTGCTTGCGGGAGAGGCCGTCGGAGTGGAGAGCGTTCTCGAGTGGCTGCGGGCGCCATGGTGGGCCGAGCCGGGCGCGGCCGCGCGCGCCCGGCTCGATCTCTGGTTGCGCGAGCGCGGCCGGCTGCGGCTGGATCTCGGATCTCTGCTGACGGCACTGCGCCGGGCGCCGGCCGCGATCGCGCCGCCCGCGGCCATCATGGCCTCACGGCTCGAACAGGCTGCCGCCTCCGTGCGCTCGAGCTCCGGCACGCCGCGGGAATGGTCGGAAAGGTTCCGGGCGGCGCTGGAGGTGTTGGGCTGGCCCGGAGAGCGAACGCGCGGCAGCGCTGAGCAACAGACGCTGATGCGTTTTCATGAGCTGCTCGATGAGCTGGGCCAGCTCTCCGTGGCGGCCCGGTCCATGGCTCCGCAGATTGCCGTGCAGTGGTTGACGGAGTTGGCGTCCGGCACCCCGTACCGGCCGGCGGATGACGATGCTGCGGTGACTATCTCGCCCCTGTATGCGGATCCGGTAGTGCAGTATGACGGCGTGTGGGTTGCGGGGCTCGGCTCCGAGAGTTTTCCGCAGCCGGTCGCGCCCGATCCGTTCCTGCCGCTGCCGGCGCAGATCGCGGCGGGATGGCCTGCTGCCACGGCGGCGGGGCGGTTGGAGGAAGCGCGGGCGCTGATCTGCGCGTGGCGTGCGGCGGCCGCGAAACTGGTGCTGAGCGCCCCCGCACGCGCCGACGACATCGAGCTCTTGCCGAGCCCGCTGCTCGAGGAGTGGCAGGGCGCCGCACAGCCCGCCTCGAAGCCGCGAGCCGCGATCTGGCTGCCCGTGCGGCTCCACCGTCCCGGGCTGTTGACGCAGTGGCGGGACGATGCCGGTGTCGCGTGGAGCCCGCAGCTGCCGCTGCCATCCGGAACGCGCAGTCTCGAGCTGCAGAATCAGTGTCCGTTTCGTGCTTATGCGGAGCTGCGCCTGGGAAGCCTGGAGCTCGGTGTGCCGGAACCGGGCATTGCGCCCGATGCGCGCGGGCAACTCCTGCACGCCGCGCTGCAGCAGCTCTGGGAGCGTCTCGGCGACTCGCGCGCATTGCTGGCGCTCTCCCCGGAGGGGCTCGAGGAGCTGCTGACGGCGTGCATCGGGAGCGCCTCGGCCGCGCTCGAGGCCGCCGGCGAGAGCTCGATCCCCCCCCCGGCGCTGGCGCGGGAGCGCCGCCGCACGCTGCGGCTCATCCGCAAGCTCCTCGCGATCGAGCGGGGGCGCGCGCCGTTTCGCGTGCGGCACACGGAATACGCGACACGGCTTCGCCTCTCCGGCCAGGAGCTGCGTCTGCGCATCGATCGCCTCGATGCGCTCGAGAGCGGCGGTCTCGCAATTCTCGACTACAAGAGCGGCAGACGCGCCACTCCCGACTGGTATGGCGATCGGCCTTCGCATCCGCAGCTCCTCGCGTATCTCGCGGCTGTTGGCGAGGATGTCGTTGCGCTGGCGACGGTCAACGTCACGGCAAGAGAGGTCCGGTTCGACGGCATCGCTGCGAGCGAGGCGCTGTTGCCAAAAGTGGCTGGTGTGAAGGGCGCCGAGGGACACTCGCAGGACCCCTGGCACGCGCGCGTAGGCGAATGGCGCAGTCTGGTTGAGCGGCTGGCCGGGGCCTTCGCCGCTGGCCAGGCGGCGGTCGACCCGAAGCCTGGAGCCTGCGACTTCTGCCACGTGGCAAGCGTGTGCCGTGTCGGCGACGCGCTGATCGCCGTCGATGATGACAGCCTCGAGGACGGCCCGAGGGGGATGGATGACGAGTAGCGACGCGAGTCCGGAAGGTCTCGCAGCGGCGCAGGCCGACGATCTGGCGCGCGAGCGTGCGATCGATCCCGACCTTTCGGTCATCCTGCAGGCGCCGGCCGGATCGGGCAAGACCACCGTCCTCACGCAAAGACTGCTGCGGCTGCTCGCCGTGGTCGACGAGCCGGAGCAGATTCTGGCGATCACCTTCACTCGGCGCGCCGCGGCAGAGATGCGCGCGCGCGTACTGCGGGCCTTACGGGGCGAGGTCGCCGATGACGCGCAAGGCGAACGCCTGCGTCAGCTCGCGGCAGCTGCGCTGCAGCGCTCTCAGGAGCGGGGCTGGCGCCTGGCACAGGATCCGGGGCGGCTGCGCATCCAGACCATCGACTCCTTCAACTTCCGGCTCGCCGGCCTGCTTCCGGTCACGGCCCGGGCCGGCAGCGAGCTCACGGTCAGCTCGCGCCCGGAAGAGCTCTACCTGCTCGCCGCCCGCGAGACTCTGCTTGCGGCGGAGGAGGACGCGGAGCTCTCCGCGGACCTGGAGCTGCTCTTCGAGCGGCTCGACAACCGCTGGGGACACGTGGAGCGCCTGCTCGCCGACATGCTGCGGCAGCGCGCACACTGGCTGCGGTATGTGTTGGGCCACGAACCTGACATGCTCTGCCGGCGCGTTGCAGCCAGCCTCGCCCGAATCGTGGAGGATCGCCTGCGGCTCGCGCGGCAGTCGTTGGGCGGCGATGCATGCGCCGAAGCGGCACGCCTTCCCGGTGTGGGACCGCTCGAGGCGCAGGCGCGCTGTCTGGCATCCTGGAAGACTCTGGCGCGACTCGCGCTCACCAACGACGGTGACTGGCGCAGAGCCATCACCCGCAGGCTCGGAGCGGGATTCGAGAACGGCACCGGCAAGGAGGCGCTCCGGGCCTGCATCGAGCGCCTGGGCACGTTGCCGTCGGCGCGCGCGGCGCTCCTCGAGGTGGCCGCGCTCCCGAGCCCGGAGATCGGAGCGGACGACTCCGCGGCGCTTGCCACCCTGTCCCGCGTGCTGCGCTCGGCGGCCGCGCAGCTGCAGGCGCTGTTTGCGCTCGATGGCCGCGTCGATCATACGTACATCGCGGGCGCGGCGCGCTCGGCGCTGGCGGAGGCCGGGCTGCCGACCGAGCTCGCGTTGCGGACCGGGCTCTCGCTGCGTCACATTCTGGTCGACGAATTCCAGGACACCTCCGTGACGCAACTCGAGCTCCTCGAGGCGCTCACCGCCGGCTGGGAGCCGGGCGATGGCCGCACGCTCTTCGTCGTCGGCGATCCGATGCAGTCGATCTATCAATTTCGCGAGGCGGAGGTAGGTTGTTTCCTGCGCGCGCGCGATCTCGGCATCGGCAGCGTACGGCTGACGCCGCTTCGCCTGTTACGCAATTTCCGCTCTGCACCGGCCCTCGTCCAATGGACTAACGGCACGTTCGGCCGTCTTTTCCCGCAGACCGACGACCTGCGCGAGAGCGCGGTGGAATTCACGTCCAGCCTTGCGGGCAAAGCGGGCGAAGTCGCCGGCGGTGAGCCGGTGGAGTTGCGCCTCCTCGCCGGCGCCGAGCGCACGGTGGAGACCGATGCGGTCGTGAGCCGGGTGAAGGACCTCAAGGCCCGTGATGCCGCGGCCGGCATTGCCATCCTGGTGGCGGCGCGCTCGCACGCGCGGGCTATCGTGGCGGAGCTCGGCGATGCCGGCATCGATGCGATCGGCGTCGAGCTGGTGCCGCTGGCCGAAGTGCCCGCGGTGCGGGATCTCGTGGCGCTCACCCGCGCTCTCTGCCATCCGGGCGATCGCACTGCGTGGCTGGCGGTGCTCAGGGCACCGTGGTGCGGTGTGTCGCTCGCGACCCTGACGCGGCTCTCGCCCCGCGCCGACTCGCAGCTCGTCTGCGAGGCGTTGCAGGAGCCGGGTCGGCTCGGCGAGTGTCCGGCGGACGAACGCGCACGCCTCGAGCGCGTCACGCGCGTGCTCGAGGACGCAATGGCACAGCGCGACAGCGCGCCGCTCGCCGACTGGCTGGAGGGTGTGTGGATGGCCCTCGGCGCTCCGGATGCGTACCCGGTGGAGGAGTTGCGGCACGCCCGCGCCTTCTTCGATGCGTTGAGCGAGCGCACGGCGTCGGGAGAATGGCGTGGCATCGGCACCCTGAGCTCGGTGTTGGCCAACCTCTATGCACAGCCTCAGGCGCGCACGGCCACGCCGGTGCAGGTCCTGACGATCCATGGCGCCAAGGGCCTGGAGTTCGATCACGTGCTGGTGCCGAGCCTCGATCGCGAGCGCAATCGGGGCCGCGAGCCGCTGTTGCGCTGGCTCGATCTGCCGCGCCCCCTGAATCCCGCTTCCACGGGTGCGCATCCGTCAGCGGACGACGACGGCAGCGACCTGATCATGGCGCCGGCGCCGGTGATCGGAGACGAGGAGCCGGGCGATGTCACCGCATTCCTCAAGCGCCTGACCGCGCGGCGCGCCGCCAACGAGCAGGTGAGACTGCTCTATGTCGCGGCCACACGCGCGAAGCGATCGCTTCACCTCTATGCGGCGCCCGCACCCCGCGCCGATGGTTTGGTCCTGCCTCGCGCCCGGACGCTGCTTGCCTCCCTTTGGCCGGCGCTGCGCGAAGCATTCGAGGAGTCGGCCAACACTGCTCCCTGGGTTCCGGGGGATGCCCAACTCGAGCTCTTTGCCGGCTCGCAGACGCACCGCGTGCTGCGCAGGCTGAGCGTGGACTGGACCCCGCCGGACCTTCCTCCCGCCCCGCAGCTGCTGCGGCTGCCTCTCGCGCAGCGCTCGCTGGAGACGCTGGAGTTCAGTTGGGCGGGTGAGACGCGGCGTCATGTCGGCACGGTGGTCCATGCGGCACTGCAGGCCTTCGGTGCCGCCGGCGAGCTGCCTTCGCGCGCGTGGCTCGAGTCCCGGGCCGAGCTCTATCGCGAGCAACTTCGCCGCCACGGAGTGCCGGAGCGCGATCTCGGGCGGGCGGCGGCCGACGTTCTCGAGGCGCTGACCCGAACGGTCGCAGACGACAGAGGGCGTTGGATTCTGTCGCGGCGGCATCGGGAGGCGGGCAGCGAGCTCGCCCTCACGGGAATGTCGGGTGGCCGGCTCACGAACGTGGTGATCGATCGCTCCTTCGTCGATGAGCAGGGGACACGCTGGGTCATCGATTTCAAGACCAGCCCCCACGAGGGCGGCCGCCTCGAGGACTTCATCGACCGGGAGCTCGCGCGCTATCGCGCGCAGTTGGAAAAATATGCCGCCCTGGCCCGGGGGCTGGGTCCGCAGCCGGTGCGGGCCGCGCTGTATTTCCCGCTGCTGGGGGTGTTCCGCGAGCTTCAATAGGTCCCGGACAGCGCAAACGGGCGCCGCCCCTGCGCATCCGGCGAGCCGAGGAATTGGATGGCGTTGACCAGCGGCTGAGTCGCGCTGGCGCGCGGCGTCACATAACCTGACAGGTCGTATCCGGGCTGTGGCGTGAGAACGAGCTTGCCGGTCACGGCCAGCGGCCCGCCGATGTCCTGCACTTCACCGGTAGGCGTCGGCTGTCCGCCGGGAAAGGTCACTGCGAAATTGCCGAGCGGCGTGACGTAGCCGCTGCGATCGACGAGATCGCTTGCCTCGATGCGGCCTTCGAGCGCATTGACGACGCCGTTTCGCGTGACCTTTGCAAGCGTAAGGTCGAGGTGCACCGCGCCGCTCAGCGTCGGCGGCACACCTGGAAGCAGTGTGGGGTCGAGAGGCAGCGACGCTGTCAGGTTGCGCGCGACGACGGTGCCGCCTATTCCGATTTCCACATCCCCCTGCGCGGATGTCGTGGGGGGATGCTCGAGGTCGACATGCGCCGCCAGCTTGCCCAGGAAGAGCCGCGCCGGTCGCAGCTGCCATGCCAGATCGCCGAGCGGCGTGCCGCGCACCTTGAGGCCGCTGCAGTAGCCGCTCCAAAGGGAGCCGTCGACACTCGCACAGCTGAAATTCGTGCCGCCCGTGGGCAACAGCCAGCTTGCCGGCAGGCGCGCGAGCACGATCGCGGCGAAAGCCACGATACCGAGGACGACGATGGTCACGGTCCGCTTCATGCCATCGAGGCGGAGCTCAGGGACTCTTGAGGACGAGTGAGGCGTTGACCGTGCCGGGCTGGCCGGCGGTGTCGATGGTGGCGCTCTCGATCTGCACGCCGTTCTGCTGGCTCAAGCGCGCGAGCCATCCGACGAGGGCGTCGAACGGCGCCTTCTCCAACTGGACGTTGAGGCCGCCGCGGCCGCTCGGCTGGCTGCCCGCGAGCGCGCCGCCCAGCCCGGACTCGCGCGCCGACTGATCGACGATCACGATCAGCGACTCGCCCGAGGTGTTGCGCACCGGCCCTGCCGCGGCGATCTCGGGCGCCGCGCTGCGCATCCAGACGAGATCGGCCTGCTTCCTGGAGACCTGATCGTGCATGCGCGAGACGCTGTGGTCGAGCGGCAGGATGACGGCGAGTACGAACAGGATGACGGCGATCACGCCGCCCACGAGGAGCGTACGGCGGTCGCGGGTCGACAGCGACTGCAATGAGGAGGACAGGTCCAGCGCCATCTCAGCCCCCCGGCGACATCTGGATCCGCCCCTCGTATGCGGAGCCGGTCGGATTGCCCGAGACCAGGTGCGCCTGCCATCCCTGCTGCTGGAGCTGGCGGCTCAGGCGATCGAGCGACTCGACGCTGGGCGCCGAGGCTTTGAGCTCGAGCGCGCCGTCGCGGAAGGTCATGGCCTCGAGCACGGCTTCGGGCGCGGCGCGATGGGCCTGCACCAGCGCCTGCAGTGCCAACAGGAACCCGCCGGAAGCCTGACTCGCGCGCGCTGCGGCAAGCCGCTGCTCCATCTGCCGGCGCGCCTCGTAAGTGTCGGTTTGGCCCGGCATCGCCGTGCGCAACACCTGCTCGATCGAAGTGTCGAGCCGGTGGTCGGCGTGCTTCAGGACGGTGAGCTCGGCGGCTTTGCCCGCCACGTGCAGCCCGATGAGGCCCGCGAGCAGCATGGCCGCGACGCGCCAGGCGCTCCAGCCGACCGGATGAGTCGTGGCGGGGGTGTAGGGGCCCTGCAGCAGGTTGGTGGGCGTGGCCGTGGGCAGCTGCTGCGCGAAGAGCGCGATCGGTCCGCCCGTGAGCAGCTGAATCTGAATGCCCTCGAAGCGTTCGCGCGCCGCCTCTACGGCGGCGGAATGCCGGCGCCATTCCGCTGCGCCGGTGTAAAGGATCAGACCGCGGCCGCCCGGAGTCCCCGGCTCGATACCGGCGAGGGCGATCTCCAGCGCTTCGCCGAGGGCGTCGCCGGGCAGCGTCACCACGCTACCCGTAGGCGGACGTATAACTACAGCGTCCTCCTCCAAGAGGGCGATCGCCTGACCGGGATTGTGGGGCAGCAGCTCGCTGTCGGCATACATGGCCTCGGGCTCGATGCCGTTGGCTTTGAGAAGGGTGGCCCACTCGTCCATGAGCTTGCGCGCCACGACCGCGACCGGTACGCGCGCCGACTCCTCCGGGCGGCGGCCAACGGCGAAATGCAGCTCCTCGATGTCCTCGGCGAGCTGCTCTTCGAGCGCGTAGGGCACCAGCTGCTGCAGCTTGGCGCCGGCCTTGGCCGGCGGCAGCTCCGGCTGGGTCAACAGCACGTCCGTCCCCGGCACCAGAACGATGACGTGCCGCCCCGCCGCGCGGGGTGCGGCGAGCGACAGTGGTCCGCCCTGGGGAGGAGCGGTGGCGGCGCCGCGTGCATCGGCCACGAGCCAGGTCGCCTGCCCTTGGGCTGTGCGCGGAAGCCTGAGGAGGAGGCAGTCAGCCATGGTGTCCCATACTAGCAGCGGCCGGCTCAGTCCGGCGTGAAGCTGCGCATGACGGGGCGAGCCGTGCCCGAGGGGCTCCAGTAGAGCACGGTATATACCGAGAACTGGGTGGACCCCAGGGTCAGGAACGTCGTGAGGCGGAACCAGGCCGATTTCTGGCCGATGATGCTGGTGATGGTCTGGTTGGACTGGCCTGGAGCCTGTGGGTTCTGGCCGGTCCCCTGCAGGTTCTGGTTTGCCCCTTGCACGTTGCCCGCGGCGGTCAGGACATC
>Ga0134126_10001594_pt1 | contig 28922 bp, 26 predicted proteins | sample KB31752_FD_96881 | JGI IMG/M metagenome (GOLD analysis project Ga0134126, IMG submission 96881) | Terrestrial soil microbial communities with excess Nitrogen fertilizer from Kellogg Biological Station, Michigan, USA - KB3-175-2 | ecosystem: Environmental > Terrestrial > Soil > Unclassified ... | reverse complement strand
GCCATTCCCGATCCGGCTCGGGTCGTGCGTGTCGGCAACATCATCACCGGCGGCGGTGTGACTGCGGGCATCGACATGGCGTTGACCGTGTTGGCGGAGATCGCCGGCGCGGACTATGCGCAGGCCGTCACTCTGGCCATCGAGTACGCGCCCATGCCGCCCTTTGACTGCGGGCGGCCGGAGCTCGCACGGCCGGAAATCCTCGCAGTGGCCCGAAAGCGGTCGGAGTCGCTGAAAGCAGAGCGCGACGCTGCGGTGGGGCGCGCGGCTGCCACGCTTGCCGCACAGCAGGTTTAGGCGAGTGCGCAATATGAGGCATGGCATCATGCCGATGGAGCGCATGCTCTCACTGGCGGACCTGTAGGGAATTCCATGCAATCGGTACGCGATCACTATGCAAGTCACCTGGCGCCGATCTACGCGTGGATGTGTGGGGGAGTGGAGGCTGCCCTGACACGTGGCGAGGCTGAGCTGGATGCTCTTGGCCTCGTGCCCCATGCAACGCATGGTGCCGTCGATCTCGGCGCCGGCTTCGGAATGCACGCCATTCCACTTGCGCGGCGCGGATTCGAGGTGCTCGCGATCGACAACAGCCGGGAGCTGCTTCGCGAGCTGCGGACGCTTGCCGCCGGCCTTCAGGTGCGGATCATCGACGATGACTTCCTGAAGTTCCCGGCGCACCTTACGGGTGCGCCGGAGGTCATCCTGTGCATGGGCGACACGCTGCCCCATCTGAGTGATGAGCAGACGGTCGAGTCCCTGTTTGCGCAGGCCGCGGCGGCCATCATCCCCGGCGGCTACTTCGTGTTGAGCTTCCGGGATTACACGATCCCGCTGGAGGCCGAGCGCCGATTCATTGCAGTGAAGAGCGACAGCGACCGCATCCTCACGTGCTTTCTCGAATACGAGTAGGGTCACGTCAATGTCCACGACCTGGTGCACGAGCGCGCTGGCTCCGCGTGGCGCCAGCGGGTCAGCGCCTACCGCAAGCTGCGGCTCTCGCCTGATTGGGTGGCGGCGGCCCTCGAAAGAGCCGGCTTTCAAGTGAGCCGGCAGGCCGGCTCGAACGGGATGGTGCGCCTCGTGGCGCAGGCGAAGCTCCACGACTGATCCGGCGTGGCAGCCGCCACCGGCGGCTCTCTCTATCAGCGCTTTCTCGGCAGGGCCCAGCAGGAGGGGCGCTGCTGCATGCCGATCCTCGGGTAGTACTGCTCGGCGGCGGGCGCCGCGATCAGATTCAACGTGACGAGCTCGCCGCCGGCGCTCTTGTGGGTTTCCGCGATCAGCTGCCTGCCGATGCCTCGACGTTGATAGGCGGCGTCGACGGCGAGGTCGGAAAGGTAACAGCAGTAGGAGAAGTCGGTGATTGCCCTGGACACTCCGACGAGACGCCGCCCGTCGCGCGCAGTGACGATGACGTCGGCCTCGCGGAGCATTCGCTCCAACCGCTGGAGGTCATCCACCGGGCGCCGCGCACCGAGGGTGGAGGCGATCAGCACCGAGCGAAACTCCTCGGCTGAAAGGTCGGGCTCGAGCGCGTAGCTGATGGGCATGACTCAAGCCGACAGCGTCAGCTCCCAGGTCTGGCCCAGCAGATCCTTGCCGAAGGAATGGTGACGCTTCTCCTCCACCAGGCGAAACCCGGCAGCCTGATAGATGCGCCGCGCGGAGACGAGGACATCGTTGGTCCACAAGCGAATCGTCCGATAACCCTTCTCGCGGGCGAACGCCACGCAAACATCGACGAGATGGCGGCCGAGTCCCAGCCCACGGGCGCTCGGCTCGACGTAAAGGAGTCGCAACCGCGCGATCTTCGCGGACTCGCGCACGAGAAAGACCGAGCCGACGATTGCTCCCTCGCGCTCCGCCACCCAGGCATTCTCGGCGGCCGGATCGAACTGCTTGACGAAGCTGCCCAGGATTTCAGCCACCAGTCCTTCGTAGGTCACGTCCCAGCCATATTCCTCGGCATACAGAAGTCCCTGGCGGTGCGTGATCCAGCCGACATCGCCCGCGCGCAGCGGACGCAGGGAGTACGCCGTTTTCGGTGCGTCGGATTGCAGGAAACGCTGTACCCGCTGCATGGACCCGACCAGCTCGCTCACCTGACCGGGCGTCAGTGCGGCGATCATCGTCGAGATCTGCGCTCCGGATGCCCGATCGAGACCGTCGAACACCCGCCGTCCCGTTTTGGTGAGACGCAGAGGCCTTTGCCGGGCATCCTGCGCATCGCGCCCGCGAACCAGGTGGCCTTGGCGCTCCAGCTTCTTGAGGAGACGGCTGAGATAGCCTGCATCGAGAGACAGCTCGCGCGCGATTTCCGTCGCGGTCGGGCCGTCACGATGAGCCAGCTCGTAGAGCACCCGGACCTCCGTGAGTGTGAACGGGCTTCCGAGGAAGCTCTGATCCAGCAGCCCGATCTGCCGTGTATAGAACCGGTTGAAATCGCGAATCGCAGCGGTTGGCCCGGCGGTTCCAGTGACCGGACGCCGCACCGCTCTCACGGGCCGCTGTTGTGCAAGCATGAGGCGAGCTTGCGCGATTTAGTTGCTTGAGTCAAGTAGATGATCGACGACACGCGACGAGCATAGGGGCGCTCAGCGGGCGAATTCGCCCCGGCCCTTCGGGTATCCCTGCTCCCATTCCTGCCCGTTGAACGGCCTGATGCTCATCGCCTCGAGGGTGCCGGCATCGAGGCAGCGGGCGTTGATGCTGAAGCCGTCGGGATGGGAGCGGGGTACATAGAAGGACTTGATGCCGCACACCGAGCAGAAGAGGTGCTTCGCCGTGCCCGTATTGAAGGAGTAGGTGGTGAGCACATCACTGCCCGAGAGGAGCTTGAAGTGCTCCGCCCGCACGATGAGGTGCAGGTAGCCTGCCTTGCTGCATATCGAGCAGTTGCAGTCGGACACTTCCACTCTGGCGGGGGCGAGTGCCTCGAACCTCACCTTCCCGCAGTGGCAGCCGCCGCGGTGTGTGACCAGTGGTTGCTCTGACATCGATCTTCAGGCTCCTATCGGTTGACCCAGCTCATATCGGCGTAACGCGGGCCCTTCACGGCTTCCGCCACGGCATCGAGCGCCGCGAGGTCCGCTGCGGACAGCTCGAGATCCAGGGCTCCGACATTCTCCTCCAACCGATCGACCCGCGTGGTGCCCGGAATCGGAATGACATCCTCGCCGCGGGCGAGCACCCACGCAAGGGCGACCTGGGCGGCCGTGGCGCCGCGCTTCTCCGCGAGCGCGCGCACTCGCGCCACGACCTCGAGGTTGCGGTCGAAGTTTTCCGGCGCGAACCGCGGCAGCGTGCTGCGAAAGTCATTTTGCGTAATGTCGCTCGCAGAGCGGAGCTCTCCCGAGAGGAAGCCGCGGCCGAGCGGGCTATAGGGTACCAGGGCGATGCCGAGCTCGCGCAGCGTCTCGAACACGCCGTTCTCGTCGACATCACGCGACCAGAGCGACAGCTCCGATTGCACCGCGGCGATGGGATGCACCTTGTGGGCGCGGCGGATGGTCTGGGCGCTCGGCTCCGAGAGCCCGAGGTAGCGGACCTTGCCTTCCTTCACGAGCTGCGCCATCGCGCCGATGGTCTCCTCCACCGGCACCTCGAGATCGACCCGATGTTGGTAGTAGAGATCGACGTGATCCACGCCGAGGCGCTGGAGCGAGCCTGCGATGGAGCGGCGGACCGTCTCCGGCCGGCCATCGATGTTGCGTCCGCCGGGCTGGCGGTCGTTCCAGGCGCGGACGATGCCGAACTTGGTCGCGAGGAAGACTTCCTGCCGCCGTCCACGGATCGCGCGGCCCACCAGCTCCTCGTTGTGGCCGCGCCCGTAGGTCTCCGCGGTATCGAGGAAGGTAACGCCGAGATCGAGAGCGCGGTGCACGGTCTTGATCGAGTCGGCCTCGTCCTTGGGCAGCCCGTAGGTACCGGGCGAGAAGCCCATGCATCCCAGACCGAGTGCCGAGATCCAGGGTCCGTTGCGTCCGAGTTGTCGCTGTTTCATGAGATTGCCTCCCGGGCAGGTGAACGCGGCGGGATCAACGCTGCGGCCGATGGCCGAGCGCCTCCGCGACCGGCCTGTCGAGGCCGATGTTGTCGATGAAGAAGTTGGGATAGACGGGTGGAAGGGCCGTGGCCGCATCGAGCTCGGCGAGCTCAGCAGCGCTCAACGTCACCGCCGCCGCCTTCAGGTTGTCCTCGAGCTGGCTGAGCTTGGTCGAGCCGACGATGACGCTCGTCACGGCCTGCCGGGAGAGGAGCCAGGCAATGGCGACCTGAGCGACGCTCGCATCGTGGTTGGCCGCGATGGCGCGCATCCGCTCCACGAGCTTGAATCCCTGCTCCTTGTCGAAGGGCAGGATGTCGAAGCCGGAGAGGCGATTGTTGGGATCCGTCAGCGACTGACGGGTGTACTTGCCGCTCAGGAACCCGGAGGCGAGGGGGCTCCACACCGTGAGTCCCAACCCATAGCGGCGCATCATGGCGATGACGTCGCGCTCGACGTCACGTCCAACCAAGGAGTAATACATCTGTCCGTGAGTGAAGGGCGCGAGGCCGTTGGCTTTTTGGATCTCCAGCGCCGCGGCGGCCTTCCAGGCCGACCAGTTGGAGAAGCCGAGATACCTCACCTTGCCGGCACGCACCACGGCATCGAGCGCGCCCAGGGTCTCCTCGAGCGGCGTATGCGGGTCTTCGCGGTGCACGATGTAGACATCGATCCAGTCGGTGCCGAGGCGCTCGAGGCTCTGATCGATGGACCAAAGGATATGCCTGCGCGAGAGGCCGGAGCGGGTGAGCGTCGGGCCCGTACGAAAGCCAACCTTGGTGGCGATGACCACCTCGTCACGGTGGGGCTTGAGCGCTGCGCCGAGCAGGCGCTCGGATTCGCCGCCGGCGTAGCCGTCGGCAGTATCGAAAAAGTTGATTCCGGCCTCGAGCGCGCGGCCGACGAGCTCACCGGCGAGGTCCGCTCCCACCTTATATATGGCGCCGAGATCCTTGTTGCCCGCGGTGAAGGTCATGGCACCGAAGGCGAGGCGGGAGACGGTGAGGCCCGTATTGCCGAGCAGGGTGTATTGCATGGCGGACTCCGTTGCGGCGAGGCACTGCATACAGTGCTGCGCACCATACTGCCCGGAAGGTCAAGGGAGAATCTATCAGAATGAGGATATGTCGTGGCCGGCGAGCCGTTCAGCCTCGGCTCAGGTACATTTCGCCAAGCTCTCGGCACGTCGCTTGCCGGGCCCGCAGGCAAGTGGAGGAGGTCTTCAATCATGAAACGAACTGTCATGGCAGCGATGGTGGCGTCCCTGTTGGCAGGCTCACTGGCTCTCGCCGACCCGCCGGAGTACCACCATGATCGTGGTCACGATCAGGGTCACGACTGGCATCACGATGATCATCGTGGCGACCACCGCCACGCAGATATGCACCGCGACTGGCACTTCAACGGCGGCCGGTACGAGCGGCCGCACGGCTGGCATGCGCATCATTGGCGCCGCGGCGAGCGCCTGCCGCCTTCCTACCGGGAACAGCCGTATGTCATCCCGAATGCGGCTGTCTATCACCTTCGCCCGCCGCCGCGGGGCTACTACTGGGTACGAGTGGACAACAATGCAGTGCTCGCTGCGGTTGCCACCGGAGTGGTACTCGACGTAGCCGTCAACCTGTTCCACTGAAGCCCCATCGGCTTCCGCCCCGGGGCCCCGGGGCGGCGGCCATCTTCCGCCACAATTGCTCATCGCCTCGCCACCGTAGCATCCTGCCTCATGCGCCCATCGGGGCGCCCAATGCTCCCAGGCCCATCACCGGGAGCACGGCATGACTGTTTCGAGAAATGCTGCAGCCGCCAAGGCGCTGCACACTGGAATTCTCATCCGCGCGAGACGACTCGAGCTTCTCTATCTCGCAAGACCTCGGCTCATCTCGAATCTGCTGGCGCTCGTCGCGCTCTTCTCGATCGGGTTCGTATAGATCGGCTACAGTGACCGCCTCTACGCTGCGGACTCTAGGAGGCTGCCGGTGCGAATGCGCGGTCTTTCATTGCTCGTGGTCGGCTTGCTCGTGATGCGGTGGGCGTGCGCCGCAGATCCCATGGCCGCCGCCGGCCCGAGCGCGGTCGATCCCTCGAACTACCAGGCCCTGCAGTGGCGGCTCATCGGGCCGTTCCGCGGCGGGCGTGTGCTCGCCGTTGCCGGAATCGCGGGCGACAACCGCCACTTCTACTTTGGCGCGGTGGATGGTGGGGTGTGGGAGACGCAGGACGCCGGTAGAACCTGGCAGCCCATATTCGATGGCGAGCCCGTGGGCTCGGTCGGCGCCATTGCGGTCGCACCGTCACGCCCCACCACGATCTACGTGGGTACGGGCGAGGCGGACATGCGCTCCGACATCGCGCAAGGTAACGGTGTGTACAAGTCCACGGATGGTGGCGCGCACTGGACTCACATTGGACTCACGGACTCGCGGCAGATCTCCCGGATCCTGGTCGATCCACACGATCCTGACGTCGTGTATGTCGGCGTGCTCGGGCATCCCTACGGGCCGAGTGAGGAGCGTGGCGTCTTCCGCTCGCGCGACGGCGGCCAGCACTGGACCAAAGTCCTCTACCAGAACCCCAACACCGGCGTTTCCGATCTCGCGTTCAAGCCCGATGATCCGAAGACGATCTACGCCGCCCTCTGGCAGACACGGCGACCGCCCTGGAACGTCTATCCGCCCTCGAACGGTCCGGGCGGTGGCCTCTATGTGTCCCATGATGGAGGAGACCATTGGAGCCGGGTCACGGGCCACGGCTTCATCGCCAGTCCCGGCCGCATAGGTCTTGCGGTCTCCCCCGCCCGTCCGGACCGGGTGTATGCACTCGCCGATGGCCCGTGGGGCCAGGCAGGGCTCTATCGGTCGGATGATGGCGGCGGGCAGTGGCAGCACGTCTCGACAGATCCGCGGATCTCGGGGCGCGGCTGGTACTTCTGTGCGCTCACGGCCGATCCGATGAATGCCGATCGGATATTCGTGATGAATACGATCGTCCTTCAGTCACAGGACGGCGGCGCGCACTTCATCGCCCTCAAGGGCGACCCGACCGGCGATGACTTCCACGTGTTGTGGATCGATCCGACCAACAGCGAGCGCCGCATCCTCGGCAGCGACCAGGGCGCGCAGATCACGCTCAACGGCGGCAAGACCTGGAGCAGCTGGTACAACCAGCCCACCGCGCAGATCTATCACGTCAGCACCGACAATCGGTTCCCTTACTGGGTCTATGGCGCGCAGCAGGATTCCGGTGCCGCTTCCTTGCCGAGCCGCGCGCGCAGCGGCGATGGCATCAACCTCGAGCAGTTCCACGAGATCACGCCGGGCGGTGAGAACGGCATGATCGCGCCCGATCCGCAGAACCCGGACATCGTCTATGGCGATGGCACGGACAATACCACGAGCGTGCAGAAGCTCAACCGGACCAGCGGGCAGGTACGCAACGTCGATCCGACGCTCGCCTACCCGCTGGATCATTACCGCTCCACCTGGACGCTGCCGCTCGTCTTCTCGAAGCGCGAACGCAAGACGCTGTACTTCTCCAATCAGAGGCTCTTCAGCACGAGTGACGGCGGTGAGCACTGGAAGCCGATCAGTCCCGACCTGACGCGCCGCGACGCCGGTACGCCTTCGAACCTCGATCCGACGACTGCGCGCGACGACTACCATGTCGACAGGCGGCGTGGGGTCATCTACTCGATCGCGCCATCGCCACTCGATGAGAAGGTCATCTGGGTTGGCACCGACGACGGGTTGGTCTGGCGCACGGCCGACGGCGGTGCGCACTGGCACAACGTGACACCGGCCGGGATCACGCCCTGGTCGAAAGCCGCCGGCATCGAGCTGTCCCATTTCCGGCCGGGCGTTGCCTACCTGACGATCGATCGGCACCGCCTGGACGATGTCACACCCTACATCTACATCACCCGCGATGACGGCAAGAGCTGGAATCGCGTGGATGCAGGCATTCCGCGGGGCACCTTCGTGAATGTCGTGCGGGAAGATCCGGTGCGGCCCGGTCTCCTTTATGCCGGCACGGAGTTTGGCTTCTACGTGTCGTTCGACGACGGCGGTCACTGGCAGTCACTGCAGCAGAACCTGCCGATCACCTCCGTGCGTGACATCGACGTGCATGGCGATGATCTGGTGATTGCCACACACGGCCGCGGCTTCTGGATCATGGATGACATCACGGCACTTCGTCAGATGAGCAATGTGCAGTCCGGCGCCGTGACGCTGTTTGCGCCCGCAGAGGCGATCCGCGTGCGCGAGCCCGCCTTCAGCGGTACGCCGATGCCGAAGGATGAGCCGAGGGCCGCCAATCCTCCCGATGGCGCGCCGATCGACTACGTGTTGCCGGGCAACGTGACCGGCCCCGTGGTGGTGACCATTCTCGACGGGAGCAACGAGGTCGTACGCCGTTACAGCAGCGCCGAGCATGAGCCGGTGCCCGATCCCGCGAAGCTGAAGTTCGCTCCCGAGTGGGTGCGGGCAACCCCGGTACCCGGCGCAACTCCGGGCATGCAGCGGTTCGTGTGGGATCTGCACTATGCCGCGGCGGCCAAACCCGGATCGAAGGGCCCCTCCAAGGCTGGAGTGTGGGCACCGCCAGGTCACTACACGGTCGAGCTGACCGTGGATGGACACGACTATCGTAAGCCGCTCCTCGTGAAGGCGGATCCACGCGTCAAAGTTCCGGCGGCCGGATTGCAGCGCGAGTTCGAGCTGGCACGGAAGGTAGAGGCCGCGCAGCTTGAGGCCTCGGAGGCACTCGAGCGCGCCGCGAAGCTGGTCGACTCCCTGGATGAGCGGCTCGCCAAGGGCGGTGCCCTGCATGGACAGATGGCTGACCTGCTCGCCGAGGCAACCAACATCTCCGGTACCCGTCCGCACGCCGACCGTGTCCCGTTCCCGGCCGTGCCGCCGCTGCGAACCGACAGCCTCCAGGCGCTCTCATCGGATCTCGACGGGCTGGAGTCCGCCGTGGACGGAGCGGATGCAGACCCCAGCCCGGATGCGCTGTCGTCCTACGCGACGCTGTCCCGGAAGTTGACCGAGACGCTCGCGGAGTGGACTCGCTTAGAGAAGAGTGACGTCGCCCGGCTCAACGGGCGGCTGCAGGCTGCTGGCGAGCATCCCATTTGAACGTACCCTGGGGGCCGGCCGCATCGGCGGCCGCCCCCTCCAGGGCCAGCAGCCTGCGTTTGATCGGCAAGCCGCCCCCGAACCCGGTGAGCGAGCCGTTGGTGCCGATCACGCGGTGGCACGGCACGATGATGGGCAACGGGTTGGCGCCGTTCGCGAGCCCCACGGCGCGTGGTGCGCTCGGCTTGCCGATTCGGCGGGCCAGCTCGCCGTAGGAGATCGTGTTGCCGTACGGAATCTCCCGCAACGCCCGCCACACCTGCTGCTGAAACTCCGTGCCCCGCGGAGCGAGCGGCAGGTCGAAGGTGCGCCGCTTGCCCGCAAAGTACTCCTCCAGCTGCGCGACTGCCGCGCGAAACGGCGCCGCATCGGTGATCCAGCTGGCCGCCGGGCGGAACGGCCGGGGACCGGACTGGAAGCAGACGTGAATCAGGCTCGCACCGTCACCGGCGAGGAGCAGCCTGCCGACCGGCGAGTCGAACTCGTGCCAGTAGTGAGTGTCGGGTGTCGTCTTCATCGTGAGTCTCCAGTGTTGTCCCGCCTGCCGGCCGCACACCAGAGGTGCATGACCGCATAGCCGCGCCAGGGCCGCCAGGCTTCGGCGCGCCGATCCAGCTCTTTGTTAGTGAGTGGCGCACCGTCGGCGGCGGCCATGCGCCGCACGATGAGGTCCGCGCTGAGAAAGGCATCCGGCTCGCCGAGCGCGCGCAATGCGATGTACTGCGCGGTCCACTCGCCGATGCCCGGTAACTTCACCAGGCTCGCGATGACCTCATCCGCCTGGCGGTCGAACGCGACCTCGCCCGCGACTACGGCCTGCGCCAGTGACTTCAGCGCCACGATCCGCGACCCGGTGAGTCCCAGGCCATCGAGGCTCGCGGCGGCGAGCGTCTGTGCTGTTGGGAAGAGGCGCCCGAGTCCGGTCTCTTCGCTGGCTACCGCCTCTCCGGCGCGCTCGACGACACGACCCGCGAGGGTGCGTGCCGCTGCCACCGTGACTTGCTGGCCCAACACCGCACGCACTGCGCACTCGAACGGGTCCCACGTGCCCGGTATGCGTATGCCGGGGCGCCGACGGACGAGCGGGCGCAGCAGCGGATCCGATCCCAATCCGGCCAGCAGAAGCGCCGGATCGGCGGAAAGATCGAACACGCGCCTTGCGGTCGTGGCGATCTGAAAAAGGGCCGAGGGGGGTGCACCGCGCACGCGAAGCTGCAGGGCGTCCCTGTCGGGCAGCGGCTGCACCTGAATCAGGGCGTGGCCGGCATCGATCCTGATGAGCCGCGCATATCCCTGCGCGTCCACGCGCTCCACGCCCGGTGTGGCGCGCAATGCGAAGAAGTCTCGCAGGTGATTCCAGTCGTAGGGCGGCCGGTAGGAGAGGGCGAGCGACACCTCATCGCCCGGGTTGCGCACCGGGCGCTCGCGCCGCTCCTTGCGCAGCTCCCGCGGGGGCCGCTGATAGGTCTTCTGGAACGCATCGTTGAAGCGGCGCAGGCTCCCGAAGCCGGCGGCCAGCGCGATCTGCGTCATCGGCAGATCGCTCTCATCGATCAGCCGCTTGGCAAAGTGCAAGCGGCGCGTCTGCGCGACAGCAAGGGGTGAGGCGCCTACGTGCTCGAGGAACAGACGATCGAGATGCCGCGCGCCGACGCCGACACGGGAGGCGAACTCGCTGACAGTGGTCTCATCGAGCGCGCCTTCCTGGATCAGACGCAGTGCACGCCGCACGACCGCTGAGGTGCCGAGCCAGGCTGGTGTCCCCGGCGCCGCTTCCGGACGGCAACGAAGACACGGCCTGAAGCCCGCCTCCGCCGCCGCCGCCGCGGACATGAAATAACGCACGTTGCTCCGCCTGGGGGACGGGGATGCTGGGCAGATCGGCCGGCAATAGATGCCCGTGGAAGTCACGGCGATGAAGAACTTGCCGTCGAAGCGGGGATCGCGACTCAGGCGCGCCCGCTCCAGCACCGTGGGGTCGAATGTAATGGCATCTGGCATGGGGGCGACGATACGCCGCCGCGCTTCCGCGAACTAGCCATTTTCGGACGTGTTCGCCCGGGCTCGGCATTCGAACGGTCTGCGGTCCCGGTGGTGCGATCGCTCATTTGCCGACGGATGATCCGGTCCGTCGCTTGCTGTCGCAACGCTCGTCTGACGCACGAGCAGAAGCGGCATGCCGGAGATCCGGATCATACGTAGAGCGGAGGATCTGGCCGCGTTGCAGCCGCAGTGGTGGCAGCTGTGGCGCCGTGCTGCCGCGCCGCCCTTCCTTTCTCCAGCGTGGCTGCTTTCCTGGTGGGAGGTCTTTCATCCGGGCGAGTTGTGCTCGGTCGCGATGTTCGACGGCGAGCGGCTCGTCGTTCTCGCCGTGCTCTACGCCAAGAGCAGACGGCTGTTGCCGGTCGGCATAGCGCTCAGCGACTACCTCGACGTCCTCGCGGATCCGGCAGACCCCGGCATGCTGCCGGCGCTCGCCCAGTGCGTGCGCGAGCTCCCCGACTGGGACGAGTGGTCGCTCGAAGAGCTGCCTCCCGAGGCGGCCGCGCTCACCATGCCGGCGCCTGCAGGCTGGGGCGATGGCACCCGGCGGCAGAGCGCGTGCCCGGTGTTGGCATTGCCGCGCTCGGCCGAGCGCCTCGGTGAGGCGGTGCCCGCCGGCAAGCTCCGCAAGCTGCGGATGGCGCGACATCGGGCTGACCGGCGCGGTGGCTTCACCATCGAGCGTGTTGGGATCGATCGGGTTGGCGGGTTTCTACATGAGCTGACGCGGCTGCACCGTGCCCGCTGGCAGGAGAAGGGTGGGAGTGAGGTGCTGCGGGATGACCTCGTCGGAGAGTTTCTGGCGGCGGCGACGCCGCGGCTGCTCGCTGCCGGTCTCGGACGGCTGCTTCTGCTGCACCTCGATGGCAACTGTGCCGGAGCCTATTACGGGCTGAGCGACGGGCACCGTGCCCATGCCTGGATCGGCGGGTTCGATCCGGAGTTCAACCACGAGAGTCCGGGCACCCTGCTCATCGCCGCGGCGATCGAGGCTGCGATCGAGGAGGGCTGCGGCGAGTTTCACTTCCTGCGTGGCAGCGAGCGCTACAAGTATGAGTGGGGCGCGGTGGACCGCTGGTCCGTGCGCCGCTTGCTGTCGCGAGGGCCAGTCCATGCCTGACCACAGTCGTCTCGACGAGGTCCTCTCGCGCTGCGCAGCAGGCCTGATGCCACTACGCGTGGCCGCCATGCACCTGCTGATGGAGACCGACTCTCCTGAGAGCGCGCAGGCGGCGGTGCTGCGCGCGCTCGAGACGAGCGCAATGCCGGCCACGGGTCGCCTGCAGGGCCTCGAAAGGATCGTGACGGAACATCCGCAGGCCTGGACGACCGTGCATGCCATTCTCGCGAAGGTCGAGCATCGCGCCGCAGCCTGCGATTCGGTGGCGCGCTGGGCCGGCCTCTTCGATGCGGCGGTGCGCATCTCACCGGAAGGCAGCGTCGCACTCTATTCCCTCGGCTCGGCGGAGTTTCTCGCGGCGGCGACTCTCGAGGTGATATCCGTGCTGTCGCGATGGGGCCTCCTCGGTCTCGATCGCACCGTACTCGATGTCGGTTGCGGCATCGGACGGCTCGAGGCGGCGCTCTCGCCGCTCAGCGCCGCCGTCATCGGTATCGACAGCTCGCCCGGCATGATCGCCGAGGCGCGTACCCGCTGCGCAGGCTTTGCCAACGTGCGCCTCCTCCTCGGCAACGGTCACGACCTCACCGGCGTTGCCGATGGCAGCGCCGACCTCGCCTTGCTCGTCGACACTTTTCCGTACCTGCTACTCTCGGAAGGTGAGCTAGCGGCCCGCTATCTGGCGGAGATCGCCCGCGTGTTACCTCCCGCCGGCGATCTCGTGATCCTCAACTACTCCTACAGGGGTGATGTTGGAGCCGACCGCGCCGATCTCGAGCGCCTGGCCGGGCCTCTCGGCCTGCGCCTCGCGAGCATGGCCGAGCGAGCCTTCCCTTCCTGGGATGCGCCGGCGTTTCATCTGGTCAAATCGGCATCGAGAGCGCACGTGAGGCAGTGAGACGCACGTCACAGTGTTGCCAACGAGGAGCCAACTTGCGATAGTAGCGCCTGAGCGCTTCGCATAGGTTCGGGAACTCGGGACGGCGGAGCGAAGCTGGACTCGACGGGGGGAACCGATGCCGCTCTCTTCCTCGGCTTGCGGGCACAGGCGCCGCCCGAATGTGCAGGTCCGCGCCGCGTTGCTCGCCGGCGCACTGGTTGCCGGCTCACCAGTGCTGCGTGCCCAGCATCTTGCAGCCGCCACCCAGGTCAATGAGCTGAAGCAGCTCAGCATCGAGCAGCTCACCAACGTGGTGGTGACCTCCGTCACCCGCAGCCCCCAGCCTCTTTCGCACGCTGCTGCAGCCGTGGCGGTGGTGACCAACAGTGAGATCCGCAGCTCCGGCGCGATGAACGTGCCTGAGGCGATCCGATTCGTTCCCGGCATTCACGTCGCGCAGGTTACGGCAGATCAGTGGGCGGTCAGCTCGCGAGGCTTCGCCAGCATTAGCTCCCCGGACCTGCTGGTATTGAGCGACGGTCGCAGCATCTATACGCCGCTTTATTCCGGTGTGTTCTGGGACGTGCAGGACTATCTGATGCGGGACATCGACCGCATCGAGGTCGTTCGCGGGCCCGGCGCGGCGCTCTGGGGGTCCAACGCGGTCAACGGTGTGATCAACATCATCACCCGCAGTGCAGTGGATACGCAGGGCGCCTTCTTCGAGGCCGGTGCCGGCTCCGAGGACCGGGCGCTGGCCGCCGCCCAGTACGGTGGCAAGACGGCGGGCGACATCTACTACCGCGTATTCGCCAAATACGAGGACCACGCTGCCGAGGATCACCCGCCCGGCTCGAGCGCCGATGGCTGGCAGCTCGGCCATGCCGGCTTTCGCACCGACTGGAATGCGGGCACCGCCGACAAGTTCACCATCCAGGGCGATGCCTACGGCGGGCGCATCGGACAGGTGAATCCTGCCGTCAACATCATCGGCCGGCCGGGTCCCCCGCCGCCGCTGAAAGTCGGGGTGAGCGGCGGCAACGTGCTCGCGCGCTGGCGGCACACGATGAGCGATGACTCCGATTACACGGTGCGCTTCTATTACGACCATACGCATCGCAATGACCCCACCTTCCGGGACGATCTCGGCACGCTGGATCTCGATTTAATCGAGCATCTGCCGTTGGGTCGGCTGCAGTCGCTCACCTGGGGATTCACCTTGAGAAGCCAGGATGACCAGAATCACGGCAAGGGCCTCTTCGCCCTGGATCCTCCCGACTCCCGCGACAATCTCGCGAGCGGTTTCGTCCAGGATGAGATCTCCCTGCCGCACTCGGTGCGCGTAACCCTCGGCACCAAGCTCGAGCACAATGACTTCAGCGGCTTCGAGGTGCAGCCGAGCGTACGGACAGCGTGGGATTTGACGGCTAACCAGACAATATGGGGCGCCGTCTCCCGCGCGGTGAGAGTGCCGACACGGCTCGAGCGGGATGTCGACATCGACGTCACCGACCCCGCCGGAAACCCGGTCGTCGTGCTCCTCGGCAATCACAACTTCCACGCCGAGCAGGTCCTCGCCTTCGAGCTCGGCTACCGCTGGCGTCCCGTCTCGGACCTCTCGCTCGACCTGACGGCATTTCGCAATCGCTACACCGGGCTCGCCTCGCTCGAGCTCGGCACCCCCTTCGTCGATGGCGCCACCGGCCAGACCATCGTTCCCCTGCTCAATGAGAATCTCATCGACGGGCATTCCACCGGCTTCGAGGGCCTCATCCTCTATTCGCCGGTGGCATGGTGGCGGCTGCAGCTCAGCTACTCCTACATCGACATGCATCTTACGGCCCTGGGCCTCGATGCGAACCGCGGCCGCTTCTTCGAGGGCTCGACACCGCGCAACCAGGCCGGCGTGCAATCGTATTTCGAGCTGCCGGACGAGGTGGAGCTCTACGCGGGCGTGCGTGAGCTTTCTGCAATACGCACGCTACCCGAGGTGGTCGACGGCACCGGCGATCCCGGGTATCAGGAGCTCGACCTGAATGCCACCTGGCACGCCACCGCACAACTGACGCTCTCACTCGAAGGGAAAAGCGTACTTCATGGGAGTCACGTCGAGTTCGGCGGTCCCGACGAGCGTAGCGCGATCCGGCGGAGCGTCTTCGGGCGACTCACATGGGATTTCTGAGGATGCGTGCAGTGGCGGTGGCCGCGGCGCTTCTCGTCGCGGGTCTCATCGATGCACGTCCCGCGGCAGCAGCCCCCACCGCACAACAGGTCGAGGCGGTATTCCTCTTCTATTTCTCGCAGTTCGTCGACTGGCCGCCCGCCTCCTTTGCCGACCCGAGCTCGCCGATCGTCATCTGTGTGTTGGGGAGTGATCCTTTCGATGGCACGCTCGATCAGGCGGTCGCCGGCGAACGGGTGAACGGCCGGCCGATCGCCGTGCGCCGCCCGCAGAGCGTCGATGGCGCGGTCGGCTGCCACATCCTCTACATCAGCTCCTCTGAAGCAGCGCAGCTCCCGCAGATCCTGAGCACGGTCAAGGGACACAACGTGCTCACCGTGAGTGACATGGATAGCTTCGCCGAAAGCGGCGGCATCGTCCGTTTCGAGCTCGTGCACGAGCACGTGCAGCTCCGCATCAACGCGCAGGCGGCCCGCTCGGCAGGTCTCGTGCTCAGCTCGAAGCTGTTGCGTGCGGCGCAACCGGCAGGGAGCGGCTAGTCACATGGCGCTCGAGCACCTGCCCATCCGACGCAAGCTCATGGTCATCCTGCTGGTGACCAGCGGTGCGGTGTTGGCGCTCACGTGTGCGACCTTCATCGCTTACCAGTACATGGCGTACCGGACGGCCGCCAAGGTGAACGTGCAGACGTTGGCCGATGTGATTGCAAGGAACAGCAGCGCCGCGGTGGCATTCGACAACCCTGGGGATGAGACCGAGGTTCTTGCGGCGCTGCGGGCCGAGAGCCGCGTGACGCAGGCGGCGGTGTATGGCGCGGACGGCGCGCTCTTCGCACGCTATCCGGAGGATGTAGCGCAGAGCACCTTCCCGACCCACCCGAATCGGGATGGAGTGAGATTCACAGGCGGAGCGCTGATCGCGTATCAGCCGATCCAGCAGGGCGGCAACAGTCGGCTCGGCACGTTGTACCTGCGTTGGGACCTCGGGTCGCTTCATCATGAGATCGCGGTCTACGCGCTCGTCGCCGCGGCGATGACCGCTTTCGCGATGCTGATCGCGTACCTGCTGGCGCGTTCGCTGCAGCAGCAGATCTCGCAGCCGGTGCAGACGCTCGGGCAGGCGGCGCTCGCCGTATCCGAGCGGCGGGACTACACAGTGCGGGCGCCGAAATTCGGCAATGATGAGCTCGGTGCGCTCACCGATGCATTCAATCACATGCTGGATCAGCTCACCGCCGACATCTCGGAGCGTAAGGCGTTCGGGTCTAAGCTGCAGCGGCAGCTCTCCCGCCTCGATCTGCTCAACCGCATCACCCGGGCAGTGGGCGAGCGCCAGGACCTGCGCAGCATCTTCCAGGTGGTGATCCGGCATATCGAGGAGGACGTGGCGGTCGACTTCTGCTGCTTCTGTCTCTATGACCCCCTGGAGGAGACGCTGACGGTAACGAGCGTCGGAGTAGGCAGCCGGGAGACGGCGCTCGAGCTGGCCCTCACCGAGAAGGCGCGGGTACCCGTCGGGCGCAACGGGCTCAGCCGTTGCGTGCGCGGCGAGCTGGTCTACGAGCCTAACATCGCCAACAGCGAATTTGCATTCCCGGGCACCCTGGCGAAAGGTGGGCTGCGCGCCCTGGTGGTCGCCCCGCTACGGGCCGAGAGCAGGGTATTCGGCGTCCTGGTCGCCGCGCGCCGCGAAGCGGAGTCATTCAACAGCGCCGACTGTGAGTTTCTGCGCCAGCTGAGCGAGCACGTTGCGCTTGCGGCACACCAGGCTCAGTTGCACGACGCGCTGCAGCGGGCCTACGACGACCTGCGCCTGAGTCAGGAGACGGTGGTGCAGCAGGAGCGGTTGCGTGCGCTGGGGCAGATGGCGAGCGGCGTCGCGCACGACATCAACAACGCTATCTCGCCCATCGCGCTCTATACGGAGTCGCTCCTCGAGCGCGAGACGACATTGAGTGAGCGTGCACGCGCGTACCTAACCACAATACAGACGGCAATTCATGACGTGGCGAGGACCGTGAGTCGGATGAGGGAGTTCTACCGGCCGCAGGACAGTCACGCCGCGTTGGCAAAGGTGGAGCTCAATCGGGTGATCAGCGGGGTCATCGAGCTCACCCAGGCCCGGTGGCGCGATGTGCCCCAGGAGCGTGGCGCGGTGATCGAGCTGCGCACGGACCTCATGAATCCGGCGCCAGCCGTCATGGGTGCGGAGAACGAGATCCGGGACGCGCTCACCAATCTCATCTTCAACGCCGCCGATGCCATGCCCGACGGCGGCACGCTCACTCTGCGAATCGCGAGCGCGACGCGGCAGCCGAGCCGCGACCTCCCAAGCGCGCGGGATGCGGGCGATGCAAGCTCGCCGCAGGAAGTCGTGTACCTGGAGGTTTCCGATACCGGCGTCGGCATGGATGAAGAGACGCGGCGGCGCTGTCTCGAGCCTTTTTTCACGACCAAGGGGGAACGGGGCACCGGGATGGGCCTGGCGATGGTGTACGGCATGGCCAAGCGGCATGCCGCCGAGCTCGAGATCGACAGCACCCCGGGCAAGGGCACGACGGTACGGATCGTGTTCCCCGTTGCGCCCCGCTCGGCGGAAGAGTCGGAGAAGCAGCTCGCACTCGGCCTGGTGGTTCGACCGCTGCGCATCCTCATCGTGGACGACGATCCGCTCATCATCGAGTCGCTGCGCGAGACGCTGCGCGGGGATGGTCACCGCGTGACCGCGGCCGATGGCGGGCAGGCGGGGATCGACGCCTTCGAGGCGGCGCGCGGCCGCAACGAGCCTTTCGAGCTCGTCATCACTGATCTCGGCATGCCGCACGTCGACGGCAGGCGGGTCGCCGCCGCCATCAAGTCGGCCGCGGCCGGCACGCCGGTGGTCCTGCTGACCGGGTGGGGCCAGCGGCTCACGGCGGAGAATCAGGTCCCGCCGCATGTCGATCGCGTCCTCAACAAGCCGCCGAAGCTGCGCGAGCTGCGGGCGGCCCTGGCGGAGCTCGCCCGCCGCGCGTGACCCTATCGTTGGGCTGCGGCTGAACTTCTTCTGCTCTCGTGGATTTCTGCTCCAGGGGCCGGCGATAGCCGGCTCGAAATCGCGCGCCTCAGTCTCACGCGCGGCGTGCCCGGTGATTCCGGTCTGAGCCGCGCCCTCGGGAGAGAGATCCATGGTCCGCCCCGCTCGCATCCTGGCCGTATCCGCTGCCGTGGCCCTGCTCGCGGCGTGTCACGTCTCCACCCATGGCTCCTCGATGCCATCCCAATCGATGGGGCCGCCGCAACCGGGCCAGCTTCTGCAGAGCCCGCCGCCGAAGACCGGCTCGTTCTCGCCCTCCGACCTGCTCTCGATGCTGAGCGGCAACAGTGATGACTCGCAGCTCCTGAAGCTCGCCTTTTTGCCGCTCTGCACGGTCGACGTCTATCACCTTCAGTACGAGACAGTCGGTGGCCAGGGCGAGGCAACCACTGCTTCGGGGGCGTTGATGGTCCCGGGCGGCGCCGATCCGTCGTGCCAGGGTCCACGGCCGGTCGTCGTCTATGCACACGGAACCAATCCCTCGAAGACCTTCAACATCGCCAACCTCTCCGACACGGGCAACAGCGAGGGCGTGCTGCTCGCGGCGGTGTTCGCCGCGGAGGGCTATATCGTGGTAGCGCCCAACTATGCCGGCTACGACACATCGTCACTCTCCTATCATCCCTACCTCGTGGCCGACCAGCAGTCGCATGACATGATGGACTCGCTCACTGCAGCGCGCAGCGCCTTCTCCACAGTGGGAGCGAACGCCAGCAGCAAGCTCTTCGTCACCGGATATTCTCAGGGCGGCTACGTTGCGCTTGCCACTCTGCGCGCCATGCAGACCGCTGGGGTGAGCGTCACGGCGGCCGCACCGATGTCAGGACCCTATGCGCTCTCGGCGTTCGGCGATGCGATCTTCATGGGTCAGCCGAACGGCAGCGCTACGATCAACTTCACTTTCGTCGCCTCCGCCTATCAGCACTCGTATGGGAACATTTACACCAATCCGACGGACGTCTTCTCGCCTCAGTACGCCACGAACATCGCTACGCTACTCCCGACCACCACCACGACGTCCAATCTATACGCCCAAGGACTGCTCCCGCAGAACGCGATATTCGACAGTACGCCGCCAGCCCCGCAGTACGCGTCGATCACCCCTGCGACGCAACCGGCGAACCTCGCGGTCGTGTTCGCCCTCGGCTTCGGTCCCAACCCCCTCGTGACCAATGCCTATCGTCTGAGCTACCTGCAGGACGCTCAGGCCAATCCGGATGGCGGCTTCCCCACTACTACCACGGACATGCCGCCCGCGAACGCAGGAAATGGGTTGCGCCAGGATCTGGCAAAGAACGATCTGCGGAACTTCAACCCCTCGGCTCCCGTCCTGCTCTGCGGCGGTGACAATGACCCGACGGTCTTCTACTTCAACACGCTGCTGATGCAGGGCTATTGGGCCTCACACGCTCCAACCGCACAGCTCACCGTGCTCGATGTCGATTCCGCGGTAGGCTCGAATGACCCCTATGCCGCCCTCAAAGACGCCTTCGCCGCCGCCAAGGCGGCCGTCGCCGCTGCGGCTATCGCCGGAGGCGCCACCGACGGGGGCCACGCCGCCGTACTGACCGACTACCACGCGGGGTTGGTGCCGCCGTTCTGCCTGTTCGCGGTCAAGTCGTACTTCGACGGGCATTAGACCGCGCGTACGGGAGGCAGCCAGTCAGCTAGCGTGCACCGTTGGGACTGGCGGCTCGGTTGGAACGGCAGGCCGGCCCCTGGGAGCCAACCGCCGGAGGAGTCCCCGGTCCAACCCTGTAGGTGTTGCTCGCTTGGCAAGGATGTGAGACTGAAGATACACTCCGCGGCAACGTCGTGAGACGCGACGAGAACAAAAAGACGACGCGGGAGGGACAATGAGCTGGAAACGAGTCCACGGGAAGAGGGTCTTCGCGAGCCGATGCCTGGCAAGTGCAGCCCGCCCGGTCGCGGCGATTTGCGGTGCTTCGCTGCTCGTGGCCGGATGTGCGAGCTCCGGCTCGCTGAGCTCCGGGTCCCCGAGAGCCCTCGAGGTCGCCGGATACCCGATCACCATCGCGTCCGACGCGGATTGCCAAGCGATGCAGAGCGGTAAAGCCAACCTGTGGCCGGCGCGCGACGTGCCGCCCCTTACCTCTCATAGCGGGCTGACCGACTATCCGTCTGAGGCTCGGCGTCTCGCGGAGCGGGGCCTGGTCGATCTGACATTCTCCATAGACAGTGCCGGACGGCCCGTCCACATAAGGCAGGTTTGCCATGGCGAGCCGAGGCTGACAGCGTCTGCGATGCGGGGATTGGCTTCGGCGCGTTTCCTGGTCCCACCGAATTGGCAGCAAGCCGGTGGACCGAGCCGGGAATTCGGCTTTGAATTTCAATACCGGCTGGTGGACCTCAAATACAGCGATGTCCGCTACCGAAAGGTGAGCGTCAGTACTGTCTGCCACAAATCGACGGTGGCCAGCCCGCGCATGGCGAACGCCCAGTTGATACCCATCTGCGGTATCAGGATTTGGAATTGAGTTGCGAATTGGACACCAATCGGGCTGTCGGCCAGACCCTCATCGCGTATGACAACGTACAAACACCGCCTCGGCGCGGCAGCGTTTCTGCTGGCCTTCGCTCTTTCGCCGCCGGCGCGCGCTGACATCTACGGGGCGGTGAGCGCCTACGAGAAGAAGGATTTCTCGGCGGCATTCGAGCAATTCACGGCACTGGCCGAGATTGGCCAGCCGGTGGCGCAGCTCGATCTGGCGAAGATGTACGAGCTCGGGCAGGCTACTTCGCAGAGCGATATCTACGCCTATGCCTGGGCCTCGCTTGCCGCGCAGAACGGCGAGGCGGAAGGCAAGAAGTTGGCCGACGACATCAGGCCCAGGCTGGCTCCCGGCTCCGAGCGCATCGCCGGATGGATTACGGACTCATATACGCCCGAAGCACTGAGCAAGAGCCTGTTGCCGGATTTGCAGGCGCAAAAGCCCGGTCAGGCGGAGGAGGACGAGCAGGCGAAGGAGTGCAAATGGGTGAAGGTCACCCCGCCTGCCCTCCCGAGTGCGGTGACCGTGAACCGCGAAGAAGGCGAAGTCTTCACGGAATTCACGTTGATGCCGGACGGCACCGCGAGGCTGCCTCGGGTCGTATTCGAGTTTCCCGCCGGACTCTTCGGGCCCCTGGTTCGGGATCTCATCCTTCGAGGCACTTTTAACAAGCGGCCAGCCGGGTCTGGCCCCGTCGATTGCCCGGGATTCCTGCGCTTTACCAATGGCAGCTGGAACGACCACTTCGGATCGTCGCTCCAGAGTTATCCGCGCCTCGCCAGACTCGCAAAGAGGATGCAGGCGCGCGCGGCAGCGGCTGATCCGAGCTCGCAGTTCATCTACGGCATGTTGCTCATGGCAGCTCCGCAGTTCGGCGCAGATCAGGCGAAAGGCCTCGCCTGGGTCGTGAAAGCCGCGCAGGCGGGGTTGCCGCAGGCGCAGCTCGAGGTCGGATTCAGCCTCCTAGGCGGACTGGGTTGCCGAAGCGATGAGGCCAAGGCGCTGCAATGGCTGCATTTCGCTGCCGCCCAAAACGAGCCGAATGCCGAAGTCATCTTGGCGACGCGGGCCCTTCACGGAACGCCGGATGCCGCCAAATTCGAAGAGGCGGCAGGTTGGCTGGAGAAGGCCGCGGCCCAGGGCAATCAGAATGGACAGTTGTACCTCGCGGCCCTCCTTGCCGCCGCCCCGCCGCCCGGAATGCGCAACCCCAAACGAGCGCTCCAAATGTTGAGCGCGCAACCCAGAGACATCGACGATGATCCGGTCCTCTACGAAATCCGCGCCGCCGCGGAGGCCAACCAGGGAGACTTCAAGCATGCCGCCGATGCGGAACAGGAGGCTATCTCCAGAGCCCGCTCACTCGACTGGGACCTCTCGTCACTCGAGCAACGGCTGGCGGGCTATCAGTCAGGTCGGGCGTATTACGGAGACCTGCTGGAATTTTGATCGCCGCGCCGTGGTTTGACTGGCTCTGGACAAAGGGATGCAGGCGACACGGCGCTGCAGTGCCGCCTGCTGATACCTCGAAGGACAAAGCGGCTCAGCCTGAGGACACCTCCCGCCGTGGGGTGATGTACGGTCGCTACGTGGGGCAGATTGAGCCGCGGATCGATGAGGAGACGGTGTGTGGTAACTAGCCTGAACAAATCGGAATGGATTCAGCTGGGGGCGTCAGTGGGTCTTCTCTATAACGCGGTATCTGGACTCATCACTGGTCGCGCAATGCTATTTCACGGACCGGTGCGTCGGGCGGTGGATCCTGTCCTTTTTTGGACCGCGATTACGATGTCGGGTGGAGGGGGTCTCGCATTGGCTCTAATGACGCTGTTCTAACAGCGTTATGTGTGAAATATGGGCCGGACGATTATCGTTCCTGCGCTACGCTGCTGCTTGATGGTGATTCTGACGGCCGCTGCGGCAAGTGGTGGTGCTGATGCAGAGTCTGGGCCGAACGCTAGATACGTTGCGCTCGACACGGTAGATGCCACTACATCTGCGCTTCCCACGACCTGCACCAGCCCGTCGCCAGCACGTCCTTTCCGGGAAACAGGTGACACTCCCCCTGCTTGGACCCGTAAGCGCCCTGATACATGGCGCAATTCCCGCAGTGGCTACCCTTTGCTGCGGCCTTCGCTTTCGAGGCGTCGGGAACATAACCGAGCTTCTTCGCGGCCGCACTAGAGGGGTCGACCAACGGGAGTTGCGCGGCGCGTGCGCGTCGCGAGCTGAGAAAGGCGATCGGGGTCAATGCGACTCCCACGAGCAGGCGTGTCAGCAACCGGCGGCGACCGAGGTCGGGAGATTTCGTGAGACTCATGCGTCGGGACTCGCTTGTAGAGTGAAGTAGAAAGTGGCGCCCTGATCGGGGGTAGCGTCTGCCCAGATGCGACCGCCATGCCGGCGGAAGATGCGGTGCGCTGCGGCCAACCCAATGCCTATGCCCGGAAACTCCTTTTCTGAGTGCATGCGCTGGAAGGGACCAAAGAGTTTACCGGCGTGGCTCATATCGAAGCCGGCCCCGTTGTCGCGCACGAAGTAGGCCGCCGGGGTCGTCGGCTGCACGCCGACCTCGATACGTCCCGGTTCGCGTCCGCGAGTGAACTTCCAAGCGTTTTGCAGCAGCGCATCGAGCGCGGCAGTCAGGAGCGTGGCATCGCCTTCAGCGGTGAGGCCGTCGGGAATTACTATCTCAACCACGCGCGAGGGCTCTGCTGCCTGCAAACGCTGCAGAATGCCGCGTGCGGTCGTCGAAAGATCGATGCGTACCGGATGAAGCTCGGCGCGCTGAATCCGCGCGAGCGCCAGCAGCCCCTCGAGCATGCCCGACATGCGCTGGGCGGAATCGAGCACGTGCTGCAGGTAGCGGCGACCGTCCGCATCCAGCTGCTCGCCGCAATCCTCGCTCAGCGCACGCGCGAACCCGTCGATGGTTCGCAGCGGCGCACGCAGATCATGAGCGATGGTATACGTCAGCGATTCGAGCTCGCGGCGGGATTCCTCCAGGGCCGCAAGAGCCTTTTCCGGGTTCGCCTGTTCATCCGCCAAGGTGCCAGCCTTCCGCTGCGGTCCGGATGGCAATGGTGAGCGCAAGGAAGGCGAGCTTCAAGCCCACGCTGAGTGCGATGCCTGCCGGCCGCCAGGACGCAGCAGCCCTTCGTGCTCCTGGAAGCGCAGCAAAGAAGTTGATTAGTTGGCCCGCTTCGCGAGCCGGCCGATGGTCAGGAGGTTGGACTGGGCGCGGGTCAGTTCGCGCGTGCGGCGGTATAGCTTTCCATCATGAGACCGGTGCCGCCGCGAGAGACGTGCGCCACCACGGCCGTACGCCGATGTAGCTTGGTGATGGTGCCGAGGTTGATCGCGAAGGAGAGCACGACGGTCTGGCCTTTACGCAGGCCGAGATTGGTGATCTCGATGAAGACGCCAGTTGCGCTCAGGTTGACTGCCTTGCAGAGCTTGCGGCAGCCGCCGGGAATGGTGATGTAGACCGTCGTCCGGGCTCGGTGCCGAGTATGCAGGCGGCGTTCCACTATGGGCCTCGCGGGTTCTGGCTTTTGCTTTTCTGGGTCGCGGACACGGGAATTATGCCTCGGCCGTGCGCGGAGAGCACGCCGGTTGAACTTAATCACCTGGGAAAGCGTCGGCCCGAAGGGACTTTGCGCCGATCAACCGAGGAAGGCCCTGAGCTCCCGGCCGAACCGCTCTATGTCGATGAGGAAGGAATCGTGCCCCTCGATGCATTGCAGCGGCGCGAACCGCGTTGCCGCACCGCCGGCCTGCAAGGCCTGCGCCACAGCCTGCTGCTCGCCGATGGAAAAAAGGAGATCGGACTCGACACCGACGACCAGCGCCTGCTCGAGCCCCGCCTTTCCCAGCACCTGCTGCGGGTCGCCGTGGACCCCGAGATCGAAGCGGTCCATGGCTCGCGACAGGTAGAGATAACAATTGGCATCGAATGCGTCCACCCACCGCCGCGCCTGCGATTCGAGGTATCCCTGGACCGCGAACTCCGCGGTGAAAGCGTCCTTGCGCTCGAGGTCGGGCCTGATGGGCTGGCGGTCGAAGCGTTGCTGCCACTCCGCAGCCGAGCGGTAAGTGACCGTGCCGAGCTTGCGGGCCAGGCCCATCCCGCTCCGCGGCGGCCGGTCGGCGCTGTAGTTGCCCTGCCGCCAGTCCGGGTCGCCCGTGATGGCCTCCCGTTGAATGGAGCGAAGCGCGATGGCAAACGGCGAAGCCGCCAGGGTGCCGGAAATGGTGACCAGCCGGCGTGCCGCGCCCGGGAAAAGCGCCGCGTAGGCGAGCACCACCATGCCGCCGAGCGATGGGCCCATGACGGTATCGACCCGCTGAATTCCGAGTGAGCGCACCGCCTCATAGCCCGCGCGGGCAATGTCCTCCACGGAAAGATCCGGGAAAGTCACGCGGTAGGGGCGCCCCGTCGCGGGGTCGTTCGAGGCGGGCCCGGTCGATCCGAAGCAGCTCCCGAGCGAGTTGACGCACACGACGAAAAGCTCATCGGTGTCTATCGCGAGTCCGGGGCCGACCATGCGCTGCCACCAGCCCTCGCGTGGATCCTCAGCCGATGAGGCTGCGTGGGCGGAGGGCGAGAGTCCGGTGAAAAGCAGCAGCGCATTGTCGCGCGCCGCATTGAGCCTTCCCCAGGTCTCGTAAGCCACCTGCGCACCATGGAGCACGCCGCCCCGCCACATCGGAAAGGGGTCGGGCAGTTTCGCGTAACGCCGTGCGTCCGGCTCGCGCTGCTCGGGTTGTGGCATGGGTGTGGCCATTCTCGGTACTCGGTGGACGCCTCTGGGTCGTGGGGTGATTTCTACCCTCGCTGCCACGGCCACCACAAGCAACCGAGGGCTATCTCAAGAGACCGGCGGGTTATGACCCGTGAGCCTCCCGCGACCGCTACACTCGCGCGAAGTATGCGGCACCTCCCGCCTTTCGCCAACCAGGCCGGCCCTGAGACCCGATGAGCGTCCGGCTTCAGAAGCTGCTCGCGGCGGCGGGCCTCGGCTCGCGCCGCCAGGTGGAGCAGTGGATAGTCGAGGGCCGCCTTACCGTCGCCGGACGCGTTGCCAAGCTCGGGGATCGAGCGGATGCCGGCGACGAGGTCTGCCTCGATGGCCGTAGACTCGAGCTCGGCCCGCAGCGACCTGCCCCGCACCAGGTGCTGCTCTATCACAAGCCGGTCGGGGAGGTGACGACGCGCCGCGATCCGCAGGGGCGCCCCACCGTGTTCGAGCGTTTACCCGCGCCGGAGCATGGCCGCTGGATCGTCGTCGGGCGGCTGGATGTCAACACCTCGGGCCTCCTCATCTTCACCACCGACGGCGAGCTCGCGCATCGCCTGATGCATCCTTCGAGCGGCATCGAGCGCGAATACCTGGTGCGGGTGCGCGGGCGGCCCGATCAGGAGTCTCTTCGCAGGCTGCTGCGCGGCATTCCTCTGGAGGACGGCTCCGCGGCCTTCGATCGGATCGTAGAGGCGTCGCCGCAAAGCGACGATCGGGCACAGAGGTCCGCTCCGTCCGCCGAATCCAGCAACGCTTCCTACCGTGTCGTCCTGCATGAAGGTCGCAACCGCGAGGTGCGGCGTATGTGGGAAGCCGTCGGATACGAGGTCAGCCGGTTGCTGCGTATCCGCTTCGGGCCGATCGAGCTGCCGCGCGACCTGCGCCCGGGGCAGTGGCGCGTGCTCGACGTCCGCCTGACCGCGCAGCTCGCGGCCGCCGCCAAAGCGGCATAGTCCTTGCGTCGCATGCGAGGCAGGTGCAGCGATTGGTTGGAGGCGGGTATGCAAGTGTTGGTCAACTCGGACCACCACATAGTGGGTGGCGAGGACCTGACGGAGCGGGTGCAAGGCGTCGTCGAAGGGAGACTCGAGCGTTTCGAGGGGCGCATTACGCGCGTCGAGGTTCATCTCAGCGATCTCAACAGTCTGAAGCTCGGTGAGCGCGACAAGCGCTGCATGATGGAGGCGCGTCTCGGCGGTCTGAAGCCGATTGCCGTCAGCCACGAGGCGCCGACACTGACGGAGGCGATCCATATGGCGGCCGACAAACTCGAAAGAGCGGTCGCGCGTACGCTCGGGAAGCTGGAGGACACTGAGGGTCGGACGCCTCCCGAGGCACAGGTGGCGAGCGTCGAGGCGCTGCAGGAGCTCGAGCGCGCCGAGGCGGAACGGAAATGACTGCAGCTTCCGCCATGCAGCCCACGACCGCGGACCTGCGCGCGCTGTTGGCTCCGCACGAACCCCCGTGTATCTCGCTCTACGAGCCGACACACCGCAGCTACCCGGCGAGCAGCCAGGAGGATCCGGCCCGCTACCGGAATCTGTTGCATCGCGCCGAGGAGTCGCTGCGCCAGCGATATCCCGCGCGCCTCGTGCGGCCGGTGCTCGAGAAGCTCGAGCGCTTCGGCGCCGACAGCGACTTCTGGATCCATGCTGCTGAGGGCCTCGCGATCTTCAGCTCCGCCGATGACCTGAAGGTCTTCAAGCTGCAGCAGCCGGTCCCCGAGCTGCTCTCGGTGGCGGATCGCTTCCAGATCAAGCCCCTCCTGCGCTCGGTCCAGCGCAACGGCCGCTACCAGGTGCTTGCCCTGACGCTCACCGAGGCCAAACTCTACGAGGGAACGCGGGACAGCCTCGAGCCGGTCGAGCTGGAAGGCCAGCCGACCACCATCGCCGAGGCCCTCGGCCCGGAGCTCACCGAGCCTTACTCGAAAGTCACTCGCGGTCCGGCCGGTACCGGTGCCGGGGCCAAGACCGCCATGCACCACGGTCAGGGTGGCCGCAGGGACGAGCGTCCGGCCGACCGGGAGCGGTTCTTCCGCGTCGTCGACCGGGAGATCTTCGAGCGCGCCTCGAAGGTCTCTCGCCTGCCGCTGGTGCTCGCGGCCCTGCCGGAGCACCAGACCCACTTCCGCGCCCTCAGCCACAATACCTTTCTGGCCGAGACCGGCATCCAGGTGAATCCCAATGCGCTCACTCCGGGCGAATTGCGGGACGCGGCCTGGCGCGCCATCGAGCCGGACCTGGAGGAGCGGGTGGACAGGTTCCTCGAGGCGTACGGCGAGGCCCGCGCCCACGGCCGCGGTGCCGGCCGGCTCGAGGACATCGCTGCGGGCGTGGCTCAGGGCCGCGTGAGTACGCTTCTCGTGGAGGCCGATCGGCGCATTCCCGGCAGCGTCGATGCCGTGCTGGGCACCGTCACCATTGCGATCGCAGACGGCTGGACGAACGGCGCTGCTGCGACGGATCTGCGGACTTCCGATGTGCTGGATGATCTGGCCGAGGCGGCCCTGCGGACCGGAGCGGAAGTCATCGTGCTCGAGGCCGACCGCATGCCCTCGACGAGCGGCGCGGCCGCCATTTTCCGGTACTAGTCTCTTGGCGCAAAGTCGGCATCCGGCCGCGTTGCGCGGCCCCGTCCCTGCGCCGAGCCCTTAGGGGCGGCCTCCGGCCGTCCAAAATCGCTCCTGCGATTTTGGACGCGAGCGCGCGATGGGACGGGGTCGACCCCGCGGTGCCGGCAGCGGCCCGGGACCGCTCCATCAATCGCTTTCGAGCCAAGCTCAAGTAGCTAGCAAATAGCGCGCCAGGCGCATTGACACGCGCAGTCACCGAAATCACAATACGCGGCTCGTTTTCGCGGAGGGGTACCCAAGCGGTCAACGGGAGCAGACTGTAAATCTGCCGGCTTACGCCTTCGTAGGTTCGAATCCTACCCCCTCCACCAATCCGAGAGTGGGCGGGGTAGGTCCGGACTGCGCCGGGGCCGGTGGTGACGGCGGCATCAGCGGGTGTAGTTCAATGGTAGAACCTCAGCCTTCCAAGCTGATGACGTGGGTTCGATTCCCACCACCCGCTCCAGCTCCTTCGAGCCGAGCCCACGTAGCTCAGTTGGTAGAGCACGT
>Ga0134126_10001592_pt1 | contig 28930 bp, 33 predicted proteins | sample KB31752_FD_96881 | JGI IMG/M metagenome (GOLD analysis project Ga0134126, IMG submission 96881) | Terrestrial soil microbial communities with excess Nitrogen fertilizer from Kellogg Biological Station, Michigan, USA - KB3-175-2 | ecosystem: Environmental > Terrestrial > Soil > Unclassified ... | reverse complement strand
AGGTGTTGACGAAAGTGAAGTAACACCCGAAGCTAGCTTCACCAATGATCTTGGTGCTGACTCGTTGGACACCGTGGAATTAATCATGGAGTTTGAAAAAGAATTTAACGTAGCTATCCCTGATGACCAGGCCGAAACTATCGGTACCGTTGGTCAGGCGGTTGCTTACCTCGAAAAAAACGTTAAATAAAACTCTCCTAATTGTGTTAAATGGAGTTTAAGAGAGTTGTAGTAACCGGGCTTGGAGCGCTTACTCCAATTGGCAACAGCGTCCCCGAATATTGGGAATCTTTGATCAATGGGGTGAGTGGGGCCGCAATGATCAAAAGTTTTGATACCGAAAAATTCAAGACAAAATTCGCCTGTGAAGTAAAAAACTTTGATGCGGATGCATTTTTAGGCCGCAAGGACGCCCGGAAACTCGACCCATTTGTTCAATACGCTTTATATTCCACCGAAGAAGCGGTAAAAGACGCCGGATTAGATTTTGAGAAACTCGATACCAGCCGTATCGGCGTTATCTGGGGCTCGGGCATCGGCGGTTTGAAAACCTTTTTAGACGAGGTTGTAAATTTCGCAAAGGGCGATGGTTCGCCCCGCTTCAATCCCTTCTTTATACCCAAAATGATCGCCGACATCGCACCCGGCCATCTCTCTATTAAATATGGTTTGCGCGGCCCGAATTTTTCGACCGTTTCGGCCTGTGCTTCATCTAACAACTCCCTTATCGATTCGTTTAACTATATCCGCCTCGGAAAAGCCAATATGTTTATCAGCGGCGGATCCGAAGCGATAATAAACGAGGCCGGTATCGGCGGATTTAACGCGATGCATGCGCTGTCGACCCGTAATGACGACCCTGCGACAGCGTCACGTCCGTTCGACCTTGACCGCGATGGTTTTGTGGCAGGCGAGGGCGCCGGAACGATCATTTTAGAGGAGCTTGAGCATGCAAAGGCAAGGGGGGCAAAAATATATGCCGAAATGGTAGGCGGCGGCATGAGCGCCGATGCTTATCATATGACAGCGCCGCACCCCGAAGGGCTCGGCGCCGCCCTGGTAATGAAAGCCGCGCTCGAAGATGCAGGGCTTAAGCCCGAAGATATTGACTACGTGAATGTCCACGGAACGTCGACCCCCATCGGCGACCCCCAGGAAGTGAAGGCGATACAGCAGGCGTTTGGCGATAATATTTATAACATCAATATAAGCTCCACAAAATCAATGACAGGGCACCTGCTCGGCGCCGCCGGCGCGGTAGAAGCCATTGCTGCTATATTGGCTATCAATAACGACATTGTCCCGCCAACGATCAACCATTTTACGGATGACCCCGCTTTTGATCCTAAAATAAACTTCACATTTAATAAAGCCCAAAAACGGGTGGTCAGGGTTGCGCAAAGCAATGGTTTTGGTTTTGGCGGCCATAATGCTTCCGTGATATTTAAAAAGTACGAAGATTAATTATTTGAATGCCTATAAGTCGTTTCTACAAGCTTTACATATCGCCTAACAGAAAGTACGTAAAGGTTTTAAAGAACTTGCTCGGATTTGTCCCGGGCAATTTGTCGTTATACCGCCTGGCATTCCGTCATAAATCGGTAGCCCAAAACGTAAAAAAAGGAGTGAAGAACAGTAACGAGCGCCTTGAGTTTTTAGGCGACGCCGTTTTGGGTAGCGTAGTGGCCGAAGTGTTATTCAAACTTTACCCTTACGAGGATGAGGGCTTTTTAACCGAGCTGCGTTCAAAAATAGTGAGCCGGGTTAATTTAAACCAATTGGCGCGCAAGCTGGGATTCGATAAGTTGATCGAATATGATAGCCGGATGCTTAATTCCTCCCGGCAGGGATCGCTGCTCGGCGACGCTTTTGAAGCATTGATCGGTGCCGTTTATTTGGATAAAGGCTACGATTTTACCCGCAACTTCCTGGTAAATCACATCATTAAATCGCACATCGATATCCATACGCTTGAGCAAACCGAAACCAACTTTAAAAGCAAGCTGATAGAGTGGTGCCAGCGACACAGCAAGGACGTAGCGTTCGACCTGGTGAGCAATGAAGATGGCGAAAATGTAAAGCTTTTTACCGTGCAGGCGCTTATTGATGGCGAAATAATGGGGTTGGGCAAAGAATTCAGTAAAAAGAATGCGGAGAAGCTGGCCGCCGAAAAAGCATGCGAAATGCTTGGGATATAATCCGCACCTCTTCACTGATTATCCTTCCTTAAAGAAGCCGGTTTCAACAATGGCTGATATAGATTTTGCAGTTCCGGTTTATCCTTATTTTTTTCATAAAATTCGTACGATTCGCTAATGTGTTTGATCAGCTCATAGTCGTTCCATGCTTTTATGTCCTCGTAGGAGGGGGTGTAGTACTCCATGAATTTTTTAGCCGTGCTGTCTGGTGCCTTTGTCACTCTCTTCACCAGCGAAAGCGTGTATCTTTTTTTTACTTCGGCATATTCATTTTCACTTTTTGTGAATTCAGCGAACCGGCGCATCCGCCTGGGTTCTTTTCCAAATAACTCGTATAAGCCCGTCAGCGGCGATCCCCCAAAAGGGCTGAACGCGCTGAGCGGCGGCTTGCCGTCATAATAAATTCCCTTGCGGCGGTAGTCGTTCATCACATCGTTCAATTCCTGCTTTTTAGATTCGCCGGCTATTTTTACTTCCTGCAAATGAACTACCGGCTGCATATAAACAGGGATGTCGGCCCGCGAGGCGATCACGATTTTTTGGTCGGTATAATCCGGTTTGCTGAACAGCAGCGTATCACCTATAGTAGCCATAATGGTAAACCACCCTATCTCGTCGCTCATCATTATCGCATGGCTCCGCAAATTGGTAATTACCACCTGTCCTATTCGTTCGCCGCTTAGTTTTTTTGAAACCACGCCCTTTACTGTAAATATCTGCTGGCCCGAAGCGTTTAAAGCGCAGCAAAAACAAAGAGAGATCAAAATAAAATGGCTAAAGCGCATGTATTGTTGTAAAACTAATAATTGTAAACGGAAGCAAATGTGAAAAAATGTTAAAGGTCTCTTTGGCCCGCGTAGAGACGCAAAATGTTGCGTCTCTACCAAAAACGCCTATCTTTGCGCATGATAAAATCCATGACAGGCTATGGAATTGCCAGCTTTGATGCCGGCAGCACAAAATATACTGTTGAAATCAAGTCGCTGAACAGTAAGTTTTTAGAATTATCTCTCCGCCTGCCAAAAGCTTTCGCCGAAAAGGAATTTCAGTTGCGCAATGATTGCAACAAGCAAATAGAACGCGGAAAAGTAAGCCTCTCCATCAATGTTGAAAAAGCCAATTCTACAGTCAATGCCGCAGGAATTGATAAGGAACTGTTAAAGCATTATTACGAACAACTAAAATCTGTTAGCAACGATTTAAACGAGCCCACCGGCAACTTGCTGCAGCTGGCGCTTGGTTTGCCCGAGGTAGTAAAATATGAGGAAGAGACCGTTTCAGAAGAGGAATGGAAGATCGTGGAAAAGACATTTAACCAGGCGTTAGCCGCGTTCCAGCAATTCAGAAGCGACGAGGGAAATGTGCTTGAGCAGGATGTAAAATCCCGTATTGGCATTATCTTAAAAAACCTTGCGCTCATCGAGGTGGAAGAGCCAAAGCGCGTACCATTGATCAGGGAGCGGCTGAACCAGTTTTTACTGGACTCGGCGGCGCGTGACGCCATCGATCAAAACCGCTTTGAACAGGAATTGATCTATTATATCGACAAACTTGATATCACCGAGGAAAAAATACGCCTGCGGGTGCATTGCGATTACTTTATCGAAACGCTGAAAAATGATGACGCCAACGGCAAAAAGCTTGGCTTTATATCACAGGAAATAGGCAGGGAGATCAATACGCTCGGATCAAAGGCCAACGACGCCAATATCCAAAAACTGGTTGTGGGCATGAAGGAAGAATTGGAAAAAATTAAGGAACAATTATTAAATGTGTTGTAGTTCATTTGTTCATTCGTTCATTAGTTCATTAGTTGTAAGCTGGAGAACTTTAAAAACGAATCCGCACCAATGAACTAATGAACCAGTGAACTAATGACCAAACAAGGAAAACTCATTATATTTTCAGCGCCGTCGGGGGCGGGCAAAACTACCATTGTTCATCACCTGCTTGGCAAATTTCCCCAATTGGAATTTTCGATATCGGCAACAACGCGCAAGCCCCGCGGCGACGAGCGCGAGGGTAAAGATTATTATTTTATCACCAAACAGGAATTTCTGCACCGTATAGCAAAAAAGGAGTTCGTTGAATTTGAAGAGGTGTATTCCGGAACCTTTTACGGCACCTTGCGGACCGAGATCGACCGCATCTGGAAAAAAGGCAAAACGGTCATATTCGACATCGACGTAGAAGGCGGGCTGCACCTTAAACGGAAATACGGGCAGCAGGCGCTCGCCATTTTTGTGCAGCCACCCTCATTAGAGGTTCTTATTGAACGGTTAACGTCACGGGGCACTGATAATAACGAAAAGCTGAAGGAGCGTTTTGTCAAAGCGGAAAAGGAGCTGGATTACGCCCCTAAATTTGATGTTATCCTGAAAAATTACGATCTTGGAACAGCGTGTGCAGAGGCTGAGGATCTTGTCCGGAATTTTCTGAAGTAGCCTCCGCTACGCGGGTAACCGCAACTGATAACTCCAACTGAAATGAAAATAGGCTTACTATTCGGTTCATTTAATCCTATCCATGTCGGCCATTTGATCATTGCCAGCTATATGGCAAACCATACCACACTCGATAAAGTCTGGCTGGTGGTTTCGCCGCAAAATCCCTTAAAAAAGTACAACGATCTGATCAACACGTACGACCGCCTGGAAATGGCCAAACTGGCCACGGAGAATTCAACGAACATATCCGTTAGCGACGTCGAGCTGAAGTTGCCGCAGCCATCCTATACGATCGATACGCTAACCCATTTGAAGGAAAAATACCCGCAGCATGAGTTTGCCCTGATCATGGGGTCGGATAACCTGGTAACCTTGCCGAAGTGGAAAAATTATAAACTGATATTGCGCGATTACCGCATCTATGTGTACCCGCGCCCCGGCTATGAAAACACCGACCTGGCCACCCATCCCTCGGTAACGATCACCATGACTCCTTTAATGGAGCTTTCGGCTACGTTCATTCGCAAATCATTAGCCGAAAAAAAGAATATCCAGTATTTTGTTCCTGACGCTGTGTTGGAGTTTATCGAGAGCAAGCATTTGTATAGATGATTTAAGCACCACCTTGTTTTCATTGCAGAATTTCTCGTAACTTTATAAAAAATAGTTCAAAAAAGACGGAATATGAGTGGGTTAGTGATCGAAAAAGAAAAGATTAAGGAAATGCTTTCGGAGTTTCCGGACAACGTAATAATAGAAGATTTTATTGACAGGATCATCATAACAGCTAAGATCGAGAAAGCATTGGATCAAGTTAAAAAAGGCGATTATATGACTTCGGAAGAACTGGACGAAGAAATTAAAAAATGGGACTAAAGGTAATATACCTCGAAGTAGCCATCCGGGATTTACAATCTATTTACAAATACATCGCTCAGGATTCTAAAAAATACGCCGGGCTCGAAGTAAATAAGATCAAACTATTTATCGATTCGTTAAAAAGCTCTCCATTTAAAGGCAAATATTATGAAACGATAAAAGGCCAGGAGATCCGATCTATCGTTTTCCGGAATTATATTATTTTTCATACGGTATCAAAAGAACAGGTTAGAATCTTATCGATTCACCATCACGCCCGGCTGATTTCCAATAACCCCGCATTTAACGAAGAAGAATAACCTGTATCTTCGCATCGTGAGCGAAAAAACCATTCTCAGGCTGCAATTGCCTACCGATCCGCTTTGGGTAAAGAACGTGGTGGAAAGTAACATAGAGGAACTTTTAACCGATCATGCATTTTGTGAGCAGAAGGCGGCCAGTAATGCCATAACGTTGATCGTGCAAAACCCAAACTTGTCCGACCTGGTGCGGGAAATGGCGCAGCTTGTGCAGGAAGAAATGGACCATTTTAAACGTGTTCACGATATCATTTTAGCGCGGGGATTTGTGCTGGGCCGCGAACGCAAGGATAATTACGTAAACGAGCTGCGCAAATTCATCATCATTGGCGGGGGAAGAGTTGAGCAGCTGGTGGATCGTTTACTTTTTTCGGCCATGATCGAGGCCCGGAGCTGCGAGCGCTTTAAAGTATTGTCTGAAAATATCGATGACGCGGAACTATCGGCATTTTATCACGAGCTGATGATCAGCGAGGCCACGCATTACGCCATGTTTATCCGTCTTGCCAAAAAATATGCGGGCGGACTTGATGTCGATAAGCGCTGGAAGCAATACCTGGTTTACGAAGCGGAGGTAGTACAAAATTATGGTAAAGCGGAGACGATACATGGTTAAGTTGTCTATATGTAAGAAACATGGAAACAAACAGTTTACTATATACGCTTAACAGTATAGCCATCCTATCTGAAGGATTGCAGGGTCAAATTAAATCCTTTTTGACCGAAGAAACTTTCCCCGGGAAAAGCATCCTGCTAAAGGCGGGACAGGTATCCCGTCGTATATATTTCATAAAAAAAGGATTCGTCAGGGCGTTTTATTACAAAGGGAATAGCGAGTACACCAGCTGGTTTATGGGCGATGGCGACATAATTGTTTCGGTTTATAGCTTTTTTTCGGGCAAGCCATCATTTGAAAATATTGAAGTGCTGGAAGACAGCACTTTGCAATCGATTAATTGGGACCAGCTTCAATACCTATATAAAAACTTTCCAGAATTTAATCTTGTCGGACGCATCATTACCGAGCAATATTACATCAGGAGTGAAGAGAGGGCTATTAGTTTGCAAACACTTGCCGCTAAACAACGATATGATAAATTGCTGTCGGAATATCCGGGAATTTTACAACGGGCTTCACTGGGTCAAATTGCATCATATATAGGCATAAAACAAGAAACGTTAAGCAGAATAAGGGCAAACGTGTAGTTTTTGATAAAAGTCAAAACTTATTACCGTTGTTGGTGATGAGATTTGAGGAAACAAAAACAATTTTTATGCTTATCATTATTTTAATCTGTTTCGGCGTTTGTTTCCTGGTTGAAAGATTTGTTCCCGGTTGGAAGCTTCCCGACGTGCCCACATGGATCGTGAGAGTACTTGCTATCAATTTCGCACAAATAATCATCGTTGTTGTTGCCGGCTATAGTTGGGAACGATGGTTATCGGGATGGTCTGTGTGGCATTTATCGCGTCACATCCCCAACTGGCTGGGTGGAATGATCGCTTATTTTATCGCAACCTTTATTTTCTATTGGTGGCATCGGTGGCGCCATGAGAGTGATGTTTTATGGAGGCATTTCCACCAAATACATCACAGTGCGCAACGAATAGAGGTCATCACCTCCTTTTACAAGCACCCGTTGGAAATGACGGTTAATTCAATTATCGGAAGCCTGCTGGTATACTCGTTATTAGGTTTAAATCCCGATGCCGGGGCTATTTATACGCTTTGCACTGCGTTAGGAGAATTTTTTTATCACACGAATATCAAAACGCCCCAATGGGTAGGTTATATATTTCAACGGCCCGAGATGCACCGTATCCATCATGAATACGAAAAGCATAAGAGCAATTATGGCGATATTGTTTGGTGGGATATGTTATTCGGCACCTACAGCAACCCTAAAGAATTTACAACTTCGTGCGGATTTGATTTGGACAAGGAACTTAAACTTTTCGATATGATTGGGTTCAAGGATGTTTATAAACCTCGTTGAGGCCATCAATTCTTTTCCAGCCAGATTCTTTGCCGATTTTTTAAAAAAAACAAATAAAACCGAGCATAAAATCTATCTTTGCATCCCGACGCTGAAGTCGGTTTGTTCGCTTTCAGCGCATAGTATTTTAAGTCCATAGTCGAGAGTAAATAGCCCATAATTGTTAATTGGGCAAGACTTAAGACTCCGGGCTTAAGACTCAAGACTCAAAAAAACTATGCCCAAAGACAACGCCATCAAATCCGTTTTAATTATTGGTTCGGGCCCAATCATTATTGGCCAGGCCTGTGAGTTTGACTATGCCGGTTCGCAAGCCGCGCTGTCGTTGAAAGACGAAGGTATTTCGGTATCCATTATCAATAGCAACCCCGCCACCATTATGACGGATAAGGTGATTGCCGATCATGTTTATCTTTTGCCCCTAACCTGCGAAAGCATTGAAACGATTTTGAAGGAGCAAAAGATCGATGCGGTACTCCCTACTATGGGAGGGCAAACCGCGCTTAACCTTTGCAAGGAAGCCGAAGAACGCGGCATTTGGGAAAAATACAATATAAAGGTGGTGGGTGTCGACGTTGCTGCTATCGAAAAAACGGAGAACCGCGAGGCTTTTCGCCAGCTGATGGTTGACATTGGCGTAGGTGTGGCGCCTTCTAAGATCGCTAACTCATTTCTTGAAGGCAAGGAAGCTGCCCAGGAGATAGGCTTCCCGCTGGTAATACGTCCGAGTTATACGCTGGGCGGTTCGGGCGGTGGCTTCGTCCATAAAAAAGAGGAATTTGACGCGGCATTAAGCCGTGGCCTGCAGGCATCGCCAACCCACGAGGTATTGGTGGAGCAGGCGGTTTTAGGCTGGAAGGAATTTGAGCTGGAATTATTGCGCGATAGCAACGACAACGTGATCATTATCTGCTCTATCGAGAATTTCGATCCGATGGGCATCCATACCGGCGATTCGATCACCGTGGCACCGGCAATGACGCTGAGCGACCGCTGTTACCAGGAAATGCGTAACCAGGCTATCCGCATGATGCGAGCCATCGGTAACTTCGCCGGGGGCTGTAACGTGCAGTTTTCTGTAAACCCGGCCGATGAAGCGATTATCGCTATTGAAATAAACCCCCGTGTATCGCGCTCATCCGCGCTGGCATCAAAAGCTACCGGATATCCTATCGCCAAGATCGCCGCGAAGCTGGCTATCGGCTATAACCTGGATGAAATAGAAAACCAGATCACTAAAACAACTTCGGCGTATTTTGAGCCGACGCTGGATTACGTAATCGTAAAAATTCCCCGCTGGAACTTTGACAAATTCAAAGGCGCCAACCGCCTGCTTGGTTTGCAAATGAAATCGGTGGGCGAGGTAATGGGTATCGGCCGCAGCTTTATAGAGGCATTACAGAAGGCCTGTCAAAGTTTGGAGATTGGCCGGGCCGGTTTAGGCGCCGATGGCCGCCAAAGCCGCAACCTGGAAGAAATTATGCACAGCCTTGAGCACCCAAGCTGGGACCGCCTGTTCCATATTTATGATGCGTTAAGCCTGGGCGTGCCGATCGAGTCGGTTCGCAAGGTGACCAAGATCGACCGCTGGTTTTTGAACCAAATAGCTGATGTCGTTAACCTGGAGAATGAGCTGCGCCGTTATTCGCTGAATAATATCCCTGAAGAGTTTTTCTTCCTGTTAAAACAAAAGGGATTCTCGGATACCCAAATTGCTTATATATTGGGCCAGGTAACGGAGGAGGATGTTTACCAGCGCCGCAAAAGCCTGGGGATAAAGCGGGTTTACAAAATGGTGGATACCTGCGCGGCGGAGTTCCCGGCGAAAACCCCCTACTATTATTCAACCTACGAAGGCGAGAATGAATCAGTCGTGTCCGACAGGAAAAAAATAATTGTACTCGGCTCGGGCCCGAACCGTATTGGCCAGGGCATTGAGTTTGATTACAGCTGTGTGCATGGTTTGCTTGCCGCGAAGGAATCGGGTTTTGAAGCCATCATGATCAACTGCAACCCCGAAACGGTGTCTACCGACTTTAATATGGCGGATAAGCTGTATTTCGAACCGGTTTATTGGGAGCACGTGCGCGAGATCATCGAGATGGAAAAACCGTACGGTGTTATCGTCCAGCTTGGCGGGCAAACCGCCTTAAAAATGGCCGAAAAGATGCATGAGCACGGTATCCGTATTATCGGCACGTCGTTCAATGATATGGATGTCGCAGAAGACCGGGGGCGTTTCTCGGACCTGCTGAAAGAATTGGATATTCCATATCCGAGATACGGTGTAGCTGAGAGCGCCGAAGAAGCGCTTGAAGTGGCGCACCATGTAGGCTACCCGGTATTGGTTCGTCCAAGCTATGTTTTAGGCGGCCAGGGGATGAGCATCGTGATCAATGATGAGGATCTGGAAAAAGCGGTAGTCGGTTTATTGAAGAATCTTCCGGGCAACCGCGTACTGATCGATCATTTCCTTGATCGGGCCGCTGAAGCGGAATCCGATTCGATAAGCGATGGCGATGATGTGCATATCATAGGTATGATGGAACACATCGAGCCGGCAGGCATCCACTCCGGCGATTCGTTCGCTGTTTTGCCGCCATTCGATCTCTCGGATCATGCCATCCAGCAAATGGAAGAATATACTGTTAAAATTGCCAAAGCGCTGAATGTATTGGGCCTTCTCAACATCCAGTTTGCGATAAAGGATGATAAGGTTTACGTGATCGAGGCTAACCCGCGTGCGTCGCGGACCGTGCCTTTTATCGCGAAAGCATATGATGTGCCGTATATAAACATCGCAGCTAAGGTGATGCTGGGCGTCAATAAGCTGAAGGACTTTACCATCGAGCGCAAGCTTTGGGGCTACGCGATCAAAGAGCCTGTTTTTTCGTTCGATAAATTCCCGGAAGTAAATAAGGAGCTCGGGCCCGAAATGAAATCGACCGGCGAGGCGATACGCTTTATACCCAACCTGCAGGATCCATACTTCAGGCACTTGTACAAGGAAAAATCGATGTATTTAAGCCGGTAGTTAAGGAGGTGAAAGGCGAAAGGATAAAGGTTGTGTTCCCTTGTAGCAAGGACCTTTATCCTTTGACCTACCTTTCCACCATCAGCCCCGAAACCTCAAATGTTACGCGTTGTTTGGGATTGGTATTAACGCCATGCTGTTTTTTACCCCTCACGGTATCGCCGGCCATGTGCTGACCATCGTCGGCAATAAATTGTTTGGCGGCTACGCCTTCGGCAATAATATATTTTCCTTTTAACCCCTCCGGTATGCTGACTTTATAATCACGAAAATGGGCGGCTATGGTTTTGCCGTTGCCCGCATCGATATCAAACCAGCCGCCTTTGCTTTTGGTTACCCTTGTGACCCTACCACTGATGGTGGTGCTTATCCGCGCCTTTTTAGCCATATAGCTTTCAAGATTGACGGCTTTTATGGTTGCCACATCACTAGGCTTTGAACCGAAAACTGTTCCGTGGGATAACGCACTATGCCGCTGTGCAAACGCCGGGGCCGATAGGCTGAGGGCGAGCAGGAATGTGATTGCTTTCATACAAACACAACAACAAATTTTCCGGCCGGTTTTAAAAATTCAAATTGCAGGCTTTTTGCTTTGATCTTTCTGCTTTAAGCTTGGTCCAGCCTGGCAAGGGCATAAAACAAACCGGTGCAATGCAGGGCCTGCGGTATTTTATTTTCGGCGAGTAATTGTTTTACCTGCGCGATCGTGAATGTTTCAACCACGATCTCTTCCTGACCGTCGAGCGATTGTTCCTGAACTTTTTTTCCGCCCCGCGCCAAATAACAATAGGTTTGGTTATCGGCTGTTGAGGGGTTGGCATAAACGGTGCAAAGCAACTCAAAGTCGTTAAACGCATAGCCGGTTTCTTCCAAAAGCTCGCGGCGCAGGGCCTCGGTGGGCGATTCGCCTTCCTCAATTACACCACCGGGTATCTCGAGCGAGACGATTTCGGCGGCGTGCCGGTACTGGTACACCATGACTATTTTATTATCTTCGGTAAGCGCAACCGCATTTACCCAGTTAGGATACTCTAAAACATAGTAATCCTCAACCAGGCGGCCATCTGGCATCATGCACCTGTCAGACCGCAGCGTGGCCCAGGGGCCCTTGTGCAGATATTTAGACGAAAGTTTTTTCCAGGTGAGGTTCTTGTAGCTCATAGTCTGAACCGTAGATTTTCAGGGTTGTCTAACTTTAATGTACTTAGGAGATCTGGCTGGTCAAGTCAGGATCGGGATGCTTAAGCAAAATAATTGCCAACAAGGCTCAGCGTAATCTCAAACGGCGAAGCCCTCTTGAACGCCGCTAAAAATAAACACATCGTGAAGATCAAACGAATCAGCAGTCCAGACTACCAGCTGCCGCTTGATCCGCCGCCGCCGAAATCACCGCCACCGAACCCGCCGAAGCCGCCCCCTCCGCTATCGCCGCCGCCGGAGAAGCCTCCCCATCCGCCTCCGCCGCTACCGCGGCCAAGCATGGCGCCGCCCAGGAACCACCAGAAAGGGCTGACCCCGCGGCCGCCAATTACATGGCCGCCACCACCGCCGCCACGGAATACGGCGATCAAAATAAAAAGAACGATGAAAAATAGGGTGAATATACCTCCGCTGCCGCCTCTTGAACGTTGCCGCGGTTTGTTATCAGCCTTGTATTCCCCCCTCATCAGCTTCATCATATCGTCGGTGGCAGCATTTATGCCCCCGTAATAGTCTTGCTGCTTAAAGCGTGGAACGATATCGTCCTGTATGATCTGGTGAGTGGCCGCGTCTGTTACCGCTCCTTCTGCTCCGTACCCGGTTTGAATAGCCACCTTATGGTCGCTAATCGCGATCAGTAACAACACCCCGTTATTTTTCCCTTTTTCGCCAATGCCCCAAGCCCGGCCCAGCCTCTGCCCGTACTCGTTGATGTCATATTCGCCTACCGATTTCATGATCACCACCGCGATTTGTGTGGATGTGGAATCGTTGAACGCAACCAATTTATTTTCCAGTTGCTGTTTATCGCCCGCCGAAAGCGTATTGGTATAATCCGTAACCAGCGTGCCGGACTTTGGCGGAAGCTGCTGGCTAAAAGCCATCACCGCTGTTAGCAGCAGTAATAAGAATATCGTTAGTTTTTTGAACATGATCTTGTTTTTAATCGCCATCCATAAAGGCTATATCGTCGGAAAGTTCATTTTTATCACCAGCTCGATGCGGAAAGAATTTTTCAAGGTGGTCGCCGGCAATTTCAAGCCCGGTAACGATGCCCTCCACCAAATTACCTTTTTTAAAATGCTCCAGCATATCATCCTTGGTGTCGTCCCAAAAATTTTCGGGAACCACCTTATTTATGCCGGCGTCGCCGATAATGGCAAATTTACGGTCAACCGTTGCCACATAGATCAATACGCCGTTGCGCAGCTGTGTTTTGTGCATATCCAGCTTGTGAAAATATTTGGCTGCCCGGTCAAGCACATCTTCGCTGCAGGTTTTTTCGATACAAACCCTTAACTGTCCCGAAGTGTGCTTTTCGGCGTTCTCGATCGCTGTGCGGATGCGTTGCTGTTCTTCCTCGGTGAATATGGCCATATTGATAGTGATTACACTGATTATATAAATGATTTCACCGATTGGTGAAAATTACGCCGATCGTTTGGTAGTTTAATGCCGTCAGTAATCGGTGTAATCATCTTCTAATCGGTGAAATCAATAGATTAAAATGCAACTTTTGGTGCTTTATCCGCGCCCGCTTCTGCCGCAAAGCTTCCCTTAGGATGAAATCCGAAAAGACCGGCAGTTATATTGGCAGGAAACGAGCGTATTGCCGTGTTATATTGCTGTACGGCGTCGTTAAAATCGAGCCGGGCAACATTAATACGGTTCTCGGTACCCTCAAGCTGCGCCTGTAATTGGGTAAAATTATCGTTTGCCCGTAAGGTAGGGTAATTTTCGGATGCGACCAGCAAACGCCCCAAAGCGGTGCTTAATTGGCCTTGCGCTGCCTGGTATTTTTGAATGGTGGCAGGGTCGAGCTTGGTCGGGTCAACCTGGATCGAGGTAGCCCTGGCGCGTGCGTTGGTTACTTCTACCAAAGTGCTTTTTTCAAAATTTGCGGCCCCTTTAACGGTGGCAACCAGGTTGGGTATCAGGTCTGACCGGCGCTGGTATTGTGATTGTACTGCACCCCATTTGGCTTTTACAGTTTCGTCTTTTGATACCATGCCGTTATAGCTGCATGAGCCCATCAGGAAGATGACAATCAGGATGCCTACGACTATTAATAAATTTTTCATTTCTTATTTTTTTAGATTTAAGTTCCGATAGCTATCGGGTCAATTTACGAAACTTTAGATTACAAAACGTATACCGTTGTTACAAAACGTTATTTGTTATGCCAAAACGGCCGCCATCTGGCATAATTTTATGCCAAAGCACGGTCAGGTTATTTGATCATAACCACCACTGCGCTTCCGGCAGGTACATAAACCACAAAATTTTTGTTGTTTACAGTGTGTTCCTCAGACGAAGGAGTGAAAGTCCCATCTGCACCTACTGCGCTGCCGGCAAAAGTTACATCCGTTTTGGAAGTGATTGACGGCGCTATAAGGCGGTCGATTTTTATGGTCGAGGCCGTTTTGCTGAGCTGTATGGTAAACTCGAAATTTTTGGCGTCCTCCTTATTAATCAGCGTTACCGAGTAAGTATTGTCGGCGTTGGTACACGCATAAACCGTGCAGTTATTATAATCGCGCGGATCGGAAATCGTAGCCGGGATAATGGTACCGCCAACTCCGCCATATTTAAATGCAAGCATCGCATAATATTCAGGGCGTGCCACAAACGCCCCGTTTTCTACCGCTATTGGCGTATAAGCGAAATGCTTTGCGCCGCCGTGGAAATTAACGCCGCGTCCATTGTTTTCGGCAACGGCCCACATAAAATCAAGCGCCCATAATGCCGAGGCGAAAACATCGCTTACGCCCGTTTTGCCGCCTCCCCAAACGCTGTTAGCTTCTGAGATACGGTACGGCAGGCGGTATTTTGCCGATATTTTACTGAGCTGGAGAAGGTAGCTGTTTAACTGGGAATTAGGTTTTAAAATATCATGATACGTGATGGCCGCGTTTGACGCGGGGCCGGTACTATAGTAGTGCCCGTCGAGCAATACAATATGATGATGTTCGTTTTTGGCGAACGACTCCAGCCATGCGGGATTAAAAGGATCAATGTCGGGCCCGGCGAAATGCGCTTTCGGCGCCACGCTTTTTACCGACGAAAAATAGCTATCCCATTCCTTCTGGTAATCGGGATAAGCATAGGTATGTGCGCGTTTACTATGATTGAATACATCCGGCTCGTTGCCCGACTGAAAAGCATACAGGTTGCTGCCCAAACTGCTTTCGACATATGCGGCTTCGGCTGCGGCGACTTCCGGGTTATAGTTGCCCAGGTTCAACCCGAATATAACCGGCCAGCCTGTCGCTTTTGAAAATTCTGCTAAATGGTCGATATCGGTGGTCGTGAGCTTTTTCATGAGGGTCTTTCCGGGGGATTCAGTACCGGCCCATCCCACTTCATCGCTGGTGTTTCCGCCGATACGCAGTACTCCCTTGCCCAAATTTTTGATAAGCTGAATAGCCGCAGCATTATCCGTGCTCAAAAAAGCCCCGTCTTGCGCTAACAGCCCTGTTTCAAAGCTTAGTCCCTCAAATTCCGAAGATATATGGTAACCCGGTTTGGTTTGATCAACCACAACGGTGATAGGTACACTTTTCCCTGTGACAGGGATGATGTCATATTGGTCTTTTATGCAACCGGTTAGCACAAATATAAACAACACGGCTAACCATAGTCGGAAGGGGTGGGGTAAAAACAACGGGGTCACTTATTATCGATAATTTACCAGCCCCAAAATAACTAAAATTTATAAAAAGGCAACTATTAAATTGTTAATTATCAGCTTGAAACGAGTTTTCCGGCATGAATTGTAATTATCCTGCCAGGCAGTGCTGTTCGCACGCAGCCAGTTGGCATATCATGTCTTTTAAAATAATCCGCGCCCGGTGCAGGGTTGTACGCGACAATAATTCGGTCATGCCGAGGGTTTTTCCTATTTCCTGGTGGGAGTATCCTTCCACCGCATACATATTAAACACCGAACGATAAGTTTTTGGCAATTTTTGCACCAGGTTCAGCAGATCTTTTTCTTCCAGGCCGTGCCCGTTATATCCATGATTCAGGCCGCTGTTCTCTTCCGGAAAGTCCTCAACCAGCACTAAAGGTTTTAACTTGCGGTATCTTGATATGGCGCAGTGCACCATAATGCGGCGTATCCACCCTTCCAGGTTACCCTCGCCGCGGTATTTATGCACGTTGTTGAACATCTTGATAAAGCCCTCCTGCAAAATATCCTGCGCCTCATCTTTGTCGTGCGCATAACGCATGCAAACGGCCAGCATCTTCGGCGCCAGCTTCCGGTACAATAGTTCCTGCTGTTTGCGGTCGTTCCGCAGGCACCCTTCCCACATTTGGACTAAATTAATATCGGTGGTCATCATCTTGTCGTATTTGATGAAGCCATGCCAATGTTAATGCCCTTATTATAATTTGTTGGTTATCAAACGTTTAATAAATTAGATTGACTACGAAACTGTTCGTTTTCGAACGGTAGTGATACAAAGGCGGACGATTTGGACGTTTTTGACCTAAGTTTTTCGTTTTGCAGGCAATTTTGAATGCAATGATGTCTTGTGGATTGACTTATTTTCTTCTTTTTAGCCGGAAATGGGATCAAGTAAATAGTTAAAAAATGTTAAATTTTCATGTGTCTATGGGCATCATCCTTAGCTCAGCTTTAGAGAAATATAAATTATATTTTTCCCCTACCTTTGCCCGATCCGGGATAAAAACCCGGCAACGGCATGATAAAAGAAATTGAAATTGTTTGCCCGCCCGGGCAGCAGGAAGATGAGGGCGCTTTAACCAAAATCGCCGCTTCTGCACTAAATATTCAACTGCAGAAAATTTCAGGTATTAAAATCCTTAAACGGTCCATCGATGCGCGGGGCCGAAAGGTAGTTTACCGTATGCAGGTAAAGGTTTTTGTCGAAGAAAAATACGTACCCGAAACATTTACCATTAAATACCCGGAGGTAAAAGATAAAAAGCCGGTCATCATCGTAGGCGCCGGACCGGCGGGACTGTTTGCCGCGCTTCAATGCATTGAACTGGGCTTAAAGCCCATTATTTTAGAACGCGGCAAGGACGTTAAACAGCGCCGCCGGGATTTGGCGAATATTAATAAAGAGGGGCTGGTTAATCCGGAATCAAATTATTGCTTTGGCGAGGGCGGCGCCGGGACCTATTCTGACGGTAAGCTATATACACGGTCCACTAAGCGGGGCGATGTAAACATGGTGCTGAAAACTTTTGTGGCTCATGGTGCTACCCGGGATATATTGATTGACGCCCGACCGCACATCGGCACCAATAAATTGCCACAGATCATTACTTCGATAAAAGAAAGCATCGCAAACTCAGGCGGCTTAATTCATTTCGATACAAAAGTAACCGGGTTGTCGGTTGAGTTTGGCAAGATCAAAGGCGTTGAGCTGGCATCCGGTGAAAAGCTTAGCGCAGATGCGGTGATCCTCGCTACCGGTCATTCGGCGCGCGAAATTTTTGAGATGCTCTACCGGCAAAACATACAGATCGAAGCCAAACCATTTGCGTTGGGCGTGCGCATCGAGCATCCCCAGGAGATCATTGACCAGGCGCAATATCATTGCGAAAACCGCGGCAACGACTTGCCCCCGTCATATTATAATTTGGTGGAACAGGTTGACAACCGCGGTGTATTTTCATTTTGCATGTGCCCCGGGGGTATTATAGCGCCCTGTGCCACGGAGCTTAATGAGATCGTGGTGAATGGCTGGAGTCCGTCGAAAAGAAACAACCCGTTTGCCAATTCGGGAACGGTGGTCCAGGTTGACTTGGCAGATGTGTCCGGCGATGAAAACGACCCGTTAAAAATGCTGCGGTTCCAGGCCGAAATTGAACAGCTTGCTTATCAAGCCGGCGGCGGCCGCCTGGTTGCGCCGGCGCAGCGCATGGTTGATTTTGTTGAAGACAGGATGTCGGACACCTTGCCGGTTAACTCGTATTTACCCGGCACAAAAAGTGCACCGCTGAAAGAAATATTACCGTACTGGATCGACGAGCGGCTGCGCAAGGCGCTGCCGGCCTTTGGCCGCAAAATGAAGGGATACTATACCAACGAGGCGATATTGGTTGGTGTGGAATCGCGCACCTCTTCGCCGGTTAAGATACCGCGCGATAAAGAAACGCTACAGCATCCGCAGGTTGCGGGTTTATTTCCCTGCGGGGAAGGGGCAGGATACGCGGGTGGCATAATTTCTGCTGCGATTGACGGGATCAATTGCGCCATAGCAGCTTCAAAAACTTTGACATGAAAAAATCTGAACAACTTAAGGAAGAATTGGAGCGCGTACTGTGGGGCGAAGCCTGGTATGGGCCGCCGGTGTATGCCCTGCTGGAGCGCGTGGGTTTTGAAGCAGCATACGAAAAGCCGCAGGGCAGCATTCATACAATCGCCGGCATCGTGCTGCACATGCTGGCTTGGACCGAAGAAGCGCTCGACAGGTTAAACGGTATGGCGGCAGGCGTACCTTCAAGCGGCGACTGGCCTGATCCGGGGAAACCCGACGAACAAAAATGGCAGAATTATGTCAATGACCTGAAGCTCGTTAACGTAAATTTGCTGGGCGCGATAGAAGGTTTCCCCGACGATCAATGGGGCGAATTAATTAATGATACACGCGAAATCGAACCGGTGATTACCTATGAAGGCCTGGTGAGCGGCCTTATCCGGCATCATGTGTATCATGCCGGGCAGATCGCATTATTAACGAGGATTACACAGATGGGAGGATGATTTTATAGACGATTGCACCGATTTTTGTAGTGATTACACCGATTGTAGGGGTCATCGGTGAAATCACTAACAAATCGGTGAAATCAAAAAATAAAGGTATGGCTGATAAAAAAACTTTGGTATTAGGCGCAACGCCGAACCCTGCCCGCTATGCTTACCTGGCCGCCAACCGGCTGGCAAGAAACGGGCATAGCATAGTGAATGTGGGATTAAAAAATGGAGAAGTTGCGGGAGTCCCGATCGAAAAACCCGAAACGATCCACGATGATATCGATACGATAACGTTATATGTCGGCCCGCAGCACCAGCCCGAATTATACGATTATATTTTAAACACACATCCCAAACGGATCATCTTTAATCCCGGCACCGAAAACTCCGAGCTTCGTCGCATGGCAAATGAGAATGGCATCGAAACTGAATATGCCTGCACGCTGGTATTGCTATCGATAGGGCAATATTAACGAAGGCGTTCACAAACCTCGCGGATAGTTTGGCTTACCGGCTTAAATTCAATCCCAACTGCCTTTTTTATTTTCGAGTTATTGTAATTCCTTATCACCGATGCCGCTTGCGCCGAAACTTTGTCTATTGCGGGTGGCTTGCCTGTTAACTTCCCGATAAGTGCAGCGCCGCGCCAGGCCAGGCCCAGCATAAAAGGGCTGGCGTACCGCGCAGGTGGATTTACCCCAAGGCCGTTGGCAATTTCACCTGTGATTTGTTTATAGTCGCGGTTTTCGGCGCTGACAATAAAACGTTCGGCACCAATGCCGCTGTTCATCAGTGCTATCATCGCTTTAGCCACGTCTTCAACATCCACAAACCCGCTGCTGCCCGATGTATAAAATTTGAGGCCCCGGCGTACGGTCTCAAATAACTCCCCGCTCCCCTTTACCCCGGCATCCGCACCGATAATAATGGACGGGTTTACAATAACCGCATCCAGGCCTTCGGCAATGCCCCGCCACACTTCCATCTCGCTTTCCAGCTTTGATATGGCATAGCCGTCTGTTTCGGTGGCCAGGTCCAGGTGGTGATTTTCGGTGATCAGTTCCCCCGGCTTTGCCAGCCCGATGGCCGCAACCGAGCTCACATGCACCAGCCTCACCTTCTTTTGCAGGCATAAGTTAACCAGGTTGGCCGTACCCGAAACATTCGTGCGGATCATTTCCTTTTTGTCGGCTTGCTTTAACGAAACCCATGCCGCGCAGTGATACACCTGTGTTACACCTTCCAATGCATCTTCCAGCGCGAAAATATCCGTCATGTCGGCGTCAACCCATTCAATTAGGTCGTTAAAGGGCGAAAGGAGCGGGGGTATAACCGATTGGCGGCGTTTAGTACAGCGAATTGTTTCGCCCTGCCCCGCCAGTTGCCTGGCCAGCTCAGCACCTAAAAAACCTGTTGCGCCGGTAACTAAGATCATATTAATTTACAAATATGCAGATGTGCAAATGTGCAAATTTTCAGTATAGTTAACAGGTGTTTATTTTTTGTAAGATAAGCAGAGTTAAACTGTCCCAAACATGATTTGTCGACAACTAAGAACGGCGCTATGTAAAACAAAAAGGGCACGACCCTAAGGCATGCCCTCACTTAATTTATCTTCAACTCCGGCTTTCCGCTTTTGGCCCTGCCTGCCGGCAGGCAGGTTTCGCCTTTCGCCTTTCACCTTTTACCTTTCACCTTTCACCTTTCACCTTTCACCTTTCACCTTTCACCTTTCACCTTTCACCTTAATATCGGTAATACTCCGGCTTAAATGGCCCTTCAACAGGCACGCCGATATAATCAGCCTGGTACTTATCAAGCTCCTCCAGCTCAACACCTATCTTCGATAAATGCAGGCGGGCAACTTTTTCGTCCAGGTGCTTTGGAAGGGTATAAACTTTGTTTTCGTATCTGTCGTTATGGTTCCAAAGCTCCAGCTGGGCCAGGGTTTGGTTGGTGAACGAGTTTGACATCACGAAGCTTGGGTGCCCGGTTGCGCAGCCCAGGTTCACCAGTCGGCCCTCGGCCAATACGATCACGTCTTTACCGTCGATGGTATATTTATCAACCTGCGGTTTGATCTCGATTTTTGTATTGCCATAGGTTCCGTTCAGCCACGCCATATCGATCTCGTTATCAAAGTGGCCTATGTTACAAACGATGGCTTTATCTTTCAAAGCACGGAAATGTTTTTCGCGTACGATGTCGCAGTTTCCGGTAGCTGTTACCACGATGTCGGCCTCGGGGATGGCGGTGGTTAATTTCTTCACCTCAAAGCCTTCCATCGCCGCCTGTAGCGCGCAAATTGGATCAATTTCAGTCACAATTACACGTACGCCTGCATTGCGCAATGAATCTGCCGATCCTTTGCCCACATCACCATAACCGCAAACAACGGCCACTTTGCCGGCCATCATCACGTCGGTAGCGCGGCGTATCGCATCAACCAGCGATTCACGGCAGCCGTATTTATTATCAAATTTCGATTTTGTAACCGAATCGTTTACGTTAATAGCCGGCATCGGCAAGGCGCCGTTTTTCATGCGCTCGTATAAACGGTGTACGCCGGTGGTCGTTTCTTCCGATAAACCTTTAATATTAGGGATCAGTTCGGGATATTTATCCAAAACCATATTGGTCAGGTCGCCGCCATCGTCCAGTATCATGTTCAGCGGTTTGCGGTCTTCGCCAAAAAATAAGGTTTGCTCAATGCACCAGTCAAACTCTTCGGCATTCATACCTTTCCAGGCATATACCGAAGTACCGGCGGCAGCAATGGCAGCGGCGGCGTGATCCTGGGTCGAAAATATATTGCATGACGACCAGGTAACCTCGGCGCCAAGCTCGATCAGCGTTTCAATTAAAACAGCGGTTTGGATGGTCATGTGCAGGCAGCCTGCAATGCGCGCGCCTTTTAAAGCTTTTGACGGTCCGTACTCTTTACGCAGCGCCATTAATCCCGGCATTTCCGCTTCGGCCAGTTCGATCTCTTTTCGGCCCCACTGAGCCAGCGACAAGTCTTTAACCTTGTATTTTACGTAGGCAGTTTCTACTGATGACATTTGCATTTCAAATTTTGAAACGCAAAGTTAGGTTTTTATCCTGTAAAAGAGAAATTTAGGAGAAGGCGGCAGCTCGTGTCAGGCTACTTCAACTACCTCCGCCGGCAGGTTCACCTCACGGAGCTGGGCCTGGCGCCCGTCGGAGAGTACAGGGTTTTGAGCCATGGAAAGAATGCCGTTGTAAACCGCGCCATTCTCGACCGACAACATCTGGGTTTTTATCTCGCCGGTAATTTTGCCCGATGCTTTAATTTCAAGGGAATGTGCTTCAATGTCGCCCCGGATCATGCCATACACAACCAATTCCTTAGTAACCACGTTGCCAAGTATCGCTCCTTTTTCGCCTAATATCAACCCCTCGGTAATTTGCACATTGCCGGTCACCCGGCCGTCGATGCGGGCAAAAGCCGGCGCCTTAAGGTTCCCGTCTAAAATGCTTTTCTCGCTGATAAGCGTGGATATGGATTGCTGGTCGAGCGCGATCTTATTTTTCGAAAATAATGCCATGGTTTAGTTATTAAGAGAAAGGAACTTAACCGGGTTAATAGCTTTGCCATTTTTACGTACCTCGTAATGTAAATGCGTACCGGTTGAGCGGCCGGTTGAACCTACTTCGCCGATCTTTTGCCCCGCCGTAACTTCCTGTCCAACTTTTACGGTGATGCGCGAAAGATGGCCGTATAACGTTTCGAAATTGTTAGCGTGGGCTATGCGCACACATTTTCCGTATCCGCCGTTCCAGCCTGCCGAAACCACTTTGCCATTGGCCGTACACCGGGCTTCGTCGCCGCGGTGCCCCTTAAAATCGATTCCCGGGTGAAACTCGGCGTGGGCCGAGTTAAACGGATCGCTCCGGTATCCAAAAAAGGAGGTGAGCGCGCTTACGCGCGGATAGCCCATGGGCGTAAACGCCACCGTACGTTCCAACCGGTTTAAATATTCTTCGTACAACGAGTAAGTTTGATCATCGGTAAGCTTTGAGCCTTCTTCATCGCCATTGCCGCCAACTGCCGCTGTTGAAAAGCCTTTAAGGCCGCGTTTTCTCAAATAATCATTTATTTTTTGCAGCTTGCCCTGGATGTTTTGTATATAAGCCTGCGCGTTACCGGTTTTATTTATCTGCGGAATAGGAAGCGGAACCGCATTTTTAAGTTTTACCAGCTGCGATAAAAGCTGGTTCTTTTCTGCTTCCTGCCGCTTGTTTTGCGATCTTAAATAAATGATGGATCCCGAAAGTATCACGATCAATCCGAAAATACCTAAAGCGTAATGTTTAAGATTATTCAGATGCCTGGTTTTTACCTGCAATGTTCGCTGCCGGTTTTTATTTACAATGATTACGGTGCTAACTTCATTTGGCTTTGATTTCATCGAAATAAAATTATTAGGGGTTGCAATATAAGTATTAGGTTAAAAAAAACAATAGTCAGAACTTTAAATTTGATTATCCAACCTGCTGATTAAAAAACTTTTAACGTTTAAAAGATAATCTTGCTTAATGTGAAAGGTATTATTTTCTAAGGTTTCGGACGAAGCTATAAGGTTCAAAAAGTCAGCAAAATGTTATTATTCGGATTTTTAAACGTAAACCGCTTCCGTTTTGTTATTTTTGAAAAAATTTAGATTAAAACAAAGATGTATCCAGAATATTTAGTCGCCCCGATGCGGGAAGAACTTACCAGGGTTGGATTTCAGGAATTGAAAGATGCCGACGCTGTAACCGACGCTATTGAAGGCAAGGGAACCGTGTTTGTGATGGTAAATTCGGTTTGCGGATGCGCGGCGGCCAATGCGCGCCCTGCAGCCAGGATCGCTGCTCAAAATGGCAAACACCCCGATAAGATGGTAACCGTTTTTGCCGGTATGGAAGCCGATGCCGTTAACAAGGCCCGCGCTTACATGCTGCCTTACCCGCCATCGTCACCCGCCATGGCCCTGTTTAAAGACGGCAAGCTGGTTCATATGATAGAGCGCCACCAGATCGAGGGCCGTCCGGCACAAATGATCGCCGATAATTTAATTGGCGCATTTGACCAATATTGCTAAGCTATTTTATACCTATAGCAGATGGCCCGGTTTGGAAACACACCGGGCTTTTGTTTTAAAAAAGGTTGGCCGTTAGCGAATGCATTTACCCGTAATAAAATATCGTGTAATATCCGCCGTATTGCGTGATCGTAAAGATCTCTGATTTAGCGATGTTGTTAGCTGCAACGAATTCAACAAGCTCACCCTCGCTTCCGCATTTTTTTGCTTTTAATGTTCTCATTTCTTAAAAGTTTATCCAAAATTATAATTAAGAGAATAACATTCCGCTACCTTTCGCCCTTTACCCCTGCCGGCAGGCAGGTTTCGCCTTTTACCTTTATCCTTTAACCTTTCGCCTTAACCTCATTCCGGGGCGCCGACAAATAAAAATGCCAGAGCAGCATGGTGGCAACGGTGCGGTAGGGCCGCCACCCGTCAGCTATTTCGAGCAGCTGTTCCCTGCTCGTTTCAACCGGCAGGTTTTTTATCCGTTTTAAAGCGTTTACCGCGGCCAGGTCGCCGACGGGGAATACATCCGGATGCTGCAGCACAAACATCAGGTAAACATCGGCCGTCCAGTTGCCGATGCCTTTTAAAGCGATCAGTCTCGCGCGCACTTCGTCATCCGGCATATCTTCCAGCACGGTTAAATCCAGTTGCCCGCTCAATAAAGCTTCGGCCAGGTATTTTATATAGCCCGATTTCTGCCGGCTTACATAACACGCCCGCATCTCTTCGTCGGTGAGCAATAACACCCTTGCAGGGGTTAGCTCCTGTAACCTTTCCTTCAGCTTATTTAAACACGCCAGCGCCGAGGCCAGCGATACCTGCTGCTCCAGAATGATATGCACCAACGTTTCGAACGTATTGGGTCGCGACCAAAACGGAGGATAACCGTAGACTTGAATAATTGCCGCCAGGTCAGGATCGGCAAGGGCCAGCTCGTCGCAAAGGGTATGGTAAGTGTCGGAGGTGAACTTATGGGTCATTTTGGTTTCCCTAACGTACTAATTTTTTAGGATTTGGCATTTACTTTTCCGATTTGGCAATGATATATAAATTTGCACCAAATAAATTTTATCATACGCTTCATGCAAACTCTGGTGCAAGAAGATGGCGATGTATGATTTTTTGGGGATGGCGAGTGGGAATTTACCTGTTATTTCTTGGTAATTGTAATATTGTGTACTTTCATGGCAACCTTCATTTGGAGAGGTGCCTTTACACAATGGCGAAAACGGAACCGATAAAATACCGAACAAAAAAGATTGATTTACTTGGATGGGCAGGTGTGTCAGTTGCCTTAGTTTTCGGTTTTTGGGGATTAGACTAACCTACCGAAGTATAGATACGTCTGTTGATATAAAGCACTTTGATACTTTGCTTAATAAAACAGATCGGTCGCTTAGTCAACAATCAGAATTACTTTTAGGGAACGGGAAATTTATATCCTTATCTCAAAAACAAATTGATTCTATAGTTTCTATAAATAAAACACTTACGGGTCAATTAAGTCTGCTATCAGATCAGTATGCTTTAAATATAAAAGAGCAAAATATAGCCGACCCCAATGCAACTAACATAAAACAGATGAATGAAGCTATGTTTTATGTGTCTACCGAAATTTGCATTTATTAGTTTGGCAACCTAATAAATACGGCAACGCTTTAGGGGAAAGGGATATTTCATTATTAAAGGAAGATTTTTTAAATAAAGCGACCGAAATATTAAATGGACAATTGACCAATCCATTTTTATTGACGAATAAACCAATGTTACAGGATTGGTTAAACGTTAGGGATTCTGTTTTTTGGTACATGCAGGATATTAATTTCTTTCCGCAACAACCAAGTGATTCCCTGCGTTTTAGTGGAATGTCATATAAAAAAATTCAATCTAAACTTGGAAGGGAGTGGAAAAATTGCTTTATTCTGGTAGCTGATTTAGATCAGAATACCGAGAACTTTATGTTGTATTATAGATTTAAAGGCAAAAGAAAAAAATGGCGTTACATTCCTATAAAAGATTTGAATAGATAAACCGCCATTACCTTTATTTTTCTTTCTCGGGTTTCCCAGCCCTTGCTACCGCTCCCAATAGATTACCAAAACCTGGTTTACATCTGAATTACTTCAGTCTTTTTTTTCGTCTTCTCCTAAGTACGTTGTATCATTTTGACGTTTTACAGCCTTCATAATGTCCAACTTACTGAGGTTTTCCAATTGCTCTACGGCCATATTTCTCATTAATCTATATCTATTTGCCTTGTCTATGCCTTGTGCCAATAACATAGAATGTATACTTTCTAGGCTGGATATAACAGCTAACTCGTTGATACTTGCATAGTCCCTTGGATTTGCGTTATTTAAAGCTAACTTTGGATTTGCTTCTTTCCATGCTTTCGCTGTATACCCAAATACCGCCATATTTAATAAATCGGCTTCATTAGCATATACAATCCATTCCTTGTCTTTAGCTACATTCATAGACGGAAGCACATAATCTCGAACCGCATCAGTATGGAGTCTATAGTTTGCCTTTGTTAAAATTCTTTTAACATTCCATTCGAGGTTGTAAGCGTTTGATTCTACTTTCTTTAGTCGTTGGAACTCTGTATATAGGTAAAGTTTAAATTGCGGGCTTAACCAGGAACCAAATTCGAAAGCTATATCTGTATGCGCAAGCGTACCGCCGCCATATCTGCCTGACTTGGCTTTAATCCCCTTTGCATTCGTTCTTTCAGCCCATTGGGTGGGTGATATTATAAAACGTTCGGATATCATTTCCATTCTAACTTGGTGGAATCCCACCAAGTTAAAGTCGGTATTATTCATTAATTCCCAAGTCCCTAAAAACTCTATAGTTTGCCTTGTTCTTATCCAGTTTTTAATTTGATCGCTCCCCCCAAAGTCTTTTGCCATATCGGTAAGGCTGATATAATCTTCATCTTCTATTCTCGTAAAAGAAACTTCGTGGCCATCTGCTTTTATTATTCCTGATTTACTCATCTTGTCAATTCCTTATAAGTTACACGACTTAGTACATTATTCAAAGTTAAACCAAATCTCCTGATATAAATTTACGAGTATTACATTTTCCCAACGTACTAATTTTTTTAGGATTTAGCATTTACATTTCCGATTTTTACCGTATGAACAATTTGCCGCCGTTAGCCGAGCGCATGCGCCCCAAAACCCTCGACGATTACGTGGGGCAAAAACATTTGGTTGGCCCCGGTGCGGTACTACGCAAGGCCATCGGGTCGGGTGCGTTGCCCTCCATGATATTTTGGGGGCCGCCGGGCGTGGGTAAAACCACGCTGGCTTATATCATCTCGCAAACGCTCGACCGGCCCTTCTTTTCGTTAAGCGCCATCAACTCGGGCGTTAAGGATGTGCGGGAGGTTATCGAAAAGGCGTCGATATTGAAAGCCGAGGGGCAAACCCTGCCGGTATTGTTCATCGACGAGATCCACCGCTTCTCCAAATCGCAGCAGGACTCGCTGTTGGGCGCTGTGGAACGTGGTACGGTCACACTGATCGGCGCGACCACCGAAAACCCGTCGTTCGAGGTGATCTCGGCGCTGCTATCCCGGTGCCAGGTGTATATCCTGCAGCCGCTGGACGAAGGCGACCTGGTAAGCCTGCTCGAAAAAGCCAAAAAGGAGGACGAGGTCATTCGCACAAAAAATATTACGATTAAAGAGAATGAGGCCCTGCTCCGGTTATCCGGGGGCGATGCCCGTAAGCTTTTGAACATTTTCGAGCTGCTGGTCAACTCCTTCGGGAATAAAAAAATAGTCATCACCAACGATGCGGTTTTGGAGCATGTACAGCAAAATATGGCGCTGTACGATAAGGCCGGAGAGCAGCATTACGACATTATTTCGGCCTTTATCAAATCCATGCGCGGCAGCGATCCTAACGGCGCGGTGTACTGGCTGGCGCGGATGATCACAGGCGGCGAAGACCCCTTGTTCATCGCCCGTCGGATGCTGATCCTCGCTTCCGAAGATATCGGCAATGCCAACCCCAACGCGCTCTTGCTGGCGCAAAGCTGTTTTAACGCGGTGAATGTGATCGGCATGCCCGAGTCGCAGCTCATCCTGTCGCAGACGGTTATTTACCTGGCAACCTCGCCGAAGAGCAACTCGGCTACTACGGCTATCGGCGCGGCCATGGAGCTGGTAAAGCAAACCGGCGACCTCCCCGTGCCCCTGCACCTGCGCAACGCGCCCACCAAACTGATGAAAAACCTGGGCTATGGTAAAGATTATAAATACGCGCACAGCTATGCAGGGAACTTTACCGACCTCGACTTTCTGCCCGCCGAAATAAAGGGAACAAAAATATACGAGCCTGGTAATAACGCACGCGAAAACGAGGCTCGCGAAAAGCTAAAAAAACTTTGGAAGGACAGGTATAAATATTAGCAAATCGAGTTTGAAATGGAATTTTTTTAGCTATTATTACCTTATCAATTTTTAATAAATGATCCTGACCTTCATCCGGCACGAATTAAAAGCTTTCTGGCGATCAAAAAATACAGGCAAAAGTATTGCTGTCCGCATTGTAATGGGGTTGTTGATATTATACCTGTTTGCCAACCTGTTCGTTTTGGGCCTGTTTTTAAACTCCTTATTAAAAAAAGTATTTCCGCACGATGGCATTGTTTTTTCATTTTGCGGCATTATACTGCTGTATTATTTGGTCGATTTGTTTATGAGGCTGCAATTGCAGGAACTGCCTACGCTGCGGGTGCAGCCGTATTTGCAGCTGCCGGTTAAACGTAATTCAATTGTGCGTTACCTGGCTTTTACCGCAGTGCTTTCCGTTTTTAATCTATGGCCGTTTGTGCTTTTTTTGCCTTTCATCGTAAAAGTTATTGCAGCCGGGTCGGGCGCCTCCGTTGCACTGGCATTCGTAGTTTCGCTGGCCGGCCTGTCGGTATTTAATAATTACCTGGCGTTATATATAAAACGGAAATCAAACCTAAATGGCTGGATATTTTTGATCGCCGCGGCCGTGATTATACTCATCGGCCTGGGCGATTT
>Ga0134126_10001591_pt1 | contig 28952 bp, 25 predicted proteins | sample KB31752_FD_96881 | JGI IMG/M metagenome (GOLD analysis project Ga0134126, IMG submission 96881) | Terrestrial soil microbial communities with excess Nitrogen fertilizer from Kellogg Biological Station, Michigan, USA - KB3-175-2 | ecosystem: Environmental > Terrestrial > Soil > Unclassified ... | reverse complement strand
CTGGCGGCAACTATCAGATCGCGAATATCGCGCCGGGGCGCTACCGGCTCATGGTCTCTCGCCGCGGCTACGTCAACCAGATGTACGGGCAAAATCGCACGGGCGGCAGTCCGCAGCCCCTCGATCTAGCCTCGGGCCAGAACCTCTCGAAAATTGATTTCCGGATGATCCATTGCGCCGTGATCAGCGGCCGGGTTCTCGATGAAAATGGCGAGCCGGTCGAACGCGCCCAAGTCGAGGTCCTGCGCAAAAGCTATTCCGAGGGCGAGATGAGCCTCGCGCCCGTCGGCTCCGATAACACCAACGATCTCGGCCAATACCGCGTCTTCGACCTCCCGCCCGGCCGCTACTACGTGACGGTCACCTACTCGGAGCGCCGCCCGTCCTTCCAGGCGACGTTTATTTCAAGAGGCCCCGGAACGTACGCCATTGCCGGACCCAGACAATCCGCTGCCAATCAAGACGGCGACGGCTCGGATTACCCGCCCGAGTACTATCCCGGGGTGAGGAACGTATCCCAGGCAACCCCCGTTTTCGTAAAGGGCGGCGACGAAGCCTCAGGCATTGACCTCGCGCTTACCCCCATCCAGACGCACAGCATCCGCGGTCGCCTGGCCGATGCCTCAGATTGCGGCAGCGGCCGGCGCAGGGGAGGCGGAGCGGTCCTGATCTACGCAACGGGGGAAGGCAACCGTTCCACGATGCGCTCCGCGCCCTTGGATTCCGAGACGGGCGCTTTCGAAATAGATGGCGTGATCCCCGGTTCATATACGTTGGCCGCAACCTGCGGCGGCAGGCCGGCCTCGCAAATTCCCGTGCAGGTGGGCGATTCCGACGTAGAAGGTATTTCGCTCGTAATGTCGCCAGGCGCCGAGATTTCCGGCACGGTGAAGCTCGATGGCCAGGTCGCGGCCGCCGCAACGAACGTTCGCATCTGGCTCAGCGCCAACAACGCGTTCATTGGCATGGGAGGCCGTCCCACAACCGAAGTGGACGAGGACGGCTCGTTCGATTTCGATCGCGTCGGCGACGGGAAATACTCCCTGCGCATCTCCTCATCCTGCGGCCAGTGCTATCTGAAATCGGCGCAAGCGGGAAACACAGACCTCCTCACCGACGGTCTCCAGGTAACCGGTGGCGTCGCCCCGCATTCGATTGACGTCGTATATAGCAGCGACGCGGGCGTCGTCACTGGCACCGTAAAAGCCAGTGGAGACGATCCAGCGCCGAATGCCCGCGTGGTGCTCGTGCCAGACGCGCCGTACCGCCACTCGGATCGCTACCGCACAACCTTCAGCGATTCGGCCGGAAAATACGAACTGGACGGCGTTCCCCCGGGGAATTACGAGGCGTATGCTTGGGAACTGATTGACGATGGCGAGTACGAAGATCCCGGCGTGCTCCAGCAATTTCAGAAGCAATCGCAGCCCATCGAAGTGGAGGCGAACCAGGCAAAAACTCAGGATTTGACGGTGATTCCCGCAAGCGATACCGGCGGCCTGCAATAATTCGCGCGGGCGATTCGCGGCGGCTACTTTTCCTTCTTCGCGGTTTGCAGCATGTTTTCCACTAGCGGCTTCACCATTCCCTGCGCCAGAAGCTCATGCAGTTGCGGCTCGAGCTTTTCCAGCACCTGACGCACAACCGCGTTAATCGTTTCCTGATCCACCGCGGCAGCCTCCGCGGCCGGCGCGGCCAGCTCGGGCGGCGTAAGGAACGGTATATCGGAAAGCGCCTCGCGATTGGACGGAGCAGCGGTTGGAATCCGTTCGCTAAATGCGTCCGGCTGCGGCGGCTCCGGTTCGTCCTGCGGGGCCGTCACCGCGTGCGAGTTCAAGAAGGAATGCAGCGGGCTCATCTCTTCGCTCGCGCTGCCGTAGTCCGCGCTGGGGCCCTCGGATTCATCCACAAGCAGCGGCTCGGGCGTTACGTGCACCGAAGGCGGTCGCACGAGCGCCGGATCGGGCGCGATTGCCGCGGACCCTGTGTTCTCCTCGGCCGTCTGTACCAGTTCGCTCGAAAAATCAACAGGCGAGTCGGCCTTCACCGGATTTTCGTGCAGCGCCGGCGGTGCCGCGAACCACGATTCCGCGGGCGGCGTGGCGGCCGCTTCCTGCGCCTCGGTTGGTTCCGGGGAATCGGCAAAAAAACCTTCCGAGCCTGCCTGGGGCGCCGGTTCTTCCGTAGCGGCCGCGGCAGGCGCGGCAGGCGCCTCCGGCGCCGGAAAAGCCGCCACGGATGCCGCCTGCGGCGCGCTTAATGCCGCGGACGGTTTCAGCCAGTCGTCATCGGCATATTCCGAAGGCGTGGCCCCCATCATCTCCATCCATTTACCGGATTTTTCGGCGAAGCTCGCCTCGGGCTGCGGTTCGGATTCCGCGGGCATCGGCGCTAATTCTTCCGAGCCAGCAGACGCCTCAAGGTCCAGCGCCGGATCATGCCCCGTCGCCGCATCCGCCTGTTCGACGAAGAACGAATTGTCTCCCGCTTCCGGCGGAACTTCCGCCGCCTCCGGCGTTTCCGCCGCCGCGCGAACCCGCTTCGGCGGCACGTCTAATTCGGAGGGAAATATGCTCGAGTCGAAATCGGCGTCGGCGGAAAACGAGAGCGTCCCCCCTAATCCCTCCGGAACCTCGATCTCATTTGCCGCGTGGCGCCAATCGCTGGCGGTCATGGATGATTCAACTCCATCGTCCGCCGCCTCGTCTTCTAATGTCGGAGCCGCCGCCGGAGGCGCCATCGCAGGCGCACCACGGTCCGCCGATCGCTTGCTCGAGCCAAATCCATAAATCACCGCGGCCTCTTCGGCTGTCGGCTCGGGGTAATCGGGCAGCGGTTTAGGCTCCGCCTTTGCCGGAATCTCCATGATGGCGGGCAGGGGGGCCTCGGGGATAACCTCGCGCGCCTTTGCGAGTTCGGCCGCGAGCTTGGGATTCTTCTCCAGCGCCGACATCACCATCGCGATCAAGGGGTCGGGCGGCACAAACGGCTTCTTTAGCACGCCATCCGCGCCCACGCGCCGGGCTTCCTTTTCATCCAGCGGATCGAACGCCCCCACCAGCAGAATCACCGGCACATGCGCGAACCGGGTATCCTTCTTCACGAATTCGCAGACTTCGTAGCCGTTGCGCACCGGCATAAACACGTCGGCCAGCACAAGATCGGGCGCGACGTCCGGCATGCGCCTCACGGCGGCCTCGCCATTGCCAACCGAAATTACCTCGATGCCGCGGTCGCTAAAGGCAAGCGCGATCATCTTCTGGATATTCGTATTGTCGTCTGCGACTAAAATCCTAGGCACTGGATTCCCCTTGCGGCTTGGTGCACCGCCGCGATCTCCGCTCCCCTTGTTCCACTCTTTATATAGCTATTGCAACACTCGGCAGGGGGAGCGTCAACGAAGTCGAGCGAGGGGCGTGCCTCAGAGGTAAGCAGGGGGAAAGCCGCGATTCGAGAGCCCTTAGGGCAGCCGGCGGGCCTCTACCACATGATCAGCTTCTTTATGCCCTTCTTTTTCTTGCTGGTGGATTCGGTGTTCTTATCGGCTTTGGGGGCCTTGGCCTTCGCGGTCTTTTTGTCCGTACTAGAACTTGCCTTTAGTCCCGACGGCTGCCCAGACCCAGCCTCGTCGGAAGAATGGGTTGCCGGAGCCGCCGCCCCAGCGGTGGACCCAGTCGTGGCCCCGTTTGTGGCCCCATTTGTCGCTGGAATTGTGATCGGAGCAGTCTCGGCCGGAGTCGTGGTGGCCGGCGCAGTTGTGGCCGGAGCACTAGTCGTCGGCGTCGCGGGTGTAGTGGAATCGGGCGTCGCAGGCGCGGCGATAATCTGTGCGCCCGCGGTCCCCACCGGCGCCGCGTCGGACCCGCTACCCGGCGTTACCTCATCTACAGAGCCGCCGGAACTCCCGGAATTGTCATTGGCCGCTTCGACCGGTTTCGGGCTTACCCCAAATGTCGGCCCCGGCGCGCCCGGCATCAGCACCTGCGTGGCCGAAATAGCGTCGGTCGGCGGATTCAGGTTCGGATCGCCGGAGCGGGCGGCGGCGGCAACGTTCGGGCCCGTCTTGAAAAGGCCCAGCGGAAACCTTATCAGGCTGGGATGATGGTTCTTTTCGTACGTCTGCTGCTTCTGCATGCGCGCCAGCGCCTGCGGATCGGGCGCCGGAATGGGCATTCCCATCGCGTGCAAGCGGGCCTTCGCCTGCGCCGCCGTGCCCGAAAGCGGATAGTCGCGCAGAATGCGCGTGTAGCATTCGCCGGCCAGGTCCGCCCAGTGGTTCTTCTCGTCCTCGTTCTTCGATAGCTGCTTCGCGCGCATGTAGACGTCGCCGAGCATCCACAGCGTGCTGTCGCTGCGGCTATAGAGCGGATACCGCTCGCTGATTTCAATCAGGCGGGCCGCGGCGGCGGGATAATCCTGCTTCACGTAATAGAACTCGCCGATTCTGAACTCGCCGTCCGCCAGCACTTCCTGCACCTCGCGCAAGCGCTGTTCGGCTTCCGGCACGAGCTTGCTCTGCGGGTATTTCAGCAGAAATGTCTGGAAGGCATCCTCGGCCGCCTGCACCTGCGTGCTATCGCGATCGGACTTTTCCATCATCCGGTAGTGCGCCATCCCGATCTGCATTTGGGAGTACGCAGCCTCGTCGGTCAGGAAAGGGAAGAACGTCTGAAAATCCTGATAACCCTGGATCGCCAGCGTCAGATTCGAGGCGCCGCCTTCCTTGTAATACGAATCCGCCATGGCGAGCTTCGCCTTGGCCAGATACTCGCTGTCTGGATAGGTGTTCAGCAGGGCTTCCAGGCTCAAGCGCCCTTCCAGATAGTGGCCGCGCTTGATGTCGTCCATCGAGCGGTCGTAGAGCACTTTATCCGGCTCGGCGGAAGCGGTCTGATCCTTCGGCGGCGATTTCACCGCGCTTTTCTTGCCGAAATGGGAGCAACCTGCGGCGGCGAAAGCGATGGTCAGTGCGGCGGCAAGCAGAGAATGTTTCTTCGCGGAAATTTCCAACATCACACCTTAGGCCCTTTTCATTCGACTGTCCTGCACCGCTTCGGCCGCGATCTTGCGCATTTCGCGGACGGCCGCCGCCGGATCGGCCGCGTGGAACACCGTCGTTCCGGCCACCAGCGTGTTCGCCCCGGCGCGCGCCAGCCCTGCAATATTGTGCATGTCCACGCCGCCATCCACGCCGATTCGGAAGTCGGCATTATAGCGCGCGCGGAGTTCGGCCAGTTGGCGAATCTTCTCGATCGAGCCGGGAATAAATTTCTGGCCGCCGAACCCCGGATTGACCGACATGACGAGCACCGAATCCAGTTTATCCATCACGTCCGAAAGCATGATTACCGGAGTGGCCGGATTGATTGCGGCGCCCGCCTGCGCGCCCCCTTCGCGAATCATTTCCAGGGCTCGATCCAGGTGCGCCGTCGCTTCCTGATGCACCCACACGCGATCCGCTCCCGCGCGCACAAACTCTTCGATGTACTCCTCGGGCTGTTCGATCATGAGATGCACATCCAGCGGCAGGCGGGTTGCCTTGCGCAGAGACTCCACCACCGGGATCCCGATCGTGATATTGGGCACGAAATGCCCGTCCATCACATCCACGTGAATCACGTCCGCGCCGCCGTCCTCCACCTTGCGGATTTCATCGCTCAGATGGGCAAAATCCGAAGCCAGAATCGAAGGCGCGATCTCAATCAATGCATGCGTCATGCGCTCCGGGGATTCTAGCACATGGTCACGGGCCATGCTCCGTTCACGCCAGCCCCGCCAAGCGCGACTCCTTGGAACAATAAACGAGTCTCGCCGGAGGGCAGGAGAGACAGTGCACGGCCGTCGCAACCAGAGAGCCGAAATCCCATTTCTAATCTACGGTACGGGGATTAGAAATGCCTCTAACCCCTGTCCCTGCAACACAAAATCGCTTCTAATATACGGTAAACGCCCCGCAGGGGTTTCCAATGTTTACCCACCATTTACTCCAACTCCTACTCCGCAACTTCCAGCTCGATATTGGCGCCCGTTTGCAGCTTTTGCCCTTGGCCCGGCTTTTGCCCGGCGACTATTCCGTGTGCGACGCCCGGGACCGTGGCGAGATTTATGCTGAAGCTTTTGAATCCATCGGGACGCAGCTTGGCTTCGGCTTCGGCGAGGGGCAAGCCGCGCAGATCCGGCATGACGTAGGCGGCGGGCCGAGAGCCGAGGGAAACCAGCAGATTGACGCGCGGGCTGGTCGCATTCGCCTCTCCCGCGGCGGGGTCCTGCTGCAAGACGAGGTCGGGTCCGGGCAGCGGCAGATAGGCGCTGGAGATTTCTCCTACCTGCATACCACCGCGAAGCAACTCGATACGAGCGGAGCGAAGGCTGCGGTCGTGGAGCACGGGAATGGTGACGCGCTGCGGGCCGAGGCTCAGCACCACGTGGGCGTATTCGCCGATCTTCACGCGCATATTGGGCGGCGGGCTTTGCCGTACCACGTCGTCCACCGGCTGCGCGCTATACACGCGATCTTCGACAGTGATGCCGATACCGCGGCCCTGAAGAATTTGGCGGGCCTCGATGGCGTTGCGGCCGACGACGTCCGGCACCGTGACCTCTCGCCCTTGAATCGCGAAACGCATGGCCAGGATGGCGCTCAAGAACGCCACCGAGGCGAGAATAAAAAGCAGCAGGGCCATGCGCATGATCCAATGCAGGCGTTCGCGAAGGGATTCGCTCATCGGCGGCTCCGGCGATACTGTAGATCAATTGCGGCGGCAGCGCCAATGGCGATCCGGCCCGCCGTTGCGTATGAATTTTGGCCCCTTGCGCCGGGGCGACTAGAATGGCGTGATGCCGAGGCTGCGCGTTTTTATTGGCAAGGGCGGCGTGGGGAAGACCACGGTTTCGGCCGCGTATGCCGTGCAGCTTGCGCTGCGGCATCGCCGCGAATCCGTGCTGCTGATTTCCACCGACCCGGCGCATTCGCTCGCGGATGTGTTCCAGCAAGCGATGGGCGCGGCGCCGGTTGCCATTCGGCTCGGCCGCGGACCGCAAGCAAACTTGCGGGCGTGGCAGGTGGACGCGGATGCCGAGTTCGGAAAATTCCTGGGGAAGCACAGGGCGAGTTTGCTGGCGCTGCTCGAAGCCGGTTCCGTGTTCTCGCGCGCCGAGCTCGATCCGCTGCTCGATTCGGTGCTGACGGGGATGACGGAAATCGGCGCGCTGCTGGCGATTTCGGATGCCCTCGGCGGCGGGAAATACGATCACATCGTGGTGGATACGGCGCCCTTCGGCCACACGCTGCGGCTTTTCGGCTTGCCGGAGTCTTTCGAGCGGTTCGTGGATTTTCTGGAAGTGGCTGCGAGCCGCGATCAGGTGCTCGCGGCGCACTTTGGCGGCCGGGCGGCGGCGAGCCATGCGGAGACGCTCGCAAAATGGCGCGGGCTGGCGCGAGGAGTCGAGACGGCTCTGGTGGGCGAGGCGCAACTGCTGCTGGTGACGAGCCCGGAAAAATTCGCGCTCAACGAATCGCGGCGCGCCGCGGCCGCGCTGCGGCGGCAATCGGCGAGGCTTCGGGTGAGCGCGGTGGTGCTGAATCGCGCGATCGCAAGCGCGGGCGGCTGCGAATCGTGCTGCAAGCGTCGAGCGGCAACGCGGCGCGCGGCCGCGGTTCTGCGGCGGGATTTTCCGGCTGCGGAGTTTTTCACGGGGGAGGATCGCGGGTTTCCTGTGTTTGGCGCCGAGGGGCTGGCGGCATTCGGGAAGCACGTCTTCGGTCGAACGCCGATGCGCTGGCGGCCAAGGTCGCCGAAGGCGGTGCGGCTTGGATTCGCGCGAGAGGAATGGCCGCAGATTGTGACGCCGCTTTCGCTGGTGACGGGGAAGGGTGGCGTGGGGAAGACGACGGTCGCCGCGGCGCTGGGGGTTCGCACGCGGGCGAAAGCGAAGCAGGCGAACGTCGAGATTTGCTCGGTGGATCCCGCGCCGTCATTGGACGACGTGTTCGCAGCGGAAGTGACCAACGAGCCGCGCGCCGTGCTGGGCGATGCGAAGTTCAAGGCGTCGGAAATGGACGCGGAAGCGATTTTTCGCGAGTGGGCCACGGGCGTGGAGAGGGAAATCAATGCCGCGCTGACGACGGAAGTGAAGGGCGTGCATGTAGATCTCTCGTTCGAGCGGCGGCTCTTTCGCCTGCTGATGGAGAGCGTGCCGCCGGGCCTGGACGAGATTCTGGCGGTACTGCGGATCAGCGGGATGATCGAGACGACCGGGAAGATGGGAAGTGGAAGCAAACGCGCGATTATAGATATGGCGCCGACAGGCCATGCGCTCGAACTGCTGCGCACGCCGGAGCGCATCGCGCGATGGACGCGGCTTTTCTTGAAAACTCTGGCGTCGCACCGTACACTGGCTCTTGCTCGCGACGCAGGGGCGAAGGTCGCGCCGCTGGGCAAGGCCGCGCGCGAGCTGCTGGGCGTTCTGAGGGATTCGGGCCAGGCGAGCGTGTTCGTGGTGCTGCTGCCCGAACTGCTGCCGGATCGCGAGACCGAACGGCTGCTGGCCGAAATTCGCCGGATGGAATTGCCGCTGCGCTCGATTTTCGTGAATCGGGTGCTGGTGGCCGAGGCAAAGGGCTGCGGCAGGTGCCAGGGCGCGAGGCGCTGGCAGATGGAGACGCTCTCGCGCATGAGAAAACGCTCTCCAGAGACGGATCTATACGCGATTCGCAATTTCCCGGACGAAATCTTCGGACGGGCCGCACTCCACCGGTTTACGAGCGAACTATGGCGCGTGACGTGAAGCCAAAGCGCGAAAGAGCCAAGGCGGGCGATACGGCGATCTATCTGTATTGCATCAGCCGCGGCGCGGCTGTCGCCAGCCGGAAAATCCGCGGGGTAAATTCGGGATCGCCCGTCGAGCCGCTGCGCTGCGATAACCTGGTGTGCTGGACGAGCCGGGTGCCGCGCGCGGAATTCACCGAACGCCTTTCGGCAAACATGGAAAACCTGGATTGGCTGGCGGCGGCGAGCGTGCGGCATCAGCATGCGGTGGCCGAGGTGGCGCGGGATCGCGACGTGCTGCCGGCGCGGTTCGGGGTGGTCTTTTTGAGCGAGGAATCGCTGCGCGACGATATACGGGGGCGCGCCGCCATTCTCGACGCCGATTTTCGGCGCGTCGGGAATTGCGAGGAGTGGGGCGTGAAGGTATTTGCGGCCCCTCCCCGGGCCCCCGTTGCGGCGCGTAAATCCAAAGGGAAGCTAAGCGGGAAGGATTATCTCCGGGCCAAGTCGGCGCTGTTGCCGCGGCGCGCGGCGAAAAAGCCTGATTCGGAAATCGAGCCGTTCGCGGCCGCGCTGGAACAAATTTCCAGGGAGGATGCGGAGGGCGGCAGAATATCCGGGGGGCAGAACGGGATGCTCTATCAGGCTTCGCTGTTGATCGAGCGGCCGAAGCGGAGAAGGTTCGAGTCCATTCTGAAGCACTTCTCGAAGCAATGGGCGGGGGCGCGGCGGATCGAGTGTACGGGCCCGTGGCCGCCCTACTCGTTTGTATCGCGCAGCAGCATATCGTAAAGGGCGGACGGGCTAGATGGCGGAATCGGTTTCGAATGTGGTGATCGCGGGCGGCGGGGCGGAGGAGGACATCAGCCTGCTGGATGTGCTCGATCACGTGCTGCACCAGGGCGTGATCATCCGCGGGAACCTGGTGATTTCGCTGGCGGGAATTGATTTGATCTATGTTGGGTTGGACGTGATCCTCACGTCGGTGGAAACCGCGCTGCGGCACATCGCGCGGGCGCAAGGCGAGGCGCGGGCCTCGGCTGCGCGGATTACGGGCTGAGGCGGCGGAACGCATGGCTGTGCTTGCGTACTGCATCGCCGAATCCGCGCAGGGGGGCAGCGTACCTGCGGCCGGAGTTCTAGGCGCGTCCATTCATCTGCTGCGGCAATCGGGGCTGGCGTGCTTGTACTCCGAATGGGAGGAAGCGCCTGCACTTTCGGGCGCGGCGGTGCGGGCTTCGGCGCTGGCGTTTCATCGGGTGTTGCAGGGTGCCTTTGCGCATGGGGCGATCATTCCGTTTCGCTTTCCGACGATTCTGGGGACGCGGGGGGATCTGGAAGCCTTTGTTCGCGAGCATGCCGCGGAATACTCCGGCGCACTGGCGCGGTTAAAAGACAAGGCGCAAATGGATGTGCGGATCAGCTTTCAGAGGCGCGCGGGCGCCACTGGGACGGGCGCTGCGTACTTGCGGGCCAGGCAGGCGGAGCGCGCGAAGCTCGCCGCGGCTGCCCGGGAATTTCGGGATGCAGGGAGTGAGCAGATCGAGGCGTGGCGCGAGCGGGAGCTTGCGGATGGGCTGCGCTGCTTCCTGCTGGCGAATCGGGCGGCAGTCCCCGAATTGCGTGCCGGATTTGAGCGTGTCCGCATCGCGCCGGAATTGACCGCGCGGGTGACCGGGCCGTGGCCCGCAGCGGAATTCGTGAGCGAAGGGCCGGTGGAGGAAAGGGCATGAGCCGGCGCGGGGCCAAGGCGCCCGTTGCACCGGCGGAAATTGCGGTCTTGCCGAATCGCATCGAATGCACGCCGGAAACGATTGACCAGGGGCTTGCGAAGCTCGTCCTGAGCCTGATTGAGCTGCTGCGGCAACTGCTGGAGCGCCAGGCGATTCGCCGGATGGAGGCGGGTTCGCTGAGCGAGCCGCAAATCGAGGAGATGGGCGAATCGCTGATGAAGCTGGAAGAGAAGATTCGGGAACTAGCGGATCAGTTCGGGTTGACTCCCGCCGATCTTAATCTGGACCTCGGGCCAGTGGGGCGATTGATGGAATAGATGGCGGGGTGCGGGGCATCTCCGCCGCAGGTAAGAAAATTCACGGTGAGACACGAAGGACGAATGAAGCAATTTGACTTCCGCGGCGTGGGAATTGTAGAGTCTAGTGGCCGCGATGCGGTCTCCTTCAATTCTTCTCGGAAACAGGAAGCCATAGACCCATGGAACGAGCACCAGCCGTCTCCGGAACGACGAACCTTGTAGACATTCTGGACCGCGTCCTGGACAAGGGCCTGGTGATCGCGGGCGACGTTCGGATCTCGCTTGCGAACGTGGAATTGCTGACGATTCGCATTCGTTTGCTCATTTGCTCAGTGGATAAGGCCGAGCAGATTGGGCTCAATTGGTGGAAATACGATCCGCACCTGACGCTGCAGACCCCCGTCGTCCCCATGGTGCCCGCGGCGCGCCGCACGGTGCGAACGAGAAAGCCGGCAGGAACAGCTCCAACCAGGCGCAGGAAGTAGTTCATCAGGAGGGGCATCGCATATGGCAGTTGAACGAGTTTCCGGCGGATCAAGCTTAATAGACGTACTCGACCGCGTCCTGGATAAGGGCATCGTCATAGACGCGTGGGTTCGCATTTCTCTGGTCGGCATTGACCTGATTACGGTGGAGGCCCGCGTGGTTGTGGCGTCCATTGACACCTACCTGAAGTACGCCGATGCGGTGAGCTTGGCAGGATTGGTTTCGCGGCCCCAGCTTGCAGGTGTGGAAGAACCCGAAGTGGCGGTGGAGACGACACGCCGCGTTTCCCGCGTGCAGGCGCGCCGTACGCGGCGCCGCGGCTAGCTGAGCGGAAGTGGTAGAGCGCAGGGGCAGCGCGATGGCCAGTTCACGGGCGCTAGCAAGACCCGAACTTGTGATGGAACGCGGGGCGTACCACGAATCCGCGGTTCTGCGCCTGCTCTCCGCCGAACGATCCGAAGAAATCCTCCCGATCATTCTGGAAGAAATCGTCCACCTGGGATTCCCGCGTGCGCTTGCGCTCGACGTGGATTTCGAGGCGGGCGAGGTCAGGCCTGCCGCTTCGCTGAACTGCAGCAAGGGCGAACTCGAGCAGTTCCGCGCGTCTTTGTGGGCCCGAGACAATCCCATCATCGCCGCGCTGCAAAAGGCGGGGCCCTCCGCGCTGGCGGCGCCCTGGGGCAAAGGAGAATCCTTCTACACGCAGGCGATGGTCTACCGCAGCCGCAACCGCTGCTGGGACGCGGAGGCGCAGCGGCGACAGGACTGCCTGGCAGCGCAGAATTATCGCGCGGCGCGAAATTTCCCCTTCGAGGAACAGGTGTGCGCGGCATGCGGCATGAAGGGGTATGCCACGCTGGTGCTGGCGCAATTGAGCAAGAACACGCCGGAGCGTCGGCTGCGGGAATTCCGCGATCTGCTGGATCGCGCCAACGGATTTCTGGGGCGGCTTTACAAGCTGGAATACTATTTCAAGCGGCTGCACGAAATGGAGACGACCATCGCGCGGCTGAGCGCCGTGATGCAGAGCATGGCCGACCCGGTGATTTTGACGGATACGCAGCACCGCGTCGTGATTCAGAACCGCGCCGCGGAGCGGTTCTTTCGCGTGCCGGAGGGAATCGGAGACGGCGGGCGTCGCGCAGTGGAGCTGAACAATTTGCTCTTTTCGGCCGCCCTTTCTTCGATGGTGGTGAGCGCCACGGAGACCTCGCGCGACCTGACGCTCGTCGACGTGATGGAAGGCGAGGAAGTGCTGTTCGAGGCGGTCTGCGCGCCAACCTATGGCGCGGACGGTTCGCGGACGGGCATGGTGACCGTGATGCGGGACGTGACGGACCTGCGGCGCGCGGACATGGAAGTGCGCGCGAACCTGAACAAGCTGCGCCTAGCCGAAGAAGTGGTGCGCCAAGACCGCGACCGCCTGAACCTGGTGATCGAAAACGTGGGCGATCCGATCGTGGTGGCGGATAACGCGGCGCGGATCGTGCTGATTGATCCGCTCGCCAAGGACCTGCTGGGGATTGATCAATCCGCGAAGCAGCCGCAGATCGTGAAAAATCAGGCGCGGCTGGACGCGTATCTGACCTCGTTCACATTTTCGTTTGCGGACAAGGAAAATCGGACGCTGCACCTCTACAACCCGACGACGCAAAGCGACACGGAATACGCAGCGCGTTCCGGGAAAATTTACGACGCGCGCGGGCAGGTGGCATACACCGTGACGGTTCTGCGCGATTTTTCCGCGTGGAGGAAGCTCGAGCAATTGCAGATGGAGCGGCGGATGCTGGAAATGGAAAAGTTCGCCGCGACGGGGCGGCTGGCGGGCACGATCGCCCACGAGCTGAATAATCCGCTGGAGGCGATTAAGAACGCCATCCACCTGCTGGGTGACGATATTGGTCCGAAATCCGGGCAGATCTACGGGGTGTTGAAGAGCGAAACCGAGCGCGTGACGCGCATCGTGCGACAGATGCTGGGGCTCTATCGCGGCGCAGCACAGTTCGATACGTTCGACCTCAACAGCGTGGCGGAGGATACGCTCACGCTTTTTGCCGGGACGATGGTGAAGGCCGGCGTGACGGTGCAGAAGCGGTTCGGCAAGGTGCCGCCGCTTAAAGGCTCCGGGGATCAATTCCGGCAGTTGCTCTCGAACCTGGTGGTGAATGCGCGGGACAGCATGAGTTCGGGCGGGCGGCTGGTGATCCACACGAAAGAAGTTCGAGCGAGCGACGGCTTGCACCGCTGGATCAGCCTGAGCGTGGCGGATGCGGGGTGCGGCATTCCGCGGGATCTGCAGCGTTCGATGTGGGACCCGTTCGTGACGACGAAGGGCGAAAAGGGTACAGGGTTGGGGCTTTGGATTGTGAAGGGTATCGTGGAAAATCATAACGGCAGGATTAAGGTGTGCAGCAGGGTAGGGAAGGGCACCGTGATTCGAGTGCTGATACCGGTTTCGATCTGATCGGTACGCGAACATCCGATTTTCGCGAAATCTGCGATCGACGGCGACGTCTTAGAAAAGGGGAAGAGCATGGCGGTGAAAACCTTGAGCGCGTCACGCAAGAACGGCGGCAAATCGAAGGAGGATCTGCACGTTCGCATTGGCGAGGCTGGGGCCGGAGGTGATGCGCAGTCGGGCGAAGGCGGCCGCTACGTGTATGGAATCGTGCAATCGAAGGAGAAGATGGAGTTCGGCAAGATCGGCATCGGGGGCGAAGCAGAGCAGGTGTACACGGTGAATTTTCTGGATATCGCCGCCGTGGTGAGCCGAACGCCGGTGGCGATTTTCGATCCGACGCGGGAAAACGCGCTTGCGCACGAGCATGTGATCGAAACGGTGATGAAGAATCATACGATCATCCCAATGAGCTTCGGCACCGTGTTTCGCACCGACGACGACATTCGGGAAGTGCTCAAGGGAATCTATTCGTCGGTGCAGGACGTGCTGGGGCAGATGGCCGGCAAGCTGGAGTTCGGGCTGAAAGTGAATTGGGACCGCGACCAGATCATCGAGGAACTGAAGCAGGAAGACGAGGAGATCCGGCGATTTCATCACGAGATTATCCGGAAGCAATTGCAGTCCACGTATTTCGCGCGCATGCAGCTGGGGCGCATGATTGACAAGGCCCTGGCCGAGCGCGCGACGCAGTACGTCCGCGAGATCTACGAGGGGCTGCGGATCTGCTGCGTGGCTTCTCGCGATAACCAGCCCATTGGCGATAAAATGATTATGAACGCCGCTTTTCTGGTGGAACGCAAACGGGAAGCGGAGTTCGACCGCGTGGTGAATAAGATCGCCAGGAAATATGGGAAACGGCTCAAGTTCAAGTACACGGGGCCATGGCCGCCGTACAACTTCGTGAACATCCGGCTGAAGCTCGAGCGCGTGGGATCTTCTTCATCGTAGGGGATGCAGGGGCGCAACAAATGTTTCTGATTGACGATCTGATAATGCTGCCGGTGACCGGGGTGAAATTCGTGCTGCGCACCCTGGGGCAGGTGGCGGAAGAGCAATACACGGACAGCGGGCCCGCCAAGGTGCGCCTGCTCGAATTGCAGGTGCAATTGGAAGCGGGTGAAATTACCGAGCAGCAATACGCGGAAGCCGAGGCGGATGTGTTTCGGGAACTCCGCGAGATCGAAGAACGAAAGCGCAGCCTGGCTGGAATCCCGGCCGACCGAAGCTAGGCTGACGCCTCCAACTGGGGTGTACGGTGACTCGTCCTCGTCGCCGGTCGGCTGGCCGAAAAGAGAAGAAAGTGCCGCTATTGCATCCTGCGAGCATTGAGGCGCGGGATGAGGGGCCGCGGCTGCTGCCGCTTGGGGAACCTGCCAAGGAAGGCTCTCGCCTGGAACACTTTCTGGATCTGGCCGATAGAGCGCTGGGGACTTCTAAATCGAAGCGGCGCTAGCGGGATGCCGCAAAGCGCGAAGGCTAGTCGCGTGCCGCGGAATATCCCTGCAGGGCTTGTTCAATCAGCGAATTCACACCGAAGCTGAATCGGCGCAGGTCTGAGAGCAAGGTGAGCATCTCGGCGGAGGTCACTCCGGTCTGGAGCGCGCGATAGACTGCGTCCTCGATGGAGCGAAAATCGCCGGCGATCGTGGAAATCGGGGCGCCGGATTTCTTGCGAAGCTGGCCGTACTCGGCCGCGGACTGCAGGGCATTGGGCCGCAGCGCCTCTTCTTCCCGTTGCATTTGCTCGGCAAGCGCCTTCACGAAGCCTTGCACGAATCGGCCGAGGGTATCCTCCGAAAGTCCTTTGTCCTTGCGCTTGCCCGCTTGCATTGCGGCCACGGCCTGCGCAACGATTTGGGATTCGGCGTCTTTTAATAGCGCCGGAACCCGCTTGGGAGCTAGCGGGGCTTTGGCAAGCCGGACGCCCATCGTCTCCTTCAGGCATCCGATCAGCGAATCCACCTCGACGGGCTTCACCAGATAATCGTCCACCTGACTGTGAATGGCTTGCAGCGCGGTTTCAAAGGCGGGATAGCCGGTGAGGATGAACGTCTTGCAATGCGGCTGGATGTGCCTCATGCCGCTGGCGACCAGGAATCCATCGCCTTCTTCGCCGATGTTGAGGTCTGTGATCAGCGCGTCGAATTGATAGGAATTGATTTCGAAAAGGGCGTCGGGCACGCTTTCCGCGACGTGAACTTCGAAACCAGCCTTTTCCAGGATGGGCGGAAGCGTCAAGCGAATGCTTGCTTCGTCGTCCACGAAAAGGACACGTTTAGGCGGTTGCGATGAGGATGCCATCCTTAGCGTCTCCCTGAGAGCCCATTGGAAACTGAGGAACCTGCTCCGAACAAGCCTATATCATACCTTCTTAACTTTCAAACACAAGGCGCACCGTACGCTCTGGCCGGGGGACCGCGAATTCGGGGCCGGGCAGAGCTGCCGGCGCCGTTTGAGTCTGGCACCGGGCGCGCGCTGTGGCATTATAGGAGCGGGGGAATCGCCGAGGGAAGGGGCCGAGGCGGGCGCGCGAGCGAAGATCGTGGCTAAATTCGAGGGACATTCGATCGTGGAAGGAAGCAGGAGTGGTTCCGTTGCGACGCGGGCGCCGAGCCATGGCGCGCAGGTTGCCGTCCTAGCGCGAGAGGCCGTGATCATCACGGATGTGTCTGGCGGGATCGTCTTCTGGAACGAAAGCGCTGCGCAGCTCTACGGCTGGCGCGAAGAGGAGGTGCTGGGCGTTTCGCCGGTGGAGCTGCTGAAGACGGAGCTGCCGCGGCCGCTCGCGCAGATCGAGAATATCCTGCGCGGCGAAGAATATTGGGATTACGAGCTGAGCCAGACCACGCGGGACGGCAAGCAGGTGATCACCGCGAGCCGGTGGGCCTTGGTGCGAGATGCGCACGGGGAGCCCGCCGGCAGGTTGCAGCTCGATAGGGATATAACCCGGCGCCGAAAGGCTGAGCGCGACTTGAAGGCGGTCTCCGGGCGCCTGCTGAACCTTCGAGATGAGGAGCGCCGGAGGCTGGCGCGCGACTTGCACGATAGCGTGGGGCAATTGCTCGCGCTTACGAAGGTGAATCTTTCTTCGGCGCGGCGGCACCTGACCGAGGCTCAACCCCAGGCACTGAAGCTTTTCAATGAATCCTGCGAATTGATCGAGGAGGCGCTCTCCGAGGTACGGACCATCTCGTATTTGCTGCATCCTCCGCTGCTCGAGGAACTGGGGCTTTCGAGCGTGCTTTCCTGGTACGTTGCGGGATTTTCGCAACGAAGCGGTATTCGCGTGGAATTGGCGGCGCCGGAAAGGATGCCGCGCTTTTCGCATGAGTTGGAGACCGCGGTGTTTCGGATCATTCAGGAGTGCTTGACGAACGTTCACCGGCATTCGCAGAGCAAAACCGCGAAAATCGAGCTGATGCGGTCCAAGAACCAACTTCGATTGGTGGTGGAAGATAACGGAGTCGGTCTTTCGGACGCTCAGGCTGGCGGCGACGCTGATGGGTCAGGCGTGGGAATCGGCGGGATTCGCGAGCGCGTGAGGCAGCTCGGGGGCGAGATGCGGATTCGATCCGGCGATTGGGGCACGGCGGTTGAGGTGGAGTTTCCGCTGAACGAGCATCTGGTGCCGCAGGCGGTGCCGGGCGCGGACGCGACGAAACGATAGGGGGCCGGCCCGGGGATTAGATCGTGGGCCGAGTTCCGTTCCGAGTCCCTGATCCCGGGCGGAAGGGAATCGGCGCGGAAGATTTTCGCCGTCCGGAGCAGGCTTTCAGGCGGGCGCGAGCTTGGTCCGCCCAGGGTCCATTCGGGGCGTAGCGGAGATAGAGCTCCCACTGTTCGCGGGCCTTCGCGCGTTCGCCGCGCTTTTCGTAAGCGAGCGCAAGATTGAAGCGCACGTCAGCATGCGCGGGCATGGCGCGGGCCGCGCGCGTGAGATGATCAAGCGCTTCTTCCACCTGGCCCTGCTCTTCCAGCACGCAACCCAAGTTATAGCGCGAAATCCCGTTCAGCGGATCGAGAGAGACGGCGGTGGCGAATGCGGCGCGTGCTTCGCCGACTCTGCCCGCCTGATACAACGCGACCCCCAGATTGATGTGCGCTTCGACCCACGTCGGCGCGAGTTCGGTAACGAGCTGATAATCGAGGATCGCCCGCTCGATCAGGTCCGGATTGGCTTCGCAGTCGAGGGCCTGCTCGAATAGTTCTTCGGCGGTGCGCCCGGGCAGGGTGTGCAGCCTGCGCCCCGGGGAAGCGCTTTCAAAGGGAAGCACCCACTGGCGCCGGAATGGATTGAATGGCCTAGCGGCGCCGGGGGGAATCACCACGATTTCGCGGCCATGCTCGACGAGAGAGAGTTGCTCGATGGGCAGCGATGCGGCGCCGAATTGCTGTTCCACGAGATCGACGGCACGCTTCAGGCGAAGCGCGGGAACTTTTTTCTGCGTGAGCCGGTGGATGGCGCGCAGGGCGACTAGGTCCGCGAAACTATAGAAGCGCTCGCCCCATCGCGCGCGCGGCCTTACCAGGCGCAGGCGCTCCCAATATTGCAGGCGGGCGGCTTCCACCCCGAGGATTCGACCGACGTCTCTGCGTGTGTACGTTTGCGCCAAAAGAGTGGCCCCGCTGCATGAAGCTGAACGATTATGCACCCGGTGTCAAATCGAATTGCGGGCGAGCTGGCCGATAACCATAAGACGACATGCGGTTGCGCGCGCTCGCGCTGCTGCTAGAATTTTTAGCGGCAGTCGCCCGCCACAAATGTCTCTGGAAAACACCGAACGGCTGTATTTGGATCGCCAGGTAACGCTGGCACGCACGATTTTCGCGGCGCTCTCGCTGGTGGCGCTGCTGGAATCGCGGCGGACGACTGCGCATGGCGGGCCGCTGATTTTTCTTTCGGCATATTTGGCGGTGGCGCTCGGGATTGTGGTGGCCGGGCGATTTGCGAGCGACAGGGCATTCCGCGTCCCGCTGGTTGCGGACGTGGCGGCTCTGGCAGTGCTTTTCTATTTGACGGCTTCCGTCTCGGCGTTCTGGTTTCTGTTTCTTTTTGTGGTGTTTGCGCTGGCGACGCAGGGGCGGCAACGGGCAATTCTGGCGATTGTGCCGCTGGGGGCGGCGGCGGTGGCCCTGCGGGCCGCGTGGTCGCAGCCGCTGCTATGGCGAAACTCGAGCCACTGGGCTGCGCTGGCGCTGGGGATGCTGGTCTCCGGATTCTGCATGGGATTCCTGGGCGCGCGTGAACGAACGCATCTGGAGCGGCAGCGGTTCCTCGAGAAAATCACGGCGCTGCTGCAATTCGACCGCGGATTGAACGAGTCCGTGCGGCAGGTATTGGGCGAACTTGCGGTCGCGTTCCGCTGCGACGCGGCGTGGCTGGCCGTTCGAGACGACGAGCTTGAGAGGCTGTTTGTGTGGAGCGTTCGGCTGGCCGATAAGACGCCGAGCAATCCGGAAACGCTGCCGCTTTCGCGTTCCGAGGCGTTTCTGCTGGACACGCTGGAGGTTTCTTTGTGCTGGGAACAACGAAACGGCGGTGGCTCCGGCTTTGGCTGGGACCGCAGGACCGGCCAGCCGTTTCGCGCCGTGCCCGAGCCGCCGGAGAGCGCGGCTCAGGAATTGGCGGCGAAATCGTTGATGGCGGTTACGATCGAGGTGGCGGGACGACCCTCGGGGCGAGTGCTGCTGGTTCGGTCGGGCGCGCGCAGCGGCAAAGCGGCGCGGCGCCGGTTTTCGGCCGGCGATCTGCGATGGCTCGACCAGATAATCCGGCACATCGGGCCGCCGTTGGAAAATATTTTTCTGCTACGCAATCTGCGGGCGCGCGCCGTGGAAGCGGAACGCAGCCGCATCTCGCGCGATCTGCACGACGGCATTTTGCAGACGCTGCTCAGCCTGAATATCCAATTGGACGTGCTGCGGCAGCGGCTTCCGCGGAATCCCGAGGCCGTGGCGCCCGAGCTTGCCAGCCTGAAGCGAACGATTCAGGAGGAGGGGGAAGAGCTTCGCCGGTTCGTCACCGACTTGAGGCCGCTGCGCGTGGAAAGCGCCGATATGAGGGAATTGATGGTGGGCCTCGCGGAGCGATTTCGGCTGGAATATGGACTGGCGGTGGATCTTTTCATCGAGGATCGCAGCCTGCGGCTTCCGGATCGGCTGTGCCGCGAGATCTTCCAGATTTACCGTGAGTCACTACACAACGTAAAAAAACATGCGAATGCTACCCACGTCGTGATAAAACTAGGGCAAGACGAGGCGAAAGTCTCTCTCGTCGTAGACGACAACGGCAAGGGTTTTAGCTTCTCTGGGCGATATTCCAGCGAAGAGCTGGACCGTTTGCGTCTCGGGCCCATTTCCATCAAGGAACGAACGCGGAGCGTGGGGGGAACGCTGACGGTGGAATCGAATCCTGGGCACGGGGCTCGGCTAACCATCGAAATTCCAGTGAATTGAAGATGACTAAGGCGAAACAGGCGATTCGAATCCTGGTCGCGGATGATCACGCTATCTTCCGCGACGGTCTGCGCAAGTTGCTTGAGGCTGCGGACGACGTGCAGATTGTGGGCGAAGCCGCGAACGGCGTGGAATGCACGAAGATGCTGGCTAAGTTCAAGCCGGACATTCTCTTGCTGGATTTGCGCATGCCGGAAAAGGACGGACTCGGCGTGCTGGAAGAGGTGAATTTCGATTCGCTGCCCACGCGGGTGATCGTGCTCACCGCCGCCGAAGATGATCGGGACGTGGTTCGCGCAATGCGCCTGGGGGCGCGCGGCGTGGTGCTGAAGCAATCCGCCAGCGATCTGCTGCTGAAGAGCATTCGCAAGGTCTACGATGGCGAGATTTGGCTCGATAACCGTATGACGGCCGAGGTGATTGACGCGTTTAAGAAATCCGCCGAGGCGGGGCAGCGCCGCGAAAAGCCGCTGCTGAGTGAGCGGGAAAAGGAAATCGTGCAGCTTGTGGCGCAAGGCTTCCGGAATCGGGAAATCGGCGAAAAGCTCTTTATCAGCGAGCAGACGGTCAAAAATCACCTGCACAATATTTTCGATAAGCTCGGCGTCTCCGATCGCCTGGAGTTGGCGCTCTACGCCATCCACCACCGGCTCATTGATCAGGCGTGATGCCGCGCGTGGCCCGCTTCGTACTTCCCGGGTAATCGTTCGTCAACCACATGCTTGCGGTATTCTGCCGCCGTGAAGCTCGACACATGAAATCGCGATCCACGCTTACGAATCGTGCGTGCGCGGGATACGCTCGCGAGGCGGTGCTGGCAAGTTCGCTGATTTTGCTCGTCCTGATGTTCGCGCTGACGGCCTTTGTGACTCGCCAATACCATAAGCGCGTTCACGAATTGGGCGACCAGTGGTTTGCGAAGGGCGATGCGGAGCTTCAGGGCGGCGGCGCCGATGCCGCGATCGCGGATTACCGCAACGGCCTCGCATTTTCCCCGGACAATAGCGTCTTTCAATTCCATTTGGCCCAGGCGCTTGCCGCTTCGGGGCACACGGGCGAAGCCGAGGGCTACCTGCGCAGCCTGCTTTCGGCCTCGCCGGGAAATGGCGAGATTAATCTGACGCTGGCGCGCGTGGCCGTACGCCGCAGCGCCATGGCGGATGCGCTCCGCTACTATCATGCGGCGATTTACGGCGTGTGGGAGGACGACCCGATTGCGCAGCGATGGCGGGTGCGCCGCGAGCTTTGCGAGTATCTTCTGGGCCGCGGGGCGGCGTCGCAGGCGGAGGCGGAAATCATCGCATTGGCGAACAACACGCCCAAGGATCAGGTGGCGCAGATAGACACCGCCGCGAATCTGTTGCTTCGCGCTCAGGTCTGGTCGCGCGCCGAGGATGAATACCGGCTCGCGCTCGCCGGCGATCGCCGCGATCAGGATGCGCTCGCGGGCGCGGGCGCCGCGGCGTTCCAACTCGGCCGTTACTCCGAGGCCATTGGTTTTTTCACCCGGCTGCCGCAACGCGGACGCTCTTCAGGCGATATTTCCGAGATGCTCGCCACGTCCCGCGCCGTGGAATCCGGAAGCCCGTTTCTGCGAGGACTTTCGCCAGCCGATAAAGCGGGGAGGCTCAGGCGCGCGCTGGCGGATTCGGAAGCGCGGCTCTCCGATTGCGTGCAAAAGAGCGCGGGAGTCGCCGTGCCAGGGCAAGAGCCGGCCGGTTCGGATCCGCAAGCATTATTGACCGAGATTCGGAAGGCGCAAGGCGCGTTGAAGCGCGCGTCCCTCGCTCGCAGCCTGACGCTTATGGATGCCGATATGAATTTGGTCTTCGAGGCCGAAAGCGCCGCCGCGCGTCGTTGCGGCCCGCCCAGCGGCGCAGCCGACCGTGCGCTTGTTCTAATCGGCCGGGAAGCCGGTGGGGACCGCGGAGGCGCATCGCCGTGACGCATGCCGCCCCGCAGGGAAGTCCTGCCGCGGTGCCTGCCGCCGCCGAACCGCGCTCGATTTTCGCTCGCTCGCGTACGCTGTACCGCGAGTGGATGCACCGCTTGGTTGCACCGCACGGGGATCAATTCTTCCTGGTTCTCGCCGTGCTGATCGGAATCTTTTCCGGGCTGGCGGTGGTCTGCTTTCGCGTGGCGATCGAATGGACGCACCTGCTGCTGCTCGGTTCGTCGCTGACGCCTTCGCCGCTGCGGGTTCTGCTTGTGCCGTCCCTGTTCGGAATCGGGATCGCGCTGCTGGTGATCCACGCCTTTCCGCGCGCGCGCGGCAGCGGCGTGAATCAGACGAAGACGGCCGTGTACATTTCGAACGGCTACGTTCCCTTCGAGACTGTGATCGGGAAGTTCATCACCTGCGCGCTGGCCATCGGCAGCGGGCAATCGTTGGGGCCGGAGGACCCCTCGCTCCAGATGGGGGCGGGCATTGCGTCCGTAATGGGACGGCGGCTCAGGCTTTCCCAGGAAAAGCTGCGCCTGATCGCGCCGGTGGGTGCGGCGGCAGGGTTGGCGGCGGCGTTCAACGCCCCTGTGTCGGCCGTGCTCTTCGTGATCGAGGAAGTGATTGGAACCTGGAGCGCGGGTGCGCTGGGTGCGATTGTGCTGGCCGCCGTTTCGAGCGTAGTTACGATGCGCTGGTTTCTGGGCTCCGAATCGCTCTTTCGCGTGCCGCCCTCGGAGCTGAGTCATCCCGCTGAACTGCTCGCGTATGCGGTGCTCGGCGTCGTGGGAGGCGTGTTCGCGCTGCTGTTTCTGAAATGGATCGCGGCGGCGCGTCCTCGGCTGCAGAGGCTTCCTCCGAGGGCGCAATATCTGATGCCCGCGGCGGCTGGCCTGCTGGTCGGCGCGATCGGGATATGGCTGCCGCAGGTGATGGGCGCGGGCTACCCAATCATTGACCAGGCGCTGCATGGCGAATACGTCTGGCGGGTACTGCTGATCCTCGCGGTGCTCAAAATACTTGCCACGGGTTTTTCGTTCCTCAGCGGCACGCCCGGCGGGATGTTTGCGCCGACCCTCTTTATCGGGGCAATGCTGGGCGGGGCGGTCGGCGGCGTGGAGCACCATTTTTTCCCAGGTCTTACCAGCACGGTGGGCACGTTTGCGCTGGTCGGGATGGGCACGTTCTTCGCCGGGTTTCTGCGAACGCCAATCACTTCGGTGTTCATGGTGGTGGAGGTGTCCGGGAATTACTCGATGATCGTGCCCGTGATGATTTCGACGCTCATTGCGTACTTGATTTCGCGCCAGTTTCAGAAGGTTCCGCTCTTCGACATGCTTACGCGGCAGGATGGCGTGATTCTTCCCTCGATCGAGGAGCGGCGCGAGCACGTCTCGCTGGTTGTGGAGGACGCGATGCGCGCGGACGCGGCGATCATCTTCGATCCGGACGAGCCTGCCGCAGCGGCTGCGCAGCGCGCGGGTGCGGCGCCCGAAAGCCCGCTGTTGCTTCGGCCGCGGCTGGGCGAATGGAGGCTGCTTGATCGCGAGGCGCTTCAGCGCCTTGCCGCCATGGACGAGCCTTCCGCTCCTCGCATGGTAAGCGAAGCCACTTCCAAGGGGCCGCTACCGCTGATCTTCCCCGATGAACCGCTCGATGAAGTGCTTCGCTGGGCTGGCGATTGGCCGGTGCTGCCCGTGGTGAGCCGCGCCGATCTGGGGCGGCTCGAAGGCGTGCTCTCCCTGGCGGACGTCCTGCACGCCTTCCGAAAAGCCGCTGCGGAATAGCCCTTGCCGAGCAAATGGCGGTAATATCAGCAGCTCCTTAGGGTTGGCGACGTATGGCGTGGCGTTCGTCCAGTACTCCTGTACCAAAGCAGGCCCTCGGAATTGAAGCCTTCGCTCTATTGGTACCACGCACGCATTAAACGTACTCTGTACAAGTATTTGGAGGTTGTCTGTGTCCTTAAAAGAGCGACGCGCCACCCGGCGCTTCCTGATGCGCTTGCCGCTCACCGTTCGCTGGACGGACGAACTTGTCGTAGGCGAAGCATCTACGGAGTCGCGAGAGGTCAGCTCGCGCGGGCTTTACTTTCATTTGCCTAAGGGCTTGAAGAGCGGTTCGCCGGTGGAAATCGTGATGACCCTGCCGCATGAGCTTACGCAGGCGGGGCCGGTGAAGGTTCGGTGCCTGGGCCGGGTGCTCCGGACGAGCCCCGAGCATTCGGGCGAGGTGGGAGTGGCGGCCGCCATCGAGCGGTACGAGTTTCTGCGGAACGGTGAAAACGCCGCATAACAGTTTCTTACCCTGACCCTGCGGAGATGGGTGAGAATGGGCCGGACGGCACGGGTCCCTCAGCCGATGCCGCCCGGCCTTTATTTTTGGCCTCAGCCGGTCGGCTATCTCTCGCCGGAATAGGGCCTGAGCCTCAGGAACAGCGCCACCCCCGCCGCGTGCGCCCCGTATGTCCCTTGCAGCGATTGCGGAATGCCATAGGCCGTTAGCTGGCATCCGAGCGCCGTTGCCAGCCACGGAATCCAGTCGAAATCCCGGTCGTAGCCGAAGGTGTAGGCCTGCACACGGCCAATGGGACGCTCCGCGAAAATTGGGGGCGGAGGAGTGCCGGCGGGCAGTAATTCGCTCGACCGTTCCACGTTCTCGATGCGCGTCCAGGCGTAGTTGCGCGTAGCAAATCGCACCGTGGATTCAAGAAGGTAGCTATTGAATATCTCGTTGCCGGGAAGCGACCGCGTCCTGCCCCAGGCAAGCGTGCTCGCCCAGTTGCCATTGTGCAGCGGCCGGTTGTACATCGCCGAAGCCGTCATGCGCTCCTGGTCCTCGCTGGGAGTCAGCGCCTCGGGGCTGGCGATTCTCCCGTAGGAATACTGTGCGCTCCAGCGCTGGCCAGGCTGGATCGTGCCCCGCAACGCCCACGAATCCATCTTCCCCTGGTCAATGTCCCAGCGGAATTCGTCGGGCTCGCGGCCGTGAAACGCCGAAATTTCCGCGCGCGCGATGCCGTGGGTGAAGCCGATGGTCGCCACGTCGGCGGAGATGTGAGTCGAGTCCTCCTGGTGATGCCCCAGCGCGGCCAGTGGGTCTTCAGCGGCCGAAGCGCGATGCGGATACGCGGCCGGGCCCAGCGCGGGATCGCCCACAGGCGCGAAATAGAACGAAAGCAGGGATCGTGGGCCCAGCTTCCAATCGTAGAGAGCCGCCAGTTCCATCACGAGATCGTGCGGATGTTGCCCGTCTGAAATGGCGCGGCCGTAGGCTGTTTCGCCCTGCTGAAACAGCAGCGGATACCGGCGGCTGGTAATGGTGGCGGGCTCGAGGCTTAGCATCGCGCGCGCGGTGAAGACGCCCGGACCAGCTTCCCGTTGCGCCATGCCCATGAACCAGTTGGTTGAGAAAAATTTATCGCCGCCGCGCGGGCTGCTCTGCTGCTCGTCGAGGATGAATATGTTTGCGTGGAACATCAGCATCCAATCGCCATGCATTTTCATCAGCATCGGCGCGGGGGTGGAGTTGGGCTGCGCACTGGTGCCCGAGGAGTCGTGGTGAACGATCTGCTGCGCGAATGTGGCTGGGTGCATGCTCATCAGCGGGGCTGAGTGCTGCATATCGCCTGACGCATGATGGTCGGCCGGCATGGCCTCGCCCGCTGCTTGCGGCGGCGGCGCGGCAAGGGCCGAGGCCCCAGCCAACAGTGCGCCCGACGCGACCAGCAGAAGCCTGCGCGCAAACCAAGTGCTCCGGCTCATGGCTGTCCTATTATCTCCGAAACGAGTATCTCCCGAACGGGGAAGGGTTCAGGGACTCAGCTTCGGATTGACTCTTTCGGGCAAGGCCAGTAGTCTAGCGCACCGGTTTGGGATTTTTGCGGTGAGCGGGGTGTTCACGATGAAACGAGAAGACATCCTGAAGCTTTTCGAGCAGGTCGGCGCGATCCGATCGGGCCATTTCGAGCTTTCGAGCGGGCGTCACAGCGCGACGTATATCCAGTGTGCGCTGGTGCTGCAGTATCCGCAGCACGCCGAAGAACTCGGCCGGGCCCTTGCGCAGCCGTTTAAGGCGCATTCGATTGGCTGCGTCGCTGCGCCGGCGCTTGGGGGGCTGATCATCGGCCACGAAGTGGCGCGTGCGCTGGGGGTGCGATTCCTTTTTGTCGAGCGGGATAAATCCGGGCAAATGGCATTGCGCCGAGGCTTCGACCTGGAGCGAGGCGAGCGCGCGCTGGTGATCGAGGATGTGTGGACCACCGGCGGCTCGACGCGCGAAACCATTGGCGTGGTCGAGCAGGAAGGCGGCATAGCGGTCGCCGCAGGGGCGCTGATTGATCGCAGCGCGGGGCGTCTGGAATGGACCGTGCCCGCCGAGGCGCTCCTCGCAATGGACGTGCCGAGCTACGATCCCGGCGAATGCCCGCTGTGCCGCGCAGGGGCAGCGGCGATGCGCCCGGGTTCCCGCTTCCAGCGCGCGCATTCGTAGCCCACGCAAGCCCGCAGCGCGGCGTGCGATAATGTGCGCGGCGCAATGCAGAATATCAAGCTCACCATAGCCTACGACGGCTCTGCCTTTCACGGCTGGCAGTTTCAGCCCGGCGTGCCGACCATCCAGGGCGCGCTGAACGACGCCGCGCGCAAAATTGCTCAGGAGCGAATCGTCTTTCATGGCGCGAGCCGCACCGACACGGGCGTTCATGCCCTGGGCCAGGTGGCGCATTTCAAGACGCATGCGAACCTGACCGCGCTGGAATTTCAACGTGCGCTGAATGCGCTGCTTCCTCCGGCGATTCGAGTGATGGCCGCCGAGGAAGTCGGAATGGATTTTCACTCGCGCTGGCAATCGCAGGCAAAGACGTATCGCTATCGCATCTGGCGCGGGCGCGTGCTGCCGCCTTTCGAATATCGCCGTGCGCTGCATCATCCGTGGCCGCTGGACGAAGCCGCTATGGCCGCGGCAGCACGGCATTTCGAGGGAGAGCGCGATTTCACGTCGTTCGCAGCCTCGTCCGGCTCGGAAGACGATGATCGCGATCGCAATATGGTTCGCGAGATTTTGTCCTCGGAAATCGTGCGCGAGGCGGTCGCGGACGAAATCTGCTATGTCGTGCGCGGACGTTCGTTTCTTCGCTACATGGTCCGCAAGATTGTGGGCACCCTGATTGAAGTTGGCAGGGGCAGAATCGCGCCGGCTGACATTCGGGCGCTCTTCGAGGCGCGGGACCGGACGCGTTCGGGCCCCACTGTGCCGCCCGACGGTTTGTATTTGATGGCCCTCGAATACCCTGATCCGACCCGGTCGCTTGCTTCGGCGATTTCCCGTCGTGGGGCCGGTCGCGAGGAGTAACGTCCGCTCGCGCTGCCACACGCGGGTGATTTCATGTAAAATCCGATCAATGGCAATGGCTGTCCCGCAACCGGCGCTCCCTTCGCCAAGCGCGACGAAGCCGGGCACAAGTGACATGGAATCCGGCCGTTCCACCCATTCGATAAATCCGGCAACGAACGAAGTGATCGCCAGTTTTCCCGCAACGGATACCCGGGCCCTGCCGGAGATTTTTCGGCGCGCGCGCGACGCGCAAAAAGACTGGGAAGAGACGCCGGTCCGCGAACGCTGCGAGATGCTGCGCCTTTTGCGCGACGCGATCTTCGCCCGGCGGCACGAAATTGCGAGCGTCCTGACCCGCGAGACGGGCAAGCCGCTCGCCGAGGCGATCTTCTCCGAAATCTTGCTCGCGCTCGATACGGCGAATTTCCTGGCGCGTCGCGCGCCCCGCTGGCTGAGGCCCCACCGCGTTCCGCACCACAATATCGCGCTCAAGGCGAAGTCCGGCATTCTGAAATACGAACCGCACGGCATCGTGGCCGTCATTTCGCCGTGGAACTATCCCTTTGCCATTCCGATGCTGCAGGTGATCGCGGCCAGCGTTGCCGGGAATGCGGTGATCCTCAAGCCTTCGGAACTTACCCCTTGGACGGGCGCGCTGGTCGGCGAGCTTTGCGGCCGGTCGCGCTTTCCGGAGGGCCTGGTGCAGGTTGTGCAAGGTGGCGGCGAACTTGGGGCGGCGCTGATCGAAGCGGGGCCGGATAAGGTGTGCTTCACCGGCAGCCTAGCCGTTGGGCGCGGGGTTGCAGAGGCGTGCGCGCGCAAGCTGATTCCTTCGCTGCTCGAATTGGGCGGCAATGACGCCATGCTCGTTCTCGGCGGCGAGGATCTCGATACTGCTTCGAGCGCGGCTGTGTGGGGCAGCTTTATGAACTGCGGCCAGGCGTGCCTCTCAGTGGAGCGCATTTACGTGGCGGAGCGGCTGGCGGAGGAGTTCACGCGCCGTTGCGTTGAGAAGACCAAGAAGCTGCGCCTCGGGCCGCCTTCCGACGCGGGCGCGGAAATCGGGCCCATGATTCGCGAGCGGCAAATCGAAAGGGTCGAGTCCCAATTGCGCGATGCCGTCGAGCGCGGCGCGCAGATTCTGACGGGCGGCAAGCGGCGTCCGGCCCTCGGCCCGAATTTCTTCGAGCCAACGGTGGTTGGCCGCGTGGATCATTCCATGCAGCTTATGCGCGAGGAGACCTTCGGGCCGGTGCTCGCGGTTTGCACCGTAAAGTCCACGGACGAAGCCGTGGCCTTGGCGAACGATTCGCCATTTGCGCTGAGCGCGAGCGTCTGGACTCGCAACCGGCGCGTCGCCCGCGAGGTTGCCGCGCGGCTGCGAGCCGGGTCCGTGATGATCAACGACGTGGCGAGCTACTATGGCATCTGCGAAGCGCCTCACGGAGGCCGCGGCGAAAGTGGCTGGGGACG
>Ga0134126_10001590_pt1 | contig 28961 bp, 25 predicted proteins | sample KB31752_FD_96881 | JGI IMG/M metagenome (GOLD analysis project Ga0134126, IMG submission 96881) | Terrestrial soil microbial communities with excess Nitrogen fertilizer from Kellogg Biological Station, Michigan, USA - KB3-175-2 | ecosystem: Environmental > Terrestrial > Soil > Unclassified ... | reverse complement strand
GAGAGGAATCCGCGGTTGCCGTGCTTTGCCGTCCGCCTTCCGCCTTTGATGCTACAATCCGCCCATCACATGGAACGCGCATCCGACTTTCTCGGCCGCGTCGCGCGGCGCCTCGGGCGTCCCGAAGCGGCGCTCGCCTGGCTTCGTTCGTCCTGGCCCGCGATTGTGGGCCCGGCGCTTGCGGGCCACACGCGCCCCTCCGCCTGCCGCGACGGCGTCCTCGAAGTCCTCGCCGACGCCCAATCCTGGCGGGCCGAGCTCGAAGCCGTGAAGCCGCAATTCTGCCAGCGCGTCAACCAAGCCTGGGGCGCCCCGCTTGTTCGCGACGTGCGCTTCGCTGCCCGCGCCTCCGCCGCTCCTGGCACACTCGCCACCGCCCCTCCGCCGCGCCTTCCCCGCGAAGCCGATAACGCCCATCTCCCCTTCATCCGCCGCCGCCCGCGATAATCGCAAGGTTCAAGTCCGCGCCCTTTCCTGCCATCGCCTCGGACGGGTGCCTCCCAAGCATCGCCATTGCGCCGTCGGCTCCATAAAATGCGATAACCGATTCGAAACGCCTGTACTCCGGAGAACTTCACATCAACGTATCCTGTACGATAATCCGCATGGTGCGGCGCATCATCGGAACGCACTTCGGTCTTCGTGAGGTTCCCGGCCCGGCTCACGCCGGTAAAGCTATCCGACGGTTAAAACCAGCAAGAGCAGCGAATACGAGCTTTGCGCCCGGCCGCCGGCCGGGAACGAAAGGAGCGATCTCCAATGAAGTTGCGATTAATCTGCGCCATTGCCTGTGCGGCACTCTTTGCTTCATTTGCGTCGGCACAACAGCCCGCCGCAAATAACGCCCAAAGCAACTCCGTATCTCAGCCCCAGGATTCCCATGCCACGGTGTACGTCTATCGCTATAAGCAGTTTGTTGGCAAAGCGCTTTCCCCGTCCGTCTATTGCGACGATAGCGAGCTGGCGCGCATGGAAAACGGCAGATTTTTCGTCGTCACGCTTCCGCCCGGAAACCACGTATTCCGCTCCAACGATAAGCAGGCCGGCGTCGCCGTTGACCTTAAAGCCGGAGAGAAATATTACGTCCGCGTGGAAATAGCCACGGGCTTCATGAAGGGCCACGGCCGCGTGCTATCCGTCCCGCCGGATCAGGGCTCTTATGAGATCAAAAAGCTGAAGCCGCTCGATAGCGACAAGGTGAAGGACACGCAACACGTCACCCTGGCCCTCGCCGCCGCTAACTAGCGAATCTCGAACGGAAACCAGCCTGATTCCCGCCCACCATCCCCGCGGGAATCGGGCCTCATCGCGTCCGTCGCGGCATATCCGCCCGTCCGCGATCTTCTCGACCGCGGCTTCCGCCGCTTCCTTTGCCTCCTCCTTTTCCTCAATTTTCCACAAGTACTGAACCTTGAAAAAATCCGCGATCTCTGCCATGTTTTAAAATGGCGTTTGCTCGCCAGAGAGGAGGACGGCAGATGGACCGAAGGGCGCACCAGGAAGCCGGTCACCGCGGCAGCCATCTACCGCCAGGCGTGCGCCGCCCCGCCTTTCTAATCTACGGTACGGGGATTAGAAACCTCCGTAACTCACTGAAAATAAAGGACGCAAATGTTTCTAATCTACGGTAAACCGCCCTGCGCGACCCTCGATCCCGAGCCGCCCCGCCAATGAAAATTACTCGCGAAGACGTCCTCCGCGTCGCCGAGCTTGCCCACCTCGATCTCTCCCCGGCCGAGATCGAAACCTACCGTGGCCAGCTCGACGAAATCCTCACCTACGTGGAGAAGCTCAAGGAACTCGACGTAACCGGCATCGCGCCAATGACCCAGGTTTTACCCGCCGTGGCGTCCGGGGCCGAACATCACCCCGAGCTTCGCGACGACGTGCTCGCCCCATGCGACGTGGGCGAATCCGTCCTCGCCGCTGCGCCAGACGCCGCGAAGCCCTTCTTCCGCGTCCCTAAGGTGATCGAAAGGTGACCCGCCCGTGACCGCCGCGCAATCCTGGACCGTGGCAGGCATCCGCGAAGCCCTCGCCGCGAAGAAAATTTCCGCCCGCGAGCTGGCAGCGGAGTTCTATGGCCGCATCGAGCGCCGCAACCCCGAGTGCAACGCGTACCTGGCGCTCTGCCCCGAGCGCGCCCTCGCCCAGGCCGACCGCGTGGATTCAGCCATCGCCCGCGGCGAACCGCTCCCGCCCCTGGCAGGCGTCCCTATCGCCGTGAAGGACGTAATCAGCACGCGCGGGGTTCGCACCACCTGCGGCTCGAAGATCCTCGAAAATTACGTTCCGCCTTATGACGCGACCGCCGTCGAGCGCCTTGAATCCGCCGGCGCCGTCATTCTCGGCAAGACCAATTGCGACGAATTCGCCATGGGCAGCTCGAACGAGAACTCGGCCTACGGCCCCGTTCGCAATCCGGCCGCCCCGGATCGCGTCCCCGGAGGATCGAGTGGCGGCTCTGCTGCGGTGGTCGCCGCCGGAATGGCCGTTGCGGCGCTTGGCACCGACACAGGAGGCTCGATCCGCCAGCCGGGCGCCTTCTGCGGCGTCCCGGGGATGATGCCCACCTACGGCCGCGTCTCGCGCTATGGCTTGATCGCCTTCGCCTCGTCGCTCGACCGCATCGGCCCATTCGCCACCAGTGTGACGGACGCCGCCGCCGTGATGGCCGTGATCGCCGGCCACGACCCGCGCGATTCCACGTCCGCCGCCGTCCCAGCTGAAAATTATCCGGTCCGGATTGGCGATTCCGTCCAGGGCCTGCGCATCGGCGTGCCGGAGGATTACTTCGGCGAGGGGCTCGACCCCGAGGTAAAGAGCCGGGTGCTTGCCGCCATCGCCGCGCTCGAGAAGATGGGCTGCCGGCGGGTGCCGCTGCACATGCCGCATACGAACTACGCGATCGCCGCGTACTACATCATCGCCACGGCCGAGGCCAGCTCGAACCTTGCGCGCTACGATGGCGTCCGCTGCGGCCTTCGCGTCCCCGGCGCGACGCTGATGGAGATGTACCGCAAGACGCGCGAAGCGGGATTCGGGCCTGAAGTGAAGCGGCGAATCATGCTCGGCACCTACGCCCTTTCCGCCGGCTATTACGACGCCTACTATCTGCGCGCCCAAAGTGTCCGGTCACTCATCGCCCGGGATTTCGCGGACTCATTTCAGAAGGTGGACGCAATCCTGACGCCGACCACTCCGACCCCGGCCTTCCGGCTCGGCGAAAAGGCCGCTGACCCGCTGCAGATGTACCTCGCGGATATTTACACGGTCACGGGTTCGCTCGCCGGCGTGCCCGGAATTTCGGTTCCCTGCGGCAAGACAAACGCCGGCTTACCCGTCGGGCTGCAAATCTTCGGACCGCACTTTGGTGAATCTCGTGTACTTCAGATCGCCCGCGCAGTGGAGAAGTCCCTCGGGAATCCCGCGTAGTAAAGCGGCGCAAAACATTCATTCAATCAGCATCGCTGCGCAGCGCATACGTAAAGTGGGAGCAATATTCCAGAGTTAATCAAAAATTTCATGTTGAAACACCCCGTTCCTTCGGCAGCGAAGCCGGCATCGCCAAAGCCGATTCGTCAACTATCCAGAAACAAAGCTGTTATGGCACAGCCCGGATTTGTTTGTAGTACGGAACGCCTATTGCATGCGAATTTTCCGCGCGTTACCTTGATCTCATCAGTCGCGCGAGAGGTGCTGCGATGGTTCGAGTCCGATCCAGCCAGAAGGTTTTTACCGAAGAAGAAGTCGCAGGCCTCACGGGAATTTGCGTCGAACATCTGCGCGGCCTCGCCCGCAATAAGCACCTCGGCTCTTTGGCCCGCGTCGCCGGTGCCGTCGGAGCGGAGGCCGGCAAATGGCTCTTCAGCCATTCCGACCTCGTTATTCTGGCGATCCTTCAGCCGCGCTGCGAACACTAGCCCCGCGGCGGCCTCCTCGCGAAGGCTCCTCCCGCGATTTCGGTTCCCCGCCTTAGCAGTCGTTGCACTTTTTACCGGTAACGCGTTCCTCGAGCAATGCGAGTTCGTGGGCAAAAAGGGGGTTTTCGGGGAACTGGTGCGCCAATTCGGAAAGCAGGCCGCGCGCCAGGGAAGTCTCATGCTCCCGTTCGGCGGCAAGCGCCAGCAGAATTTTCGCGAAGGGCTTCAGGTACCGGCCGTGGTTCGCGGCGGAGGCAAGCTGCTTCATGCCCCGCGCGCGGTCGCCATGCATCCCGCCGAACCACAGAAACGCGCGCTTATACACCGGCATGCAGCCGATGATGTAATTGCTGGCTCCCAACGCCACGTAGGCGTCATCCGCCGAGGGGTCCACGGCCAGCAGGTTTTTGGCGTCGCTTTCGGCCTTGCGCATAAAGCTGATGCTGGCCAACTGCTTCTTTTCGATGAGCGCGTCGTAATCCGATTCCATGCCGTCGGCCATCGTCAGGGCGAGCAGGCTATCGGCGTCCTGCGGATCAGTCTTGAGGTGCTGCTCGGCGATGTGTCGCGTTTCGTGGTTGGCTTTCAGAAAGGCGGAATTCCGATTCTCCGCGGCATCGCCTTCCACGCCGCCGAGCAGCTTGGAATCATCCAGAAAAAAGTTGGAGGTGAGCACCCCCTTCTCGCTGAATTGCTCGTAGAGGTAGCTTGCCGCCTCCGCCGCCTTGCCCAGGGGATCATTGGGATGGAGTTTCTGGTACGAAGCAAAATCTGTTCGGGCGCCTTGAAACTTCAACTCGTAAAGATCGCGAAAGCCGCTATCGAGAACGCCGCTGGCGGGATCGGCCTTCATGGACGGCTGTTCGGGAGTCGGGGTTTCGGGCGGGGATTGTCGCTGGGCCGCGCAGCAAGGCGCGCAGAGCGCCGCAACCGACACAGCGGCGGCGAGATACATTATTTTCCCGATTGCTCGGTCGGTGCGAAGCCGCAACGCCACTCCCCTGCGGGGAGCCCCGGCCCCCGCGCTACCGCGCGATATCTATTCTACTGGGACGTGCGGACGCGCCGCTCGGTTGCATCCAGTCCTGTTTCCTGCTCAGAGATTGGCGAGCAGGAAGCTCGTCATGCGCTCGAAGAGCTGAACGCGCGCGGCGGCGTCTCCGATCGGGTGGCCCCGCCCGGGGAAAACCATCAAGGCTGCGGGATAGCGCCCCCCGGCGATCAGCTCGTTCAGCATTTCGGAGGTGTTGGCGAAGTGAACGTTGTCGTCCCCGGTTCCGTGGGCGAGCATCAGCCTTCCGCTGAGGTTTGCCGCTTCACTGACCGGCGAAGAATCGCGGTACCCCGCGGCGTTTTCCTGCGGCAAGCCCATATAACGTTCCGTGTAAATCGTGTCGTACAGTCGCCAATCCGCAACGGGCGCGACGGAAATGCCAGCCTTGAATACGCCCGATGCATGCGTCATCGCGTAAAGCGTCATGTAGCCGCCATAGCTCCAGCCCCAAATCCCGATGCGTGATGAATCCACGTACGGCAGCGATTTCAGGTAGTTCACGCCCGCGAGCTGGTCCGCGAGTTCGATTTTCCCGAAATGATGGAAGATCGGTGTTTCAAAGGCATGGCCGTGATTATAGGAGCCGCGGTTATCCACCATGAAGACGATGTAGCCCTTTTGCGCCATCAGTTCGTGCCACAGAAAGTCGGCGCCGCCCCACGCGTTGCGAACACTCTGCGCCTCCGGCCCGCCATACACGGCGACGAGAACAGGATACTTTTTCGACTCGTCGAAATTAGGCGGTCGAATCATGCTGGCGTCGAGCTTGGTGCCGTCCGCGGCGCTGATGGTCAAGAACTGAACCGGGGAGAGGTGGTATTCGGCAAGCTCCGGCGATTCGTTGGCGTTGATCACGGCGATGCGGGTGCCGCTGATGTTGTCCAAGTCCTGGCGCGGCGGGGTCATGGCCGTTGAGTACGTATCCAAGAACGCGGAATCGTCCGGCGCAAACAGGATCTCATGCGTGCCGGGATCGCGGGTGATTCGCGTGATGCTCTTATCCGTGAGCGACACGCGGTACAACTGGTTCTCCCCGACATTGTCCTTATTGGAGAGGAAGTAGATGCAGCCTCGCCCTTCGTCTACGGCGGGATGGCTTGCGGTGCCGGGGCCGAATCCGCCGGTGCCGCTGATCTGCCACTCGCCGGACGTCAACTGCTCGAGTTGCTTGCCGGATAGATCGTAGATGTAATAGTGCCGGAATCCGGTTCGCTCGCTCGACCATAGGAACCGCTTATCGTCTGAAAAAAAGTAGAGATCGTCGCTGATGTTGATCCAGTAGGGATCGGTCTCGGTGAGCACGGTGTGCGAAGCACCTGTGGCGGCATCGCAGAAGAGCAGATCCAGGCGATTCTGCGCCCGGTTGAGCCGCTCGATAGCGACGCGCTCGCTATCGGGCAGCCAAACTACGCGCGGGATATAGACGTTTGGATCGGAACCCGTATCCATCCAGCGGGTTTCCGTGCTGGCGCTGGCCGCGCCGCTTGCGACCGGCACAACGCCAACGCGGACAATCGGATTCGGTTCGCCGGCCTGTGGATAACGCGTGTATTCCATCGCCCCCACTGGAGAACTCATATCCATGATGGGATAGCGGGTGACGGGCCGCTCGTCCATTTGGTAGTAGGCGACCTTCGTGGAATCCGGCGACCACCAGTAGGCCGTCCGCGCGTCGAGCTCCTCCGGATAAACCCAATCGAGTTTGCCTTTGAGCAGCGATTCGTTGCCGCCGCTTGTGAGCGCATGCGCTTCGCCGCTTTCGATATTGGCCACCCATAGGTTAGAGCCGCGGACGAAGCTTACCCACGCCCCATCGGGCGAGAATTTTGGGTCTTCGATGGAATCCTGGCCCGCGACGATCGCCTTGGGGGTCATCGTCTTCAGGTCATAGAGCACCAGGGCGCCGCTGCCGATGAAGAGCAGGGAATCGCCTTTGGGCGACCACAGGTAATTCTCGGCTTCCACACGCCCGAGCCCGGTCGCCTGAATTGCGCTGGACCGCTCGGGCGGCTCGGCGGACCGCAATTTTTGCGCGTCAACCAGCACGGAACGCGCGCCGGTCTTTGCGTCCATTACCCACAGCGCCATGGCTCCAGTTTTGTCCGCGGCCAAATAAGAAACACGCTTGGAATCGGGAGCCCACTCGATGCCGTTCGTTAGTTCGCCGCTCAGGCTGGGCGAGCTGTAAATGCGGCGAACCGTAAGCGACTTGGCCGGGGCGCTTACTTGCGGCGCGGCGGCTGAAGCGGTTTTCGCGTGCACATGCGGAACCGCTGCCGCCGGCGCTGCGTGCACGGGCGGCGCAGCGCACAAGAGAGCGCCTGCGGCACACAACGCCAGGCCTCGAAATGAAATGAGCCGAAAGCGAGCGACGAAACCGCGCCTGCTGTTATCAGTCATGCGTGCCCCTTGGTTTCCAACCGCAATTTCGAAAAGAACTCAAGCGGATGTGGCGTTGCTTTTGGGCGTCCTCGCGCGGGTGCGACGATGAACCACGAACGCACCGACCGCAACCGCAATCGCGATGGGCAGAAATAGAAGCCCGTCCTCGACCAGCCGCTTGGGACCTACCTGTTCGCCGGGCCCGAAGCATCCGCAACTGATCGTCAGCCCGCGCTCGTACGCCGAAAACATGGCTGCGATGAACCCGGCAAGCAGCAAGGTCGTCGCGAGAGACGAGAAGCGCAACCCGACACCGGTGAGCAGCCAAATTCCCAGAGCCAATTCGACGAACGGCAGGACGTGGGCAACCAAATTGACCTGCGGGGGGGACAGCATCTCGTAGGAGTCCACCTCCATCGCAAACATCGCCAGCGACGTCTTCAGCGTAGCGGGCGACCAGTGCATCCCCTGCGGCGGCTTGATTTTCATGTAAGCGGCGAACAGGAAAACGGCGGCGAGCGCCAGACGGCCGACGATCAGGAGAATGCGGCCGAGGGTTCCACGTGCGTGGTTCGGCATGCGCTAAGTCCCGCTATTGGGCCAGCAGTGAATCGAAGAATTGCTTCAGAAGCGGCCAGGATACGTAGCCGCTATCCGGCGGCATTCGCTGTCCCTTGTAGGTGATCACGAACGTGGGTGTGGCATTCACCGGGACTCCATAGCCCTGCTGGATGTCGCTGGCGATCGCGGAATCGAGCGAACAATGGTCGCCCGCAGGAAGCGGGTTGCCGCGGTTGGGCTTGGCTTGCGGGGCGGCGCCTTCGCAGCCTTTCACAATCGTTTCCATGCGCCTGAAGTCCGTGGCGGAAACAGCGGCGGAGAGGTATTTCTGCAGGTTTCCATCAGCGGTCCATGCGGTCTGATTATCGTAGAGCGCAGATTCAGCCGGCTCGAAATCGCCGATTTTCGCCGCGGCATTCGCCCAACGCGCCGCCTGCCCGGAATACGTATGCATTTGCAGCGGAAAATCGCGATGAATCAGGTAAACCTTCCCGCTCGCAACATAGTCGTTGATCATCGGACGGAGCGTCTGCTCAAAGAACGCGCGGCACGATGGGCACTCGTAGTCGGTGAAGACCTCCATGGTGATCGGCGCACTTTTCGAGCCGTAGCTCTTCACGGGAGCCGCGCTAGATTGTTGCCCGCGCGCCGCACGGGCTCGCGCCTTCCGCACAGTCGCCTGGCTGGGAAGCCCTGCGGCGGCGAGGGCCGCCACTAGCGCGAGCGCCGCGATTGCGGCGGTGCCGTACTGCTTTCCATATCGCCACAGTTGCGTTCGGATCAAGTCTCCTCCGCCACCAGTCCAAAGCGTAAAAAGTGAAGCGCCATTGTAACGCGAATCCAGAGCGAGTGAACCCCGCACGCGCCGTTTTGTGTTTATCGCGTGACGGGGTGGCACTGCCCGCGCCTGCGCTCTTTGGCTTACGACACAGGAAGGAATGATTCGGCAAAACGGTGGAAAGTTGCCTCGCGCCGGGACCAGGTGAAGCCTGCGTGAACGGGAGACCAATTTTCCTCCAAACACTCCGCAAGCTAAAGAATATGAGAGACTTAAAACCACGCAATTTGAACTTGACAATGTTACGCTCAATGTATAGAATCCGCTTGTCTGCATACGGGGCTGTGCGGCGCGTAAGCCAGCCCGCGCGATTAGGAGCACATTCATGAGCAAGATCATCGGCATTGACCTGGGGACGACCAATTCGGTGGTGGCCGTGATGCAGGGTGGGGAGCCTGCGGTCATACCAAACCAGGAAGGGGCGCGAACCACGCCCTCGGTCGTCGGAATCACGAAGGGCGGGGAACGCCTGGTGGGCCAAGTGGCCAAGCGGCAGGCGATCACGAATCCCGAAAGCACGATCTATTCGATCAAGCGCTTCATGGGGCGGCGCTACGACGAAGTGAGCGAAGAAATGAAGATGGTCCCCTACAAAGTGGTGCGCCAGGGCGACCACGTGGCCGTAGTCGGGCAGGGGAAGGAGTACAGCCCGCCGGAAATTTCCGCGATGATCCTGCAAAAGCTGAAGACCGCGGCTGAGGACTTCCTGGGCGAAAAGGTGACTGAAGCGGTGATCACCGTGCCCGCGTATTTCAACGACGCGCAGCGCATCGCAACGAAGGACGCCGGCAAAATCGCCGGGCTGGAAGTGAAGCGCATCATCAACGAGCCCACCGCGGCGGCGCTCGCCTACGGACTTGATAAGAAGAAGGACGAGACGATCGCCGTGTATGACTTCGGCGGCGGCACCTTCGACATTTCGATTCTCGAGGTCGGCGAAGGCGTGATCGAGGTGAAGGCCACGAATGGCGATACCCACCTCGGCGGCGACAACATTGACCAGCGCGTGGTGGACTGGATGATCGAAGAGTTCAAGAAGGACGAAGGGCTCGATCTGCGCGGGAAGGGAAACGAAATGGCCTTGCAACGCCTGCGCGATGCGGCCGAGCGTGCCAAGATCGAACTTTCCACCACGATGGAAACCGAAATCAACCTGCCCTTCATCACGGCGGACGCGAACGGGCCGAAGCACCTGGTGAAGAAGCTGACTCGCGCGAAGCTGGAGACGATGGTGGAAGACATCATCAAGCGGTCGGTCGAGCCTTGCAAGCTCTGCATGAAGGATGCGGGCGTGGACGCGAGCAAGATCAACGAGGTGGTGCTCGTCGGCGGGCAAACGCGCATGCCGATGATCCAGCAGCTCGTGAAGGAAGTCTTCGGGCGCGAAGGGCACAAGGGTGTTAACCCGGACGAAGTGGTGGCGGTGGGCGCCGCGATTCAGGGCGGCGTGTTGGGCGGCGAAGTGAAAGACATTTTGCTGCTCGACGTCACGCCTCTTTCGCTCGGCGTGGAAACGCTCGGCGGCGTGATGACGGTGCTGATCCCGCGCAACACAACGATTCCGACGCGGAAATCGGAGACGTTTTCGACTGCGGTGGATAGTCAGACATCGGTGGAAATACATGTGCTGCAAGGCGAACGGCCGGTCGCAAGCGGGAATCGCTCGCTCGGCAAGTTCCACTTGATCGGCATTCCACCGGCGCCGCGCGGCATGCCGCAAATCGAGGTGACGTTCGATATAGATGCGAACGGTATCTTGAACGTCTCCGCCAAAGATAGCGCGACGAATAAGGAGCAGAAGATCACGATCACGGCGTCCACCGGGCTGAGCAAGGAAGAAGCCGAGCGCATGAAGAAGGATGCCGACGCCCACGCCGCGGAGGACAAGAACCGCCTCTCCGAAGTGGAATCGCGCAACCGGCTGGACAATATGATCTATGCGACCGAGAAGCTGATCAAGGAGAACCGCGAAAAGCTCTCAGAGTCGGACGTAAAAGCGGTCGAATCCGCAATCGAAGAAGGGCGCCGGGCCCTTAACGAAGGAGGGCTCGATCGGTTGAACGCCGCGGTGGAGAGCTTGACCAAGACGTCGCACAGCATCGCCGAAACGCTCTATAAATCGCAGGCAGCGGCTGCCGGAAGCCCCGGCGGAGGCGCTGCGGGCGGTGAAGGCCAAGCCCCAGACGGCGCGGGCGCCCCGAGCGGGCAAAGCGGCCAGGGCGGACAAGGCGAGGTGGTTGACGCCGAATTCGTGGACGTGGACGAATCGAAAAAGCCTAACTGAAGCTCGGCAGCGTCAGAGCTGCTCGGCTACAATCGGAAGCCGGCCCGACGTTCGGCGAGCCGGCTTCCGCGATCGGCAGAAAACCGGCGGGTGAATTTGGAGGAACTTTGTCTAACGGCGTAATTCGGCGGGCGAGCCCGCCGCAGGCGGTGCAGAAGGTGCGCGAAGGCGTCTATATGGTGCAGATGGCCATTTCCGGAAGCCCCAGCGCGGATTGGCGCCGGCTGTTTTACGACGCGCAGCAGGAAGTTCCGCCGGACTTTCCCCCGCGCTCGGTGGAAATCAGCGGCACGCTAATGCGGTTCAAGGCCGATCCGCAAACCGTGGAGCAGAAGATAGCCCTGATTGACCGCTGGCTCGCACGAGCGAGCGAGAAGGAATCCGCGATGGGCGGCCGCTTCGAGGGCCAGCGGCTGAAAAGAGAAGAGCTCGTGCGCGACGCGCAGGAATTGGCGGAATGGAATGCGCGTTGGGCGAAGTTATGAACCACTGTACGGCGATCCGATTCGGCGCGAATAGCCGGCAGCTCGCGAGCTGCGGGGCATGAAGAACTGTGCGGACCGATGCCAACAACCACCAAACAAGATTATTACGAGTTGCTCGGGGTATCGAGGAAGTCGTCCGTAAAGGATATTCGCGCCGCGTATCGCAAGCTGGCGCGCAAATATCACCCCGATCTGAATCCCGGCGATAAATCCGCGGAAGACAAATTCAAGCAAATCCAAGAAGCCTACGAAGTTCTCTCCGATCCGAAAAAGCGCCAGATGTATGACCAGTTCGGCTTCAACGCCCCTGGACCTGGAGGCGGACCTCCTTCGGGCGGCGGGCACGGCCCGACGCCGGAAGACATCCATTTCGATTTTGGCGGCTTCGATTTTGGCGGTGGCGCGCCGAGCCAGGGCGGCGGGGGAACGAGTTTCCGCGATCTTTTCAGCCAGTTCTTCCGAGGCGCCGGTGCCGCGCGGGCGGCGCAGGAGCGCGAACCGGGCAGCGACCTCGAATATCAAATTGACATCTCGTTCGCCGAGGCGATGCGCGGAGCCGTGAAGAAGATCAGCATCACGCGGCTGGATACCTGCCCGGTCTGCCATGGGCGCGGCGTCGCCCCGGGTGACGAGCGGACCTGCCCAATCTGCGGCGGTTCGGGCCGGGAGACGCAAGTGAGCGGCAAGATGCGCTTTCAAATCACCTGCTCGCGCTGCGGCGGCTCCGGCAAGCTGCGCACAATTTGCCGGAGCTGCGGCGGGGAAGGGCGCGTGCATCGCGTGGATACGCTCGAGGTTCGCATTCCGCCCGGCGCGCAGACGGGCTCTCGCGTCCGCGTGGCCGGGCGCGGCAATGCCGGTTCGCATGGCGGACCGCCGGGCGATCTCTATATCATCACGCGCGTCGAGCCCCATCCCTTCTTCGAGCGCCACGGAGACGATCTTTTTACCGCGATCCCGGTCACCGTCGCGGAGGCGTCTCTGGGCGCGAAGATCGAGGTTCCGACGATTGATGGTCGCGCGCAGGTTCGCATCCCCCCGGGGACGAACAGCGGCAAGCGGCTGCGCCTGCGAGAAAAGGGCGCGCCCCTCGCACGGCATCCCGGCAAGCGGGGCGACCAGATCGTCGAAGTGCAGGTGGTTGTTCCCAAGCCGGAGGACGAGCGGGTTCGAAATCTGCTGCGTGAGCTGAGCAAAGTGGATCATGAGGATCCGCGGCGCGAGATATTCGTGCGCGCGGTGGTGTAAGCCTCAGGCCGGAGCTGAAGCCATGGTCAGGCGAGCGAGGAAAAAAGCGAAGGCGGGATATATGATCAGCGCCGTCGCTGAACTGTACAAGCTGCATCCGCAGACGCTGCGGCTTTACGAACGCGTCGGATTGCTGAAGCCGTCGCGGTCGCAGGGCAACACGCGGCTCTATACCGATGCCGACCTCGAGCGCCTGGAAGTGATTCTGAATCTGACGCGCGAACTGGGCGTGAATCTTGCCGGCATCGAAATTATTCTGAACATGCGCGACAAAATGGCGGGCATGCAGGCGCAGATGGAGGAGTTCATCCGCTTCGTTCGCAACGAAGTGGCGCGCGGATTTGGCGCGGAGGACCGCCGCACGCGCAATGCCATCGTGCGCTCCGCGCCGCGGCACGCGATTCGCGTCGAACGTTAGCTGGCCGCGTTTTCCCACAGCAGCACTATTTTCCACAGTTTGCCTCCACTTGCGTTCGCTGCCGTCGGCGAATATTCTGCTTCCCATGGCGCAGGCGGATTGCACTACGTGCGGCGGTACCGGCTGGAAGGTGGTCGAGCGGAATTCGGACGGCGCGCGCCCGCTCGCTTCGGCTGAGGTCGCTCGGCCGCGGACTGCCTCGGGCGAGCCTAAGATGGTGTGGGCGGTCCCATGCGATTGCACCGAGGAAGGCCGCGGCGAACGCATCCTGATTCGCGCGCGCGTCCCCGAACGCTACCGGCATTGCGATTTCGACAACTTCGAAACGGACAATGACATCGAAGGCGCCACCGGCGAGCAGTTGAAATCCTGGAATCGCAGTCTCGCCCAGGGAAAAGTGATCGTGCAGCGATTCGCGCAGGAATTTCCGCTGGGCGGAGAGCACGGCCTGTTGCTGATGGGGCCGTGCGGCGTCGGCAAGACGCATCTGGCGGTCGCAGCGCTGAAGGAGGTTGCCGGCCGCGGGCATGGCAGCCTTTTTTACGATTATCGCGAGCTGCTCAAGCAGATCCAGGATAGCTACAACCCGGTGAACCAGGCGACGGAGATGAGTGTGCTCGAGCCGGTGCTTCGCGCCGATCTGCTGGTTCTCGATGATGTGGGCGCAAGTAAACCCTCGCCCTGGGCCCTGGAAACCGTGGGCCACGTTCTCAACACGCGCTACAACGAAAAGCGGACAACGCTGCTCACCACGAATTTTCTCGATGCGGATGGCGCCGGTGCGGCGCAGCTCGCCGCCCGCGTGGCCGGCATGCGCGCCCCGATCGCGGAGGATTCGCTGGCCGATCGCGTGGGCAAGCGCATTCGTTCGCGCCTCTATGAAATGTGCCGCACCGTGGAAATCACCGCCTCGGATTACCGCAAGGAAATTCGCAACGTGTCTCGCCACGCATAGCTCACGCGAAGTCGCGCTGCGTGTGAAGCGATGCGTTCCTGCTGCAAAACCTACACCCACGCGGCGCTCGCAATTCAAGCTTTGGCGTGAGAAGCTCGTCTGCGGGACGCAAATACAATGCCTGCGGAGCGGGAACAACTCGAAGCCGATGTGTTGATTGTGGGCGCCGGGCCTGCCGGTCTTGCATGCGCGCTGCGGCTCGCGCAGCTTTTCGAGGAGCACGCGCGTGCCGGCCGCACGCCCACGCTTTCCGCGGATAATATTTACGTGCTCGAGAAAGCGCGCGAAATCGGCGCGCACCAGCTCTCCGGCGCGATTCTCGATCCGCGCGCCCTGCGCGAATTGCTCCCGGATTTCGAGCAAAGTGCGCCGCTCGATACCCGCGTCACGGACGATGCTGCCTATTACCTTACTTCCGAGGATGCCTGGAAGCTGCCGATCACCCCGCCGCCACTGCAGAATCACGGTAATTATGTGGTGTCGCTCAGCAGGCTCATAAAGTGGCTGGGAGGATTGGTCGAAGCGAAGGGCATAAACCTCTTCACGCAATTCGCGGGGCAGCACCTTTTCTATGAAGAGCGCGATGGCGAGACGCGCGTCGCGGGACTCCTGACCGGCGATAAAGGCCTCGACAAGAACGGGCAGCCGAAAGCCAACTTCACGCCGGGTTATGAACTGCGCGCGAAAGTAACCATGCTGGCCGAAGGACCGCGAGGGTCGCTCGCGAAGGATCTCGTCTCGAAGCTCAAGCTCGACGGCCTCAATCCGCAGGTGTACGGGCTCGGCATCAAGGAATTGTGGGACGTGCAACCGGGCCGAATCGCACCGGGATACGTGGCGCACACCCTCGGCTGGCCTCTTGGCTCGCATCTCTACGGCGGAGGGTGGGTCTACGGCCTGAGGCAGAATCGCGTGTCTCTGGGCTTGATGGTCGCCCTGGAATACCACAATTCGCTTTTCGATCCGCATGAGGCATTTCAGAAATTCAAGACGCATCCGTGGGTGCGACGCATCCTGGAAGGCGGAAAGCTGGTGCGTTATGGCGCGAAGACGGTCCCCTACGGCGGTTGGTATTCGATGCCGCGCCCGCATGCAGGCGGGGTGCTGATCGCAGGCGATTCCGCGAGCCTGCTGAATTCGCAGCGCTTGAAGGGCATACATACGGCGATGAAAAGCGGCATGCTCGCCGCGGAGACGATCTACGAGGCGCTCTGCGCGGGCGATACGTCGGCCGCGTCCCTCGCAAGATATGGGGAGAAAATCGAGCAGAGCTGGATTCGCGAAGAGCTTTGGCCGGCGCGGAATTTTCATCAGGGTTTTCACGACGGGTTGTGGAAGGGCCTGCTGCACGCGGGGCTCCAATTTGTGAGCGGCGGGCGCGGCCTGCACGACCCGATGCGAAGCGAGCCGGGGTACCGTGAATACGCGGTGATGGCTCGCGAGCGCGTGCTCGTGGATCAATCGTCGCGTTTCAAGGGAGACGGCAGGCTCACCTTCGACCGGCTCACGGACGTCTATCATTCCGGGACGCGGCATGAGGAAGACCAGCCCTGCCATTTGGTGGTGCTGGAACCGAATATTTGCGGCGACCGGTGCGTGCGCGAATACGGGAACCCGTGCCAGTATTTTTGCCCGGCAGCGGTGTATGAAATGGTCCTCGAAAATTGCGCGCCGAAGCTGAAAATCAACGCGGCGAATTGCGTGCACTGCAAAACCTGCGACATCGCCGATCCCTACCAGATTATTAATTGGGTGCCTCCGGAAGGCGGCGGCGGACCGAACTACGAAGGAATGTAGCTCGGCGCTATTGCGCGGGCCGCAGCCAATTGCCGAGAATGGCCTGCTGCATCGCGGTTGGAGTTTCCGCCGCCTCGAATCGGAATGTGCGCCGGAAATTTTTCCCCAGCACGATGCTGACCTCCTGTTGCGAACCATTGCGCGAGATTTGAAGCGCCACTTTATCGCCCGGATTTTTGAGCGGCACGGCGGGCGGCGCTTGTGCCGCCTGGGTTGCCGGGCCGCGGCGGCCGGAGCGTGCCGCTTGGGGCGGCGTTAGCATGCCATTCAGCACGGCGGGGGTGGCTTTCACTCCGTCGACCTCAAGAATCTGATCGCCAGCCATCAGACCGGCGCTTGCGGCGGGCGAGCCGGGAATCACGCTGGTGATTACGAGCACTGCCTGCGGAGCGCCGCCCCTGCGCCCGAAGGCCAGCCCTCCGCCAGCGGCAGCAGCGGCCTCACTCGGGGAAAGTTCTTCGGTGTGCGTGTTCAGGCCGAGATATGCGCCCGGGGCATCTTCTTTCGCCGAATCGAGTTTCAGTCCGGCGTAGGCGAAGTATTTCGCGTAGTCCACGTCCATCGTGGTCGAGGCGTAAGAGAAAACCTCCGAAAGATCGCCGCCGGCGGCCGCTTCGCATTCCTGGCGGAACTCCGCGTCCGTGAAGCCGCGATGCTTGCCCAGATAATATTTCCGGTAGAGGGCGCGCATCACGTCGTCCAGCGATTTGCGGTTGCGGCTGCCTTCGCGTATGGCCAGGTCGAGCATCGCGCCGAGCATCGCGCCATTGTCGTAGTACGAAATCGTGGTGCCGCGGTCGCCTCCGATGCCTGAGCCCGTGTTCCAGGTATTCCAGCTCGATTCGGTGGCGGACTGGTAGTGGTGGCCGGGGGAATTTTCAAAGGTGGTGATCGCGCGGGCCATGGCTTCCAAATATTGATCGCGCGTCATCAGCCCGGCGCGCACGAGCACCAGATTTTCGTAATAGACCGTGAGCCCTTCGGAAACCCACAGCATGTGGGTGAGATTTTCCATATCGTAATTGAAGGGACCGAGGGCAATCGGCCGGATGCGCTTCACGTTGAAATTGTGGAAATATTCGTGGCTCACGTAGCTGAGCCATCCCATATAGCCGCTGGGCGATTCGATGCTGTTGCCGTTGAACTGAATGGACGCGGAATTCAGATGCTCGATGCCGCCGTTGCCGCGGCCCATCATCAGAAAGGTGTAGTGCTTGTAGGGCACGTCGCCGATCAGCTCAGTGGCGGCGGTCACCATTCGCTTCAGGTCGGCGACCATTTTCTGGCGGTCCACGGTAGCCGGCACGTTTTCGAGCGCCACATAGTGCGGCACGCCTTTTACGTCGAAGCGCAGAATTTCCTGATTGCCCATCAGGATGGGGGAATCGTAGAGAACGTCGAAATTCGCGGCGGAAAAGGTGTCGTGCCCGCCGGGAACGGGTTCCAGTCCAGTGGCGATCTGCTTCCATTGCGGGGGAAGCTGGATCGCGACGGTGACCGCGTCGCCCAGCATGCCGGCCGGAAAGACGAATATTCCGGAGGGTGAAATGTATGCGCGGTCGTCGCCCAGATAGCTGTTCGCGGCGAAAGATATGTCGCCGTAGACGTCGTAATCGAGTTCGATGCGCGGCACGTTGCCAGCCGCGACCCGCCAGGTGTTGCGCGTGACCTTCTCCCAGGGGAGCGCGTGGCCGGCGCCATCCGCGGCGCGGAAGTTTGTTACGTTGCGGGCGTAGTCGCCGATGCCATAAAAGCCGGGGGACCATACCGGCATCTTGAAATCCTGGAGCTCGCCCTTGATTCCGGCGGCGCGGAGCACGACATGAAAGGTGTGGTTCGCCGGGTGAGGCATCGAGACGGTGAAGGCAAGGCGCTCGTGCGCGGCCTGGGCAAAGGCGGCGGACTGGGCGAGGCCGAGGGAGATCAATAAGGCGAACAGGGCGATGAGGTTGCGGCGGAGTGGTTTCACGGGGCGGGAGCCTAGGCGATTTGGCGAAGGGCTGTCAACTGCAATCGGAGCGACGCGGTTACCGTAGATTAGAACGGAATTTGTGTTGCAGCTAAAGGGGTTAGGTCCAATTCTAATCCCCGTACCGTAGATTAGAAATTGGCGGGGGCGAGGCGCGGGGCAGGGTGATGGGGCCCCCGGGGGCTTGCTGTGCCGGCGACGAGCGCTCAAAGACATGCAGCCGCACATTATCATAAGGTAACGTATTTGTCAAGGAGAATCGCGGGCCCGCAGCGCTTTACCTGCCGGTGAGGCGGAGGGGCTTGGGGTTGGCGGGGTCGGCGTAGTCGTAGAAGCCGCGGGCGGCTTTGCGGCCGTTCCAGCCGGCGAGGACCATGCGCTTCAGCAGCGGTGGAGGGGCGAAGCGGCGTTCCTTGAATTCGTCGAACATGATGTTTGCGATGTAGCAGGTGGTGTCGAGGCCCACGAAATCGAGCAGGGTGAGGGGGCCCATGGGATAGCCGCAGCCGAGGCGCATGGAGGCGTCAATATCCTCGATGGAGGCGACACCCTCCTCGAGGGCGCGGACGGCGTCCAGCAAGTACGGGACGAGCAGGCGATTGACGATGAATCCGGTGCTATCGCCGGCGCGGACGGGCGTCTTACCGAGCCGCGCGCCGAAGGCGACGACCTCTTCATAGACCGAGGCGTCGGTGGCAATGGTGCGCACCGCCTCGACGAGCTTCATTACGGGGACTGGATTGAAGAAATGGAGGCCGACAAAGCGGTCGGGACGCGCGGTGAATGCGGCCATTTCCGTGATCGAAAGCGAGGAGGTGTTGCTGGCGAAGATGGTGTGGCGCGGGCAAAGGCGGTCGAGGGCGGTCCACAATTCTTTTTTGGCGGGAAGCTGCTCGATGATCGCTTCGATGACAATGTCCGAGTCCTTCAGGTCGCCGAGTTCGGTCGAGCCGCGAATGCGGCCGCGCGCCTGGTCGCGGTCCGCCGCGGTGAGGGAGCCCTTCTCGACCAAGCGGCCAAGAGCCTTCTCGATGGCCTTCAGGCCTTTTTCGAGCACGTCGCGAGAGACCTCGCGGACGGTGACGGTGCAGCCTGCCTGGGCCGCCACTTGGGCGATGCCCGAGCCCATCAGGCCGCAGCCTGCGACGCCTACTTTTTCGATTGCCATTGCCTGCTCCTCAAGCCTAATTGCGATCGCTTGGCCTTACAGCCCCTATTGAGCCTCGCAGACTATGGAAGCCACGATCAAGTCCCGGTGTTCACCGCTTCGCGGCGCCCGCCTGACCGGCGGGCAGGCCCAGATTCTTCGTCGTCGCCAAGGCGCCCGATTTTCGCGCGGGCCGAGGCTACGGGCGCGAAACTCGGGCTGCTCCTCCTCAGAATGACACGTGAGGGGCATGAAAGCTCTATGGGGTGCCGAGGGCGATTAGGGAATCGCCGCCGCGCTGGCGGGCTTCTTCCAGGCCGGCGTCGGCGCGATTCATCCATTCGGTGACGCGATCTTCGGTTTCGTCGCCGGGGCGGGCGGTGGATTCCGCGACGACGGCGCTGACGGTCAGCTCGCCGCCATCCCATGATTGCCGCACGCCAGCGGCGATTTGCTTAAGCTTTTCGGCCATCGCCTTGGCGTTATCGAGCGGCGTGCCGGGCAATATGAAGACGAGGGACCATGCCGTGTATTTCACGGCGATATCCGTCTGGCGGATGGCGGAGGAAAGCGCGCGGGCCAACTGTTCGGTATAGCGGTCCACGGCGGCATCGCCGTACTGGCGCAGGAGGTCGCCGCCGCGATCAATGCCGAGAATGACGAGAGACAACGGCGTATTTTGCGCGCGCGCGCGATTGGATTCCACCAGCAGGCAGTCAATATAGGCGCCGCGGCTGAGGAGGCCGGTTTTTTCGTCGGCAACGGCGAGGGAGCGAACCAGCGAGCGGAGCTTCGAGTGATTTACGGAAAGCATCAACTGATCGCCGACGGCTTGCAGAAAAAAGCTCTCGCTGGGTTTCCATTTTCTGGGGCGCGCATCGGCAACGAGCAGCGCACCGGCCGGGGATTGCGTTTCTTTATCGGTGAGAATGGCGGCGAGCGCCGAGCCGAGGCCCATTTCGGATAAGGCAGGGGTGCTGGCGGCTGAAAGCTCGATTCCACCGAGGGGATCGGCTGTCGCTTTTGAGACGACGGCGGCCAGGGAAACGATGCGAGCCGTCCCCGCAGGGGCGATGCCCGGCGCGGAGTATTCGGCGGCGACTTGCGCGCCTTCGCCGGCTGATCCGCCAATCGAGATGACGCAGCGGGTGGCGCTGAGGTGCTTGCCGATTTCGGCGGCGGTGACGGCGAGAACCTCGCGCGGGGTCGCCTGGCGATACATGAGGCGGTTAATTTCGGCGATGGCGGCGAGATCGCGATGGGTGTCAGCCGCGCTGACGGCGGCGGGCGGCGCACTTTCCACCGCGGAGACAATCGGCGGAGGGGCCGCGGCCGGGGGCGGCTGCTTGGGCGGCGCGGTGCGCGGGGCGCCCTTGGGCCACCAGTTTGCGCGGTCATAGAGGGCGCGGAGGCGCTCATTTTTTTCCTCTTCCCCGGGGAAAAGCTCGGCGATGCGCTCGATGCGTTCGAGGGCCTTGGATTGCAGCGAGTACTGCAGGAAGATTTCCACCTGGACGATCAAGTCTTCGAGGGCGTTCTGCGCGCGCATTTCATCGGAAGCGGGGGATTGGCCGGCTGCGCCGGAGCCCGCACCGCCAAAGCCTTCGTTGCGCGAGGCGGCCGTGGCGACTTTAGCAGCGCGAGCGAGAATGCTTTGCAGAAACGCGGGATCGGCCTTGCCTTCGAGCTTCGCGATGCGGTCCTGATTGCGATAGTCGTAGGGGTCTATATCCACCAGGCGGTCAAGGGACTCGCAGGCTTCCTTGACGCGATTGGCGGCGAGATAGAGATCGAAGAGGCGAACGAGGGAGTCGAAATATTTCGTTTCGCGATTCATCTCCTCGTAGAACTTGGCGACGATTTCCGCGAGCGCGAGCGACGAGGGATGGGTGGAGGCGAGGCGATCGAGCTGCGAGGCGAGCTCCTGCTCCTTGCGCGCGGCACGCATCCATTCCCGGGTTTGGGCGAGCAAAGCGACGGCCTTCCGATCCTGGCCCGCGCGTAAAAAGGCTCCGGCAAGCTCGAAGAGTTTGCCGAAGCCGTCGGGCTTCTGCTTGTAGTAGGCCTGAAAGATTTCGGCGGCGCGGTCGAGGCGGCCGGTGCGCAGCAGCGCCTCGCCGAAAGAGGCGAGGAACGCCGTGTCATTTTCCGCCGGCGACAAAGGATCGAGGATGGCGCACGCGCCCTCGGCATCGCCCTTGCGCAGTTGGGCCTCGGCAAACAGCATGGCGACGGTGCGATCCTGCGGAAGCAGGCGATGAGCAACGCCGAAAAAGTCGAGCGCCTGATCGAGGGCGCCGCCGGCCAAGGTGAGCTGCCCGGCGCGCAAATAGCTTCGCGCCGCGAGATCGGGATGGCGCAAGCTTTCGGCGAGTTCGCCGAGTACGGAATGGCGGGCGGGATTTTCAGGATCGAGCGCGGCCAGGCTTTCGTAGCAGGCAAGGGCCTCGATGGCGCGATTCTGGCGCTGAAACAGTTCGGCGGCGGCGGCGAACTGCTCGAGGGCTTCGGCCGCGCGGTTCTGCTTCTGCAGCAGGGTGGCATAGCGCATCACGCGATCGGGCGGCTGCGGAATGCCGCGGAGAAAACGCCCATAGAGGGCGGCGGCTTTCGCGGAATCGCCGGTTTCGATCAGGCGGTCGAATTGCGCACCGTAATAATGGGCGGCTTGGGCCGGCTCGTTGAGGCGGGTGTGAATATCGGCGAGCGCCTGCAGCGCCTCCTGATTCGAGGGCGATTCGGCGAGGGCCGCTTCATAGGCGGCGGCGGCTTCGCGCAGCTTATTTTTTTCGAGGCTGCGGCGCGCGCGGTCGAGATGTTTATTCAGATCCTGCGCCATGGAATCCTTGGGTCGCGAGCCAGAAAATTCAAACGGACCACCGCCAACGGGCACCGACGGGCCGGCTGGGGGACTGCGCCCGCTGGTTTCGCGCACATGCCTTTCCGGAGCGGCTTACAGGGCAATCAGGCTCGCGGCCGAAGCTAAAACTATATAACGGACGGGTAGCGGGTCCGGTTGAATTTTAGCGCCGTGTGTCACGATGGCGACGCCGCGGGGGCGGGCTTCAGCTTTCGGGGATGTGCGTGACCTTGTCGCGCATGGTGCGCAGGGAAAGGCCGCTGCGGAATAATGCGGCGAAGCCGAGAAATACGAAGGGTATGGTGAGGGCGATGAAGGCAAAAATGGAAAAGCCGGCGGCGCGCGTTTTTTCCACCTGGAAGACGCTGAGCCCCAGAACGCAGAAGAATTGATAGGAGCCAACGTTGGCAGGGGCGTTGGGCAGGGACACGCCGAGATTGATGACGAGGACCACGACGACGGCGGCGAGAAACGAAAGCTTCAGGTCGTAGGCACGCATCATGGCCCAGAGCGCCGCGACCTGGGAAAGCGGCACCAGGGCCGAGACGAGCACGGCGGGATAGAAGCTGGGGGCGGTGCCAAGGGTGTGGAGGCCGACGAGGGCCGTCATCACCTTGCTGGGCAGGCGGCCCTTTTCGGCGCACTGCAATTCGCCGGCGGGTTCGGTGCCGAGCTTCTTTTCGAGATAAAAGATGAGGCCGACGACGATGCTGATCAGCAGGAGCATGGCGATGCCCAGCGTATCCGCCACGCGACGGAATCGCCGCGGCAAATGGACGAAGAGGGAAGCGATGGCGAGGGAGGCGGTGGCGATCACCAGGTCAACGAGGCGCTCGACGCCGACCGAGCCGATGGTGCGGCCGAGCGTGATCCCTTCGGAATTCGAGAGCAGATAGCTGCGCAGAAATTCGCCGGGGCGCAGCGGGAAGACGAGGTTGGCGAACAGGCCGGCAAACACGGCGCGAATCGAGGCGCTGAGCCGCGCTCTGCCGAATGGCGTGAGCAAAAGCTTCCAGCGAAGCGCCTGGACTCCATAGCTGAGAATATCGAACGCCATTCCGAGGGCGACCCATTTCCAGCTGACCCGAGCCATTTCGTGCAGGGCGCGGACGATATGGAAATCGTGCAGCACCCAAACCAGGCACAGGATCGAGAGGCCGTAGCCGACGAACTGGAGGATAGCTGCTCGGCTGGCCTTGCCGGCTTGGGGCGCGTACATCAACGCGGTGTTTCCGGCTGCTGCGGGGATTGCCGCGGCTGATCGGGGTCCTTCATCACGCTGAGCTTGCCGGAGGGCTCGATGATCGCGGTGCGGACGTCCTTGAGATTGAAAACACCCTGCGAGCGAAGATTGGACATCAGCTCTTCCTTGCTGATGTTCTCGTGCCGCATATTCGCTTCGAGGAAGCGGCCGCGATGGACCACGAGGGTGGGAGTTCCCTCCAGCGCGCGGCCAAAGCGGGGATGGCCGAAGGCGGCGCGGCCCACGAACCAATTGGCGACGAGAATGGTGGTGGCGCCGATGAGGCCGCCGGTGACGGAATTGTCGGGGCCGATCATCGCGTTCTGGACCACGTTGCTGAGGATGAGCAGCACGACGAGGTCGAATACCGTCATTTGAGCCACTTCGCGCTTGCCCAGCAGGCGGAACATCAGAAGGAGGAAGAAATACACGATGAGGGAACGCAGGATTTTCTCGCCCGGAGAAATCTCCGGCAGCCACCAGTGCATCGCAACTCCTTTTGGAAAAGACTTCCGGACGGAGCTACTCAGGTCCGCGACGTAAACCGGCTGGCCCGGAACGCTGAAGCAGCTCGCCCTAAATATCGGACCAAATGTACGGAGCGGCGGAACGGCCTCGCCTGCCCCGGAGAACGAGGACGCACGCCAAAACGTTTACAGCGTACGACATGAAACCGGCAGAGACAATGCGAGAGTGCGCGGCGTGAACCCAGGATTGCTACGCGGGAACGGGCAAGAGGGCTTCGATAAGGCCGAAGAGTTCCTTTGGCTGGAGGGGCTTGGCGACGTAGCCATCCATTCCGGCGGCGAGGCATTTTTCGCGGTCGCCCTTCATGGCGTGGGCGGTGACGGCAATGACGGGAACGTGGCCGCCGGCGGTTTTTTCGGTGGCGCGGATGGCGGCGGTGGCTTCGAGGCCGTCCATTTCGGGCATCGAGACGTCCATCACGATTACGTCGAAGGCCTGCTTGGCGAAGGCTTCCACAGCGGCGCGGCCATTGCCCACAATGACGACGGAGTGGCCGCGCTTTTCGAACAGGCGCGAGGCGAGGCGCTGGTTCACGGGATTATCTTCGGCGAGGAGAATGCGGAGGGTGCGCTGGGTTTCGCGGAGGGTGTGTTGGGTGATCAGGCGCGCGGCTTGCGGTTGGGACGCCTGGGGTGGCTGCGGGGCTTCGGTGGCTTGCTTTGCGTTGCCGAGGATGATGAGGATCGCGTCCAGCAACTGCGAGGGGATGATCGGCTTGACGAGATAGGCAGCGACTCCGAGTTCGCGGCAGCGGGAGGCGTCGCCGCGCTGGCCGGCCGAGGTGAGCATCATGATGGCGGCCGCGCGGAGGCTTGGCTGGGTTCGGATGCGCTCGACCATGGTGAATCCGTCCATGGCGGGCATGTTGGCGTCTATGAGGAGCAGGTCGAATTCGGATTTGGGCAGGGCGCCATTTTTCAGCAGGGCGAGGCCTTCTTCGGCGCTGGCCGCGAGGACGGGCTTCATCTTCCAGCGTTCGAGCATTTCTTTCAGCAGGCGGCGATTGGTTTCGTTATCGTCCACGATGAGAACGGGGAGACCGGCTGCGCGCGATTCGTCGGCCGGGCGAACGGGCGCGGCGGGCTGCGCGACGGCGACGGGGATGATGATGTGGAAGCAACTGCCTCGCCCAAGGCTGCTCTCGACGGAGATGCTGCCGCCCATCATTTCCACCAGGCGCGAGGAGATTGTCAGGCCAAGGCCCGTGCCGCCGAACCTGCGGGCGGTTGAGCCGTCTGCCTGGGAGAAGGCGTCGAAGATTAAGCGCTGCTTTTCGGCGGGGATGCCGATGCCCGTGTCGCGCACGGCGAAATGGAGCGCCGCGCCGCCGCTGGGAGCGGAGGCGGCGCTCGCCTGGACGGCGACTTCGCCCGTTTCGGTGAACTTGATCGCGTTGCCGACCAAATTGACGATGATTTGGCGGAGGCGCGTGGGATCGGAGACGACTTCCTCGGGGACGCCGGGGCGAACATCGCAGGTGAGTTCGAGGCCCTTCTGATGGGCGCGCAGGGCGAGGGGCTTCATCGTCTGCGCCAGATGATTGCGGAAATTGAAGGCAATGAGGTCGAGGCTCAGCTTACCGGCTTCGATCTTCGAGAAATCGAGGATGTCGTTGATGATGTCGAGCAACGCGTCGGCGGAGGCCCTGACGGTGACGATGTATTCGCGCTGCTCCTGGGTGAGGTCGGTATCGAGCGCCAACTCCGTCATGCCAAGGATGCCGTTCATCGGCGTGCGGATTTCGTGGCTCATGTTGGCGAGGAATTCGCTTTTGGATTGATTGGCGGCTTCGGCCATGGTTTTCGCGGTTTCGAGCTGCCTGGTGCGGTCGGCGACGCGGCGTTCGAGATCGTCGTTGAGCTTGCGGATTTCCTCCTCGGCCTGGCGGCGTGCGGTGATGTCGCGGGAATTGATCACCACGCCGTTGATGGCGGGATCGTGCAGCAGATTGCGGACGCTTGATTCCAGCACGCCCCAGGTGTTGTCCGCGCGCAAGAATCTCAATTCGAGCGTCCACAGCGTGGAGCCGACGGCATCCTGGGAGGCTACCTGAAGCAGCTTTGGCAGATCGTCCGGGTGAATCCATTCCGCGATGTTCCTGCGGGTGGAAGCTGCCGAGCCATAACCCAAAACTTTTTGGCACGACGGGCTTTCGTAAAAGATGGCGCCATCGGCGCCGATTACCGCGATCAGATCGGCGGAATTTTCGATGAGCGAGCGGAAGGAGGCCTCGCTGCGCTGGACGGCGGCGTAGAGGTCCCTGAGCTGTATTGCGGTGTCGTTGAAGACGCGGCCGAGATCGGCGAGTTCGTCCTTGCCGGTGATGGTGACGCGGTGTTCGAATTCGCCCTGTGCGAGGGCGTGGGACGCTTCGACGAGGGCGCCAAGGGGATGTGCGATGCGGCGCGTGAGCGAATAGCCGAGGAGCGTGGCAAGCGCAACGATGGCGAGGCCCGTGAATACGACGGTGAGCACGCCATTGCGGACAACGCGAGCGATTTCCTGGCGCATGGTTGCGCGTTCGGCGGTGACTTCGGTGTCCATGCTTTCGGTGAGCGAGCCCGTCATGGTGCTGATATCGCGGACCTGGCTATTGAGGCGCAGTTCCAGGGCTTCCCAGTCGCCGGCTTCGGCGAGGTCCTTGATCGAGTCGGTTTGGGCGTTCAGGGCGTCGGTGATCGTGCTGAGGGAATCGAGCATTACGGCGTTGGCCTGCGTGCCGAGGGAATCGGCGTGAAAGGCGTGGCGCGCGAGATCGGCATCGGCGAGGACGGACTGGCGCATGGACTCGGCTTCGGAAATGACGCGGTCTTTCGAGTGCGTGGCCGCGAGCGTGCCGAGCCGGTCGCGGAACGTCACCACGCCAAGGTGGACGCGGAGCACGGAATCGCTCTGCAGGTCTACCTGGTAGAGCCTTTCGGAATGAACGCGGATCGTATCGAATTCCCAGAGGGCCACGCCGGCGCCGGCGAGGATGAGCAGGACGACCAGGACAAACGAGAGCACCAGGCGCAGCCGGATCGTGAGCCGAATGGTCTTTATGAGGTTCATTCTTCAGCAAAGACTCCGCGGCATGCGTCTCGTCTCACTGGGAGGGAGCGGTTGCGGTGAATGGCAAAGGGCTGACCGGCCTTCGAATCGGGAGCCCGGTGATTTGCGCCAACTGCTTTTCCAATTTGGCCATCGCGTCGGCGGCGTCCTCCTGCCCGGCGAGGACCTGGTGCACAGCTTTCTTATAGGCTGCTGAGACGGCGAGATACTTGTCTCCGGTTACGGAGGAAGGCCGCGCGACCGCCAGGCGCGGAAACTCGTCCTTTAGCCACGCGAAATAGGGGGCGGACTTGAGCAACTGCGGGTCGTCATAGAGCGGGAGCCTGGTGGGCATCCAACTGAACTCGCGCGCCAATCGAACCTGGGCGCGGCTACTGGTCAAATACTTCACCAGCTCGACCGCTTCCTTCGGATGGTTCGAGTACTTGGATACAAGGAGTTGCCAGCCGCCCAGGGTGCCGGCGGGCCCCATGCGCCCGGCTGGTAATGGAGCGACGGCAATTTTGCCTCGTGCGAGCGAATCGGGCCCTTCGCCGATCGAATAGTAGTACGGCCAGTTGCGCATGAAGGCCGCGTGGCCGGAAAGCCAGGCGTTCGAGAGATCGTCCATTTGGTACGCCGTTACGGCGGGCGGCGAGATCGTGCCGACCCATTTCCGGGCGCGGCGCAGCGCGTCGATGGTCCATGGATTGTTAACGCTGATGGTGCCGTCTGGCTCGATGATTTGTCCGCCGCCATTCGACGCTTGCCATTCGAGGGCCGTGTAGGTGAGGCCTTCGTTCTGCGGCGATCCTTCCCACACAAATCCCCAAAACGCCTTGTCGCCCGCGGCGCGCTCACTGGCCTGAATGCGCGCGGCCATTTTCTCGAGCTCGTCCCAGGTTTTCGGGGGATGCGCGTATCCGTATTTTTTCAGCAGGTCGGTGCGGTAAAAGAGCAAGCCCACGTCGGTGTGGACAGGCAGAGCGACCACGCGGCCATGGAACGTGAAATTTCGCATTATCGCGGGGATATTCTGACGGTCGTCCGCGTCCATATATGGGCTGAGGTCCAGAACCTTATCCGCGAGCGAGCCGATATCCACGATGTCCGCCTCATAGACGTCCGGCGTGCTTGCGTGCTGCTTCAGCCAAGCTAGGTCCTGCTGCCGCCGCGCGCCCATATCGGATGTTCCGTAGGGAAGCAGCTTCACGTGAATGCCGGTGTCCCTGGTGAACTCCCGAATAATGTAAGGATCGCCGTGGAATAGCGCCTGGGTGAACGTGAGCGTTGAGAAGACCAGGGTTACGGACTGCTGATCCGTGGCCGATTTGCCGCACCCAGCACAGCATACGATAGCCACGAGCGCGGCAATCAATCCCTTGCTGAAGATGAGTTTTCGCTTATGTTTCATGGATTTTTCGGCCTGAGGTAGCTATATCGGCGCGCGGGGCGGCCCGGTTGAGGGGTACGTGAGGGGCTTGTTCCAATCGCACAACGCGCTAAGGCGCCGCCCAGGGCGGGCCGGTCTGGCGGGGGCTAAAGGGATTCGACCATGCGGGTGACTTCCTGCAGCACGCGGCGGGTGGTTTCCGGTCTCTGCGTTTCGGAATAGAGGCGCAGCATTCGTTCGGTGCCGGAGGCGCGGGCCATCACCCACCCGATCTCGCCCAGGTAGAGCTTCACGCCGTCGAGGTCCTCGCGGCGCACAACGGGCCATTCGAGAAGGCGGTCAAAAGCGGGGCTGGAGAAACGCGCAATCGCTTTTTCCTTCTGGCCATCGCGAAGAGAAAGATCCACGCGGCCGTAATGATGCTCGCCAAAATCGCGGTGGAGCATGGCGACAAGCTCGCTGAGGCCCTTGCCATGCCAAGCCATCACCTCGGCGAGCAGCAGCGCGTTCACGCAGGCGTCGCGCTCCGGCAGATAGAGCTTGGTTCCGATGCCGCCGCTTTCTTCGCCGCCCAGCAGGATGTCGCCTTCGAGCATCCGGTCGCAGATATATTTGAAGCCGATCGGCGTCTCCCAGACTTTGCGGCCGAAGCGCTGCGCAATCTTGTCTATCATTTTCGTGGTGGAAAACGTCTTCGCCACGTCGCCGCCCAGCCCGCGCGTCCCCGCGAGATGCCACAGCAGGATGGAAAAAATCTGGTGCGGTGTGATGAACGATCCATCCGGGTCCATCGCGCCGATGCGATCCGCATCGCCATCGAGCGCGAATCCCGCGCGATAGCGCCCG
>Ga0134126_10001588_pt1 | contig 28994 bp, 25 predicted proteins | sample KB31752_FD_96881 | JGI IMG/M metagenome (GOLD analysis project Ga0134126, IMG submission 96881) | Terrestrial soil microbial communities with excess Nitrogen fertilizer from Kellogg Biological Station, Michigan, USA - KB3-175-2 | ecosystem: Environmental > Terrestrial > Soil > Unclassified ... | reverse complement strand
GTGGCGATCCCCACGCTGGGGGTCACCACGAGGGAGTTGTTCGCGATCTGCATCGGTTCGCGCAGCGCGCGGATCAGTCGGTCCGCCACCACGCCGGCATCCTCTCGAGAGCGCAGAGTGGGCAGCATCACCAGGAACTCATCGCCGCCGAGGCGTGCAAGATCGCCGGGGCGACAGCTCGCGCCGGACTCCGACCCGACAGCATCCCCGTAACGTAACGATTCCCGCAGCCGCGAAGCCACCTGGCACAGCAGCTCATCGCCCACGGCATGTCCCAGCGTGTCGTTGACGCGCTTGAAGTTGTCCAGATCGAGATAGAGCACGGCGAGGTCGCGCTGGTGCTCCCTGGCTGCATCGAGGGCTCCCATCAAACGGTTGCGCGACTGCTCGCGGTTGGGCAACCCGGTAAGCGTGTCGAAATAGGCCAGCCGCACGATCCGCCGCTCCGCGCGCCACTTGCTTCCGAGCGCAATCGTCATTTGCCGGACTTCGTGCGGGTGGAACGGCTTCTGCAGATAGGACAGCTTGTCCTCCGGTGGCACGATGCCCCCGATCTCACAGGGATCGGCATCGGAGTACGCGGTGCACACGACGATCTCGATTGCCGGATCCAACTCCCTGATGCAGGTCGCTGCCCAGACGCCGTCGCGGCCTGGCGGCATGCGCATGTCGAGAAACACGACCGCAAAGGGCTGATCCCGCTCGAGTGCTTCTTTTACGGCAGCCACGGCGGATTCGGCCTGATCGCAGAACACCGGGTCGAAGGTCGCCCCCCGTTGCGCTCTCGGCTTTGAGCCCTCATCGGCCTTGTGGAAGAGCCTGCTGCGCAACTCCCGGAAGCCGGCGATGTCCTGACTGACATCGGTTTCCAGGAGGATCTGCCGATAGGCATCGCGCACGTCCGCCTCGTCGTCCGCGACGAGCACGCGAATGGGTGACCGGTTCTGAGTCTTCATGACGACCTCACGCCGCTCCAGCGGCCGGCGTAGTCTCACGATCATCGAGCGGGATCAGCAGGTGCATCGAGGTCCCCCGTCCAAGGCCCTCGCTCGCAGCCCAGATCCGTCCGCCCAGGGCGGCAATCGCATTCGCACACCAGTGCAGACCGATGCCGTGATTGGTTTCCTTCGACTTGGTGGAAAAGCCCTTCTCGAATACGCGGTCCAGATTGTCGGCCGCGATCCCAACGCCGTTGTCGCGGCAGTGCAGATGCAGCTGTTCGCGATCGTCCTCATGCACGATCTCCGCTGCCACCTGCAGCACACCCTTGTCCTTTCCAGCCTCCCGCACGGCATCGGCGGCGTTGATGATGAAATTCTGCAGCACGAGGCGCAGCACTGTGCGCGCGACCCGGATGGGGCCCAGCTTCTTCAGGGAATCGTCCGCCTTCACGACCAGTCGCTGCCGGCAGGCATCCGGAACGATCTCCAGGGATTGCGCCACGAGCTCCGGCAGGCGCACGGACTCGATCACGTGCTCATTGCGTGCCGAGCGCATCTGCTCGCTCAGCACACCCTGGACAATGGATGTCTGGCGACTCATGACTTCCACATCCTCCTGGGCGGTCTTGATTGCGATGGCCAGCTCCTTGCAGGCCAGGCGCACGAACTCTTCCAGATCCGCACGCCGCTCTGGGCTCACCTCGGAGCCTGCCAGCTCGCGGATCGCTTGCCTGACGTCGTCGGCCGGCGCCTCGCGGAGCCGATCGCGCAGCCTGGCAACGCGCACACCCACCGGCGTCATCGCATTGCCCAGGTTGTGCAGCACTCCCTTGGCCAACTCGGCGAAGCCGGCCTGAAAGGACTGATCCACGAGCTGCCGGCGCGTCTCGCCCAGTCGCCTCACCATGCGGTCGAATTCCCGTGCCAGCACGCCCATCTCGTCCTGGCTGCGGAAGTCCAGCCGTGAGGAGAAATCCTCCTCATCGCCAATCGCCACTGCATGGCGCGTGATGCGCGCCAGCGGTGCGAGGACGATTCGATTCAACGCCAGCAGCAGCAGGAACAGGGCGATCACGGCAGCCCCGGCTAGGTATGCCGAGGCATACCTCACAGCGGTGTGACCACGCATCGTGATCTCACGCGGCACGTCCACGCGCAGGGTCATGATCGGCTTGCCGTACAGGTCGTCGAAGGTGCGGTACACCTGTGTGACGGCGCCAGCTTCGATCAGCTGCTCTCGCCCGGACGGCGCCGGTTGGAGCAACATCGACAGTCGAGTCTGGGCTTGCGCACCCAGACTTGAGATCTGGGCGGGCGACAATAACCGGCCCATCATCACCATCCCACGCGGCGGCCCACCGCTGTTGCCGTCCAGGACGGGCGCTCCGGCCAGCATCATGATGCCGGCATTCGTCTTCAGCAGACCTTGCGCTGCCCGGCCTGTCAGCAGGTTGGCGCGCCATGGGAAGGAGGTCGCCAGGACCTTGTTCTGCAGGAAATCGAGTCGCAGCGGCTGACCGGATGGCAGATCCTGTGTCCGGGCCTGGATGATCTCCCCATCGAGGTCAACGATCATGACCACGCTGACGTCGAGCTGTCGCAGGGCGACGTTGGTGAAGTTGTCGGTCACGTAGTTGGCGTTGCGGTCCTGGACGTAGCGGTAGGTGTCGGCCCAGTTACCCCAGTCGGTCGCCGATAGCCGCAGACGATCCAGCGTCGCATCCAGAGCGTAGTCGATTCGCCGCATCGCGATCCGGGCATCCGACCGCTCCAGCTCCGCAAAGCTGGGCGTCAGGATGGTCCGATCGACGAGGACCTCGGCGGCGCCGAGGGCCATGAACAGGGATGCGACCAGAACAGCCACTTTAAGTTGAATGTTCACGTCGGAAAGTTAAAGGGAATCGTGCGCGGAATAGCGTCCGGAGATCTCAAATTCGGTCCCGGGTGCCGCTTTTCGGCGGTGTGACCCGTGATGCGCGTCGCAGATTTGCGCACGAAAGCGTGGACCGTCCATCACCGCCTTGCTCCGGCGCAATTCCCTTCGCGGAGCTCTCAAAGGGGCTTTCCAGCATCAGCTCGGCCGCGAGCCGGCCACCGCGATTCGTCTCTGCTCGTGCGCAGCGCGCCGTCAGGCAGCAAAACGATCAGCGCTCGCCGGAGCCTGCGCTACAATCCGCACGCAACGCAGCAAACGCGCCCGTGCACGACTTCCGGAGCGATCACCATCGGTACGAACGCCCTTCTGTCCCTTCTCGTAGCGCTGGCCGTCTGGTTCAGCTGGCGCTGGTGGTATCTCGAGAGACCCCGGCGTGCCCTGGCGCAGGTCTCCCGCCACCCTCACCTGAACGACCTCGTCCTGGGCTTCGTCACGAATGTGCTGGACACGCTCGGGATCGGATCCTTCGCACCGACCACCGCCGTCTTCAAGCTGCAACGCCGTCCGGCCGACGAAGACATCCCGGGCACACTCAACGCGGGGCATGCGCCGCCGACGTTCGTGGAGGCTCTCATCTTTATATCGGCCGTGCGGGTCGAGGCGGTGACGCTCATCGGTATGATCGGCGCGTCGGTTCTCGGCGCGTGGCTGGGGGGTGGCATCGTGGCGCGGTTGCCACGGCGCGCGATCCAGGTGGGAATGGGCGTGGCGCTGCTCGTGTCGGCTAGCCTGTTCGTGGCGCAGAATCTGCAATTGATGCCCGGCGGCGGGGATGCGGTCGGGTTGCAGGATGGCCAGCTGGTATTCGCGATCGTGGTCAGCTTCGTGCTCGGGGCGCTGATGATGCTCGGAATCGGGCTGTATGCCCCCTGCCTCATCCTGGTGAGCCTGCTCGGCATGAATCCGCTGACGGCCTTCCCCATCATGATGGGCTCGTGCGCCTTCCTGATGCCGGTCGGGGCGGTGCGCTTGATCCAGAAGGGGCGGTACGACCTGCGGGCCGCTCTCGGGCTGGCATTGGGCGGGATTCCGGGTGTGCTCATCGCCGCCTATGTCGTCAAATCCCTGCCCATGCAATGGCTGCGCTGGCTCGTGGTGCTGGTCGTGCTCTACGCCGCCACCTTGATGCTGTTGTCCGCGCGCCGGCAGCCTGCGCTGCAGACCGGCCGCGCGGTCCCCTGAGTCGCGGGATACGAACGCCTCAGCCCGTGTCTGTGATCGCAATGTTCACCAAGCTCGTGTAGATAAGAACGTCCGGGGGCCCGGCCGGTCGGGCCGACCAACACCCTCTACAGGAGCGATGCCATGTCCACGCAAGATATCGCCAACCGCCTGGCCGAGCTTTGCCGCCAGGGCAAGTTCGAGGATGCCCAGAAAGAGCTGTTCGCCGAGGACGCGGTGAGCATCGAGCCATTCCCCACCGAGGGTTTCGCCAAAGAGACGCGCGGCCTGCGCGCAATCATCGACAAGGGACACAAGTTCGAGACCATGGTCGAGAAGATCCACGGCTGCTCGACCTCCGCACCGCTCGTGGCGGGCAACGCCATCACCTTCACGCTCACTCTGGATGCGACGATGAAGGGACGCGGGCGAGTGAAGATGGAGGAGATCTGCGTCTACGAGGTCAAGGACGGCAAGATCGCGTCGGAACAGTTCTTCATGTAGCGCCGGGAGACGGACCGAGCCTGTCTCCGCCCCAGGCAAGGGCGGAGACAGGCTCAACGCAGTTCTATCGTCCTCGTTCGGTCAGCAGCGGCGATGCTCGTCGTCTCGATGGCTCTACGTCTCTGACTCAGGCGCGCGCGTACAAGGCCCGATCGAACAACGCCAGCATGCGCGACCAGGCCTTCTCCGCCTGGTCGTGGTTGTAGACCTGCGCATCGGGCGGGCACCAGCCGTGCAGGGTCCCTGCGTAGACTTCCACCTCGGCAGGCACATGCGCGTTCAGGAACGCCTCGCGTAACACGGTCTTCGCCTCGGGCTGACGCTTGTCGTCATTCTCGGCGATCGCGAACAGGTACTGCGCCTTGATTTTCGGAATGAGCAGATGCGGACTGTCGGGCTTGTCGGTCACGAGTCCGCCACCATGGAAGGAGGCACCCGCCCGGACCCGCTCTGGAAACTCCGCCGCCGTACGCATGGTGAACGGGCCGGTCATGCAGTAACCGGTCGTGCCCATGCCGCGCTTCCTGTCCACCGAGGGTTGCTTCTCGAGCCAGTGAATGAACGCCTTCGCATCGGTGACCGTGGTCGTCGCGCTCAACGAGCGCGCCAGGCCCATCAGCGCGTCGCGCGTCGGCGGATCATTGAAGTCAGCATGGTCGGGCGCGACCGGGGCCTTCTTCGAGCGGTAGAACTGGTTGACCACGAGCACGGAATAACCCGATTCGGCGAGGCGCTTACCCATCTGCCGGAAAGCGGGTCGCAGGCCGAAGATGTCCGGCCACACGAGTATGCCGGGGTGGCGGCCCTTGGCCGGATGCACGAAGTAGGCGTCGGCCGTGCCGTCGGGTGTCTTGATGTTGACTTCCGACTCCTTCGTCTCCGCGGCGGCGGCCACCGGCGGCAGCACGCTCGCCAGGCCCGCCCCCAGCGTGAGTGCGCCGAAGGTGCGTCGGGAAAGCTCGCCCGAGCGCAAGTTGTATTCGTTCATGTCTTGCAACGTGTCCAGATCACACATCGTTCTTCTCCGCGTTCTGTCCACCAGCATTGACGCGGCAGTCGCCCGAGCCGGTGATAATCGGGCCCGCCATGTTGCTCCAATCCCGTTACCGATCGCAAGCGCGCGCGGTTCAAGTAACCTTGAGAATCGCGGCCCGGGAACTCAGTTTTCGGCGGACGTGTCGGCGGCCCGGAGCCGAAGCCCGCGGATGGACAGACGCGCGATGTCAATGAAGTCCGCGAGCATTCCGTAGGCCGTGGTCGTGGTATCCGGGTCACGGGAAGTCACGGTCAGGCCGCCCGGGAAGACCTCGGCCTCGAAGTGGGTGATCAGTGTCGTGCCGGTTGCTCCAAACAGAGGATCGCCCGGCTGACAGCGCCGCGGTCGTACCTCCGCATTCAATGCTCCGGCGCGGTCACGTGAGACCTCCCCTACCAGGCGGTAGGGGCTACCTGATGCGTGAGCCGCCCGCACCTCCTCTGCATCCAGCACGCGCAACCCGGTTCTTGCGACGTGCTGTGGACGCAGGTCGCCATCGAGAAGCACGTTGGCGAGGGCACACACCTTCACTACCGAGTCCCATCCGTCGATGTCGTAGGATGGATCGGCTTCGGCAATTCCGAGTTGCTGTGCGTGCACGATCCCCTCAGCCAGCGTGGAGCCTCTTTCCATGGACTCCAGGGCGATCGTTGCAGTTGAGGTAAAGATGCCGCGCACACCGCGCAGGCCGGCCTGCGGGAGAGACTCGCGGACCAGGGAGAACACCGGGGCGCCGTCCATCACCGCCGACTCGAATCGATAGATCTTGCCGTGGCGGCGGGCGAGCTCCGTCAGTGTGCGATAACCATGCACGACCGGCCCCTTGTTCGCCGAAACGACGTGCACGCCTTGCTCCAGCGCGTAACGGATGTAACCCAACGCTGGCTGTCCCTCGTGCGGATCGAGCGCGATGGCCTCGAACAACACGTCGGCCTGGCAGGTCTTCAGCCATGCTTTGATGCCGCCGCAGTCAGGAGCCAGGCGGACGTCAGCGTCGCCCTGCAGTCCCTGCGCGTTGGCGCGCCAGCCAAGCGTCCGGGTCGCAACACCCGCCACGAGGAACTCGATTCCGTATTCCTGCGCTAGAGCCGCGCGCCGGGTAACCAACAGGGAGCGCAACGCGCGAGCGACGACACCGTCGCCGAGGAACGCAAGACGATAGACAGGCATGACTCCTATTCTCCGTCGGGCCCGATCGGACCGCAGGGAGTCCACCGAGCAACGCGGCGGAGGACGCGTTGCTCGGTGGTCTCAGTGTCATAGACCATCGCCTGCGGGGCTGCCAGTACTTCGGGAGAGGGCCTCAGCGCATTGACGTTGATGATCCCGAAACTACCTTGCTCGGTGTCGATGACGGCCCCGATGTAGACGCCACACTCGCCGCAGAGCAGATAATCCGCCGTACGGCGCGCGAAGCGATAACGCAGCTCGCGAGCGCCTTTGCGCTTGTGAAACTCAACCAGGCCGGCCGGATCGGATGTCGTGCGCGCGCCGTGTGCGCGGCAGAACGAACACTGACACGCGCGGGTCGGCCACTGCCCCGGCTCGAGCCGGGTGTAATAGGAATAGCCGATCGCGCCACAGTGACAGGTGCCCTCATAGCGGACTGTTCCATCCTCTGCAGGCATTCGAGGTCCTCCAGGTCGGGAAAAATACACGAGGATCCGGGCACGCGGCCACCAGAGCCGCTCCCCCTGGGGTACTATTCACAACGTGTCACCTCCGAGCGCCCAGCCCGCCACGATCACGGTGGATGACAAACGCCGGGTCTCGGCACTCATGATGCTGCCATCGAACGCTCGTGCGTGCTTTGTTTTCGCACACGGCGCGGGGGCCGGCATGCACCATCGCTCCATGGAGTCTACCGCCGCCGCACTGGCGGAGCCGGGCATCGCCACGCTGCGTTTCCAGTTCCCCTACATGGAAGCCGGCACCCGACGGCCGGATGTCCCCGCCGTTTGCCACGCCACGGTACGGGCAGCCGTGCAGGTAGCCGCGCGACGCTGCCCGGGATTACCGCTCTTCGCCGGGGGCCGCTCGTTTGGTGGACGGATGACTTCCCAGGCACAGGCGGGATCCCCTCTTCCCGAGGTTCGGGGACTGGTCTTTTTCGCTTTCCCGCTGCATCCCGCCGGGCGCCCTTCCGAGTCGCGCGCGGATCATCTGCAGAATATCACCATACCGATGTTGTTTCTCCAGGGAACCCGCGATGAGCTCGCGGAGTTGAATCTGCTGCAGAAGGTAGTCGGCCAGCTCGGGAGGCGTGCGACCCTCGAGCTGATGCAGGAAGCCGACCATTCATTCCATGTTCCGGCGCGCACCGGACGCAACGACGCGCAGGTCATCCACGAGCTGGCAGAGACTTTCTCTCGCTGGATCGACACGGTGGGCCCGGCATGAAGCGGCTACTCGACCCCTACGCAGCCAAGCGCACCTTTACTCGTACCCCGGAGCCCGGCGCAGAGGCCGGGCCGCTGCGCGAAGGCCCGCTGCTGTTCGTGGTACAGAAGCATGCCGCGCGGCGGCTGCATTATGACTTCCGCCTGGAGCTGGAGGGGGTGCTGAAGTCGTGGGCCGTACCGAAGGGCCCCTCGCTCGCCGTCGGCGACAAACGCATGGCGGTGGAAGTGGAGGATCACCCCTTTGACTATGCCTCCTTCGAGGGCGTGATCCCGTCCAAGCAGTACGGCGCCGGCAACGTGATCGTGTGGGATTGTGGCGTGTACTCACCGGATGAGGATCAGGAGTATTCCTTCACTGATCGCGCGCAGGCCGAAGAGCGCATGCGGCGCGGGCTGAGCGCAGGCAAGTTGAGCATCTTCCTGCGCGGTGAAAAGCTGAAAGGCTCGTTCGCGCTGGTGCGCACCCGCGAGTCCAAGCAATGGCTGCTGATCAAACACAAGGATCGGTTCGTGGGGGGCGGCGAGCTGCTCGCGCGCAGCCAGTCGGTGCTTTCAGGCGTGACGGTCGAGGACGGCGCATCGCTTCAGTCCGTGCAGCGCACGGATGCCGGGGCGCTGACTCCGTCCGGGCCAGCGGAAACGATGCCCTCGAAGCTCAGCCCGATGCTGGCAGAGATCGGCGAGAGGCCCCGCTCGGGAGCCGAGTGGCTGTACGAGCCCAAGCTCGACGGCTATCGGGTCATTGCGTTCGTCCGCGGTTCCACGGTGCGGCTGCAGTCACGTCGCGGGATCGATCTGACCGTGGTTTTTCCGGACATCACCGCCGATCTGGCGCAGCAGGCCGGCGCGGAGATGATTCTCGACGGCGAGATCGTCGCGCTCGGTCCCGACGGCCGGCCCTCCTTCAACGCGCTGCAGAATCGCGCGCAGCTCAAGACAGCCGCGGAGATCGCCACCGCGGTACGCGAGGCCCCCGCCGTGTTGGTTTGCTTCGACCTGCTGCACTTCGCCGGCGTCAATCTGCGCGGCGCGCCCTATCTCGATCGGCGCCGTTATCTCGCTCAGTGCCTGTTGACTTCAGCGCGGATCCAGCTGGTCCACGTGTCAACCGAAGCCGAGCCGCTCTATGCAGCGGCGACGGCCAGCGGGTTTGAAGGCATCGTGGCCAAGCGCAAGAGCAGCGTCTATCAACCGGGCAAGCGCTCGGGCTCGTGGCTGAAGTACAAGACCACGCGCACGGCCGAATTCGTGGTTGGCGGCTATACACAGGGCAAGGGTGAGCGGGAGTCACTGGGTGCGCTGCTGCTGGGCTACTGGGCTGATGGGAAGTTGCGGTACGCAGGGCACGCGGGCTCCGGCCTGACGGAGCCGGTCATCACCGACGTCGCCGCACGCGCCGCGAAGCTGGCGCGAGGCAGCTCGCCGTTCGCGGACAAGGTCCAGCTGCACCGGCCGACGCGTTGGCTCGCGCCGGAGCTGGTCGCGGAGGTCACCTTCGCCGACTGGACGCCTGACGGCCTGCTGCGCGCCCCAGTATTCCTGCGCCTTCGGGATGACATCTCGCCGCAGAGCGTGACGGGTGGCCCGGAGCCCAGGCCGACGCCCGGTGCGGAGGTTGAGAACGCCCCGGCAGCCCGGAGCAAAGGCGGTTCGGCGCGGTCGCAGGGCGCCGCGAGGAGCTCGCAGAAGTCGCCGCGCAGCGAGATCGAAGCCATCGTCGGCCAGCTCGACAACGATGCGGCGAGAGTCGATCTCGTGGTCGAAGGTGCACGGATCCGCCTCACCAACCTCGACCGTATCTACTGGCCGCCGGATCCTGACACGCGCACTCCAGCGACGACCAAGCGTGACCTGATCCGCTACCTGGCCAAAGTATCGTCCTGCATGCTGCCGCATCTGGCCGACCGGCCCCTCACGATGATCCGCATGCCGGAGGGCATTCACGGCGAGCGCTTCTTCCAGAAGCACTGGGAACAAGCCCTGCCGGATTTCGTTGAAACCGTCACGGTCTACTCCGGCCACAAGGAGGAGAAGCATCGCTATCTCCTGGCCAACAACCTGCCCACGCTGCTGTGGCTCGGGCAGAACGGCACGCTCGAGTTTCACATCTGGCACTCGCGCGCTCGCCCGGGCGCGGATTGTGTCAGTCAGAGTACCGACTACGCCAGCTCCATGGAGGCGCTCGAGGAGTCCGTCCTCAACTATCCGGACTACCTGGTCTTCGACATCGACCCCTACATCTACTCCGGCAAGGAGGCGAAGGGGGCCGAGCCCGAGCTCAACGCGCGGGGCTTCGCCGTCGGCCGGCGGGTGGCCTTCTGGCTGCGTGCCCTGCTGAGGGAGATGTCACTCGATGCCGTGGTGAAGACCTCCGGCAAGACCGGCCTGCATGTGTTCGTGCCCATCGAGCGCACCGTGACGTTCGAGGCCGCGAGGCATATCTGCGAGACGGTCGGGCGCCACCTGATGCGGGCGCATCCGAAGGACATCACCCTGGAGTGGGCGGTGGAGAAGCGCACGGACCGGATCTTCATCGACTACAACATGAACGTCCGGGGAAAGACCCTCAACGTGGCCTACTCGCCCCGCGGGCAGCCCGGGGCGCCGGTCTCCATGCCCCTGACATGGGAGGAGCTGGAGGCCGCCGAAGTGATGGACTTCACAATCGGGACCGTACCGGCCCGGTTGGAAAAGACCGGCGACCGGTGGCAAGATGCGCTTTCGGGCAAGTACAGCCTGACGAAGGCTTTCGGTCGCCGCCCGGACCGCAACACATAACAGGTGGATCATGGCCGCGCGCTCAATTGGGTCCCTGACGATTTCCTTCGGGCTCGTCGCGATACCGGTGAAGCTCTACACCGCCACGCAGTCCGCGAACGCCATCTCCTTCAACCTCCTGCACAAGGACTGCGGGTCGCGCCTGCGACAGCAGTACGTCTGTCAGAAGGACGGCAGCATCGTCGAACGCGACCAGATGGTGAAAGGCTACGAGTTTGCCAAGGACCAGTACGTGTCCTTCACCCCCGAGGAGATCAAGGCCCTCGAGGAGGCCGGAACCCACTCGGTCGAGATCTCCGAGTTCGTGCCGGTCCAGTCTATCGACCCGGTCTATTTCGACAAGACGTACTACCTCTCTCCCGACAAGGGAGCGGGCAAGCCGTACGGGCTGCTCACGGAAGCGCTGAAGCAGGCGGAGCTCTGCGCGGTGGGCCGCTGGGCCACCCGCGGCAAGGCCTACATCGTCCTGCTGCGTCCCGTCGGCGATGTCCTGACGATGCAACAGTTACATTTCGCGGCGGACGTTCGCAGCGCATCGGAGATCGATGTCCCGAAGCCGGAGGTCAAACCCGCGGAGCTGAAGCTCGCCCAGCAGCTGATCAGTCAGCAGACCTCCGCGAAGTTCGACCCGGGCGCCTACCAGGACGAGCTGCGCGCGCGAATCGAAGCGGAGATTCAGAAGAAGGTGGAGGGCAAGGAAATCTCCGTCTCCGCGATCGCTCCCGAGGGCGAAGGCAAGGTGATCGACCTGATGGAGGCGCTGCGCGCGAGTCTCGAGAAGACCGAGAGCGCACGTGCCTCGGCCTCCCAGCTCGGTCCGCGCAAGGCGCCGAAACGCGTCGAGGAACCCGCCAAGGCGGCGAAAAAGGCCTCCAAACGATAGGTCCGGCAGGTGGCTCACGAAGGACCGATGCCTTCCTACGGTGTGGGCGAAGTGGAGCGGGTGCTGCGCCTGTCGCGCAGCACGATCCGTGGCCTGATCGACGCCGGATTCGTCACGCCCGAGCGCGGCGCCCGCCGCGAATACCGCTTCTCTTTCCGGGACCTGATCGTGTTGCGCGCCGCCCGCGCGCTCATCCAGGCCAAAGTACCGCGCAAGCGGATCCACCGCTCGCTTCAGGACCTGCGCCGCCACCTGCCTGAGACGATGCCCCTGTCGGGCCTCAGCATCTGTGCCGTGGGCGATCGGGTGGTCGTGCGGGATGGCACGACCCGCTGGCAGGCGGACAACGGACAGTACCTGCTGGGCCTCGACGTGATTCTCGAGAACGGCGTACTGCACATGGTCGAGCGACCGGGGGTAGCGGACGACCCGGCACCGGCGCGCCAGTCGGGCGCGAAGAGTGCCGAGCAGTGGTTCGCCGAGGCGCTCGAGCTTGAGGGTAACGACCAGAATGCGGCGCGCGGTGCCTACGCGCACGCTGTCAGGATCGACCCACACCACATCGCATCCTGGATCAACTGGGGTCGACTCCTGCATGAAGGAGGCCAGATCCGGGAAGCTGACGACGTCTATCGGCGCGCGTTGGATCAATGCGGGCCCGACGCTCTGCTGATGTTCAACCGCGGAGTGCTCCTGGAGGACCTCGGCAAGACGGGCGCCGCACTCGAGGCGTACCAGGCGGCGATCGAGGAAGATCCGACGCTCGCGGACTGTCACTACAACCTCGCGCGCCTCTACGAAGCGCTCGGGCACCCGCAACACGCGATCCGGCACCTCGGACAGTACCGCCGCCTGCTCAACAGTCCCGGCCACTGACCGTCGCTCGCGGCATGAGCATCTGGGTAGGCACATCCGGTTACAACTACCCCGAGTGGAAGGGCAGCTTCTATCCGGAGAAGCTGCCGACCACGAAGATGCTGCCCTACTACGCCGAGCGCTTCGACACCGTCGAGATCAACTACACGTTCTATCGCATGCCGAATGAGAAGATTCTCGGCGGCTGGAGCCAGGAGACACCGGAGCGTTTCAAGCTGACATTGAAGGCCCCGAAGCGCATCACTCACGATGCCCGGCTGCGCGACTGCGAGGACCCGCTGAGCTACTTCCTCCGCGTCGCCGGCACGCTTGGCCCGAAGCTCGGCGCGCTCCTGTTCCAATTGCCACCCTACTTCAGGAAGGATCTGGAGCGGCTCGAGGCGTTCGTGCGGATCCTGCCGCCGGGGCTGTGCGCAGCCTTCGAGTTTCGCCACGCCTCCTGGCTCGACGAGGAGGTCTACGCCCTCCTGAAGTCCCGCAACCTGGCCCTGTGTGTCGCGGACGGGGAGAAAGTCTCAACACCGCTCGAGCCAACCGCCGACTACGCGTACTTCCGTCTGCGCGATGAAGGCTACACGGCCGATGACATCATGAAATGGGCCCGCATCATCCGCGAGCAGGCCGGCCGGTGCCGCGAGATCTACGTGTATTTCAAGCACGAGGAAGCCGGCAAGGGCCCGGAGTTCGCGCGCCTGCTGCTGTCGGGACTCGGCCAGGGCGCGGCAGCGCCGGGCCAGACCAATCCTATTGCACCGGTGAGGGCTTGAGCCCCCAGATCTCCTGCGCGTACTCCCGGATCGTACGATCGCTGGAGAAGCGCCCCGAGCAGGCGACGTTGATGATCGCCTTCCCGGACCATTTCTCGCGATCGGCATAGCAGGCATCCAGCTCGCGGTGCGCGCGCCCGTAGGCGGTCAGATCAGCAAGGTGCCGGTAGTAATCGCCGTAGTCGAGCAGTGCCCGCCGGATCGGGCCGAACACGCCCCGGTCGACCGGGCAGAAATGATCGGAGCAGATGAGGTCCAGCGCCTCGCGGGTCTCGGGCTCGTTGTCATAGTGCCAGTGCGGGTCGTACCAGCCGGCAGCGTCGCTCACCTGCTGGGCAGTGAGCCCGAACAGGAAGAAGTTTTCCTCTCCGGCTGCCTCGGCCATCTCGATGGTGGCCCCATCGCGCGTCCCGATGGTCAGAGCGCCGTTCATCATGAATTTCATGTTGCCGGTGCCGCTGGCCTCGTAGCCGGCGGTGGAGATCTGCTCCGAGACGTCGCTCGCCGGGACGAGTCTCTCGGCGAGGCTGACGTTGTACTCCGGAAGGAACAGCACCTTCAGCCGCCCGCGCACGGCCGGATCGGCGTTGATCGTGGCGCTCACCTGATTGATGAGCTTGATGACCAGCTTCGCGAAGTGATAGGCGGGCGCGGCCTTGCCGGCAAAAAAGAAGGTATGCGGCATCATCGGATGATTCGGGTTGTGCCGCAGGCGGTTGTACAGAATGACGATGTGCAGGACGTTCAGCAGCTGCCGCTTGTACTCGTGGATGCGCTTGATCTGGCTGTCGAAGATCGTCTCCGGGTCCACTACCTCGTTGCTGGTCGCACGCAGCCAGCGCGCGAAAGCCGTCTTGGCGGCGTGCTTTGCCGCACGAAAGCGCTGGCGGAAGGCTGGATCCTGTGCCAGAGGCAGCAGCTCGCGCAGATGCGACAGGTCGGCGACCCACTTGTCGCCGATCGCATCCGTGATGAGAGCGGACAGCGCCGGGTTGGCTTGCTGCAGCCAGCGCCGGGGGGTCACTCCATTGGTCTTGTTGTTGAATCGCTCCGGAAACAGCTCGGCGAAATCGCGCAGCACGCGGGTGCGAAGCAGGTCGGAATGGATCGCCGCAACGCCGTTCGTGCTGTGCGAGCCGACCACAGCCAGGTGCGCCATGCGCACGCGGCGCGTCGCGCCCTCCTCGATCAGACTCACGCGCTGCACCCGTGCCTCATCACCCGGATAACGCCGGCGGACATCCTCCAGAAAGCGGCGGTTGATCTCGTAGATGAGCTCGAGCTGCCTCGGAATCAGCACTTCAAAGAGCTCGATCGGCCACTTTTCCAGAGCCTCGGGCAGCAGCGTGTGATTGGTATAGGCCAGCGTCCGCTGGGTGATATCCCACGCCTGGTCCCAGGACAGATGCGCCTGATCGAGCAGGATCCGCATCAGCTCGGCGACACACAGCGCCGGATGCGTATCATTCATCTGCACCGCGATGCGATCGGGGAATGACGACCAGTTGGTGTGACCATCCCTCGAGAACCGTGCGACGATGTCCTGCAGCGAGCAGCTCACCATGAAATATTGTTGCAGGAAACGCAGCGCGCGGCCCGCTTCCGTGGAATCGTCCGGATAGAGCACCCGGGTGATGGATTCGGCGGCAACGTTGTCGATCACCGCGCCCGCAAAATCACCGTGGGAGAATTCGGCGAAGTCGAAAGAATGGGGTGCCGCGGCCGCCCACAGGCGCAGCGTGTTGATGCAGTTCGCGCCGTAGCCGACGACTGGCCGGTCATAGGCCACCCCGAGCAGACTCGAGGGCCGGTTGGGTGTGAATTGCAGGGTGGAGCCGTGCATCTCAAACGTCGCGTTCAGCGGCACGACATAGGTTCTCGACGGCCGCACGATCTCCCAGGGATCGGGGTTGCGCAGCCAGTTGTCGGGCTGCTCGAGCTGGGAGCCGTCGCGAATCAGCTGGCGGAAAATCCCGTACTCATAGCGCAGGCCGTATCCGATTGCGGGATATTGCAGGGTCGCCAGTGAGTCGATGAAGCACGCCGCCAGTCGCCCGAGCCCGCCGTTTCCGAGACCGGCGTCCGGCTCTTCCTCGATGAGCGCCTGCAGATCCCACCCTTGCTGATTGAGCGCGTGACGCACGAGGGGGTCCGCACCCAGGTTCATCATGTTGTTACGCAGGGTGCGCCCGAGCAGGAATTCCATCGACAGATAGTGGATGCGTTTGGGGATCGCCTGCTCGCGTGTGCGTCGGGTCTTGACCCAGCGATGAGCGACCAGGTCGCGGATGAAGCGGGCCGTGGCCTCGAAGCGCTGGCGCAGTTCGGCCGCTCGCGGATCGACCAGGTGCTCACAGAGCAGGTAGCGCTCGGTCCACTGATCAGGCTGCCCTGAAAGACCCAAACGCTCGAGGCGGCGCGCGAGCGCCGGCTCCAGGGAGCTCTCCTCATCGGAAGACGAGGGCGACACAGGGTTCGATACGCTCATCCAATACCTCCGACGCCGACATCACGGCAGCGAATGCCATCCCGAGATGTCGTGTCTCCGGCGTTCTATACCAGCATGATCGTACGAACTGCACCTGAGCAGGAACGATTTCGCTGACGCGGTCACAGGTGCAGCGGTTCGAGTGTGAGTGCTTCAGTCCCCCGCCCGGCCCCGGCAAGTTGATTCGTTCGTGACCGGGCCGGGGGCTCCCGATCGCCCCGGCATCGTCGGCCGACGATGTTGCAGTTGTTCGCGCTCGTGCAAATACTTGATTTATCATGACTTACTGGGTACGCAAGCCGGCTTGCCCGATGCCCTGCCCCTCGGCAGCCACCCGGCAGAACCCACCGGAATGAAAGTGGGTACCCTTGCAGATCTGTGCCCCCGTCAGGAACGGGCCCCACGACCCGCCGTATGAAGCTGACCGACTATCTCGAGCGCATCCATTTCAAAGGAACACCGCGCGTAGACCTCGCAACGCTGCGCGCCCTGCATATCGCCCATCAGCACACCGTCCCCTTCGAGAACCTCGACGTTCAGCTGCAACGGCCTGTTGGGCTGGACGTGCGCGCCCACTACGAGAAGATCGTGCACCGTCGCCGGGGTGGCTGGTGCTACGAGCTCAACTCAGTCATGGGATGGACTTTGAGTCAGATTGGCTTCGACGTCACGCGCCTCAGTGCCGGGGTGCGCCGGCGACAGCGCGCGGATGGGCAACTGGGCAATCACCTTTGTCTGCTGGTCCAACTGCAGGAGCCCTGGCTGGTGGACGTTGGATTCGGCGGGAGCCTGGCCGAGCCCCTGCCACTGCGCGTCACGGAGCGCCGGGATGACCCGTACCGGCTCGGCCTGAGCCGGACTCCCGATGGCTACTGGCGTTTCACCGAGCTCGCACACGGCGATCCGTTCACCTTCGATTTCCGGGTCCTGCCGGCTGATGAGACCCTGCTCGAGCTCAAGTGCCGATCTCTGCAGACGGACCCAACCTCCTCGTTCGTGCAGAACCTGGTCGTTCAGCGGCGTACGGCCAACACGCACATTTCCCTGCGAGGGCGGGTTCTTGCGGCGATCAGTTCCTCAGGGGTAGAAAGGCGGCTGCTCGGCTCCTCCGAGGAGCTGGTCTCCACGCTCCGTGCCATGTTCTCGCTCGACCTCCCCGAGGCCGCAACGCTCTGGCCGGCGATCTGGGCCCGACACGAGCAGCTGTTCGGGGGCTGACGGGTGGTTGACAGGCCGTTGTCGGATTGCAGCATGCGACAACGTCCTTCGGTGAACGCAACCGATAAGGAGATAACGATGCCAGCAGAGACCCCTCTCCCGTCCGCCAGGGAGCTCGCGAGACGGAACGAAGTCCGGTACCCGAACGAGACCCCAGAGTACCGTCGCGCGCGCGACGCCCTGCTGGCGGAGGAGATCGAGCTCCGGCGGCATATCGAGCGCGTCGCCGAGCAGCGCCGTGCCTTGCCCGCCGGTGGCCAGGTGACCGGCGACTATCGGTTCGAGGGCGAGCAGGGAGCTGCCACCTTCGCGGACCTCTTCGACGGCAAGCAAACCCTCGTCATCTACAGTTACATGTTTGGACCCCAGCGCGAGCGGCCGTGCCCGATGTGCACATCTCTGCTGAGCGCCTGGGAGGGCGAAGCACGGGACCTCGAGCAGCGGATTGCGCTTGCCGTGGTGGCGCGCTCTCCGATCGCGAAATTGGTCGCGTTCAAGCGCGAACGGGGCTGGCGCAACCTGCGCCTCTACTCCGACGTCAACGGCGCGTTCAGTCGCGACTATCACGCAGTGACACCCAACGGCGAGGACATGCCGGGGTTCAACGTGTTCACGCGGCGGGATGGCACCTTCAGACACTTCTGGAGCGGGGAGATGGGATTTGCCACGGCCGATCCGGGCCAGGATCCGCGCGGTGCCCCGGACCTCATGCCGCTGTGGAACATTCTCGACTCGACTCCCGAAGGCCGAGGCGCCAACTGGTACCCCAAGCTCGACTACGATCGGTAGGGTCGGCCCATGGAGTTTAGATAGGCCAGCATGGACACTCCCATCGCCGACGTCTCGGATACCGCTTATTGGATCGCATGGCATCGCGCGCTCGAGAGCGAGCGCGCCGATGCTTTATTTCGCGATCCCTATGCCGCCAGGCTCGCCGGAGAGCGGGGCAAGAGCATCTCCGAGGCCATGCCTACCTCGACGGTCGTCGCCTGGACCGTGGTGCTGCGAACCCGCATCATCGATGATTTCATCGCCTTCGCCCTCGAGCAGGGCATCGATACGATCCTGAACCTGGGCGCGGGGCTCGATGCGCGGCCGTACCGAATGACGCTGCCCGGGGCCCTCCGCTGGATCGAAGCGGACTATGCCCACATCATCGGGTACAAAGAGAACTGCCTGCGCGAGGAACAACCGCACTGTCGCCTGGAGCGCGTGAAGATCGATCTCGCCGACACTATGGCGCGGCGCGAGCTGCTGCAACAGGTTGACCGTCAGGCTCGTGGCACCCTGATCCTGACCGAGGGCGTGATCCCGTACCTGACCAACGAGGCGGTGGCCTCACTTGCCGAGGACTTGCGCGGGATGAGCCGGACCCGCTACTGGATCATGGACTACTTCTCGGAGATGGCGCAGCAATACCGGCAGCGACAACGGATCAACCAGGCCATGCAGAACGCCCCCTTTCGCTTCAAGCCGGGCGACTGGTTTGGCTTCTTCACCCATCACGGCTGGAAGCTCAAGGATGTCCGCTACTTCCTCGACGAGGCGCAGCGCCTGGGACGGCCGATGCCGCTGCCCCGCAGGCTGAAGGTCATGATCGCGCTGACGCGGCCCTTCACCCCCAAGAGCCGACTGCAAGCCATGCGCAGATTCGCCGGGTACTCGCTGCTGGAGCCGTCTACCCGGCACTGACGGGCCGAGCTCAGAGCACGACGGCGACTCGAGCGCCGGATACGAGGGCGCGGGCGGCGGAACTGCGAACCGATCCTACTTGGGAATGTTCTTGGCGGCCTCCTTGGCCTTTTTCGCGTGATAGTGGGCCTTGGCCTTGTGGATTTTGGCTTTGGCCTTGTCGAGGGTCCTCTTGGGTTCGGACTCCACCGCGGCCTTCGTCTCATCGCCGACCTGCATGGCCGTCTCGGAGGTGGCCTTGGCGCCCTCCTTGACCGTCGAACCGACCTGCGCGCAGACCGCCCCTGACATGACCAGAAACGCAGCCCACAGGGCCAGCTTGCCAATCGTGTTCATTTGACCTCCAAAGGGCCCAGGCCAGGACCCTGCCACCGAGCGTCAGTATGGACCGATCCGGGCGTCGAAGATACGGCTGTGGACGAGGCTCTCGCGGGGACAAGCCACCCTATTCGCCATCCGAGAATGCCCAGCGCGCCCCACCCCGTGCCAGTATCAACATGCCAACACCGCTCAGGATGATGCTCACCGCCAGCCACTCCTGCGAGGTGACCGTCTCGCCTCCGAGAGTGACTCCCAGTAGCAGGCCGATGACCGGGTTGACGAAGCTGTTGCTCGATGCCAACGCGGGCGAGGCACGGGCCAGCAGAACCATGTATGCGGAAAACGCGATGAGCGAGCCGAAGACCACGAGATAGAGCCAGGCGATGACGGCGACCGGATGGAGTGGCCAGCGCACGGTCTCGCCTGTCAGCACAGACAGTCCGATCAGGACGACACCGGCACAGATCATTTCGCTCGCGAAACCGCCTGCAGCGGGTGCGAGCGGGAATACGTGCTGACTCAACACACTGCCAATGGACCAGCCCAGGGCGGCAACGATGAGCGCGATGACTCCTGCCGGTGAGGCCGTGAACGCATCCCCGCGCACGAGCAGCCACACTCCGAAGAGCCCCAGCGCGATACCCAGCAGCTCGAGCCGCGATGGACGGATCCCGAACGGCAGGCTGGCGATCGTGATCAAGGGCGGCACGACCGCGATGAAGGCCACGACCAACCCGGAAGCAACGGTCTGCTCGGCGTACGCGACGCCACCCGTGTTGCCAACGAGCATGAGAATTCCGACGATCGCGGCATTGCGCCACTGGGCGGGCGTGGGCATCGGTTGGCCGAGCCATGCCGCGCCCAGCAGCAGCAGCCCTCCGGCAGCGAGGAAGCGCGTGCCGATCTGGAAGAACGGAGGCAGGCTGGGGAGTGCCAGCTTGATCGCGAGGTATGTAGAGCCCCAGACAAACCACGTCGCTGCGAGACACATGAAGAGGCGCGTCGAGCCTCCACGGACCGACGGCCGCGGCCGCACCCGCAGTCTGCTCACGCTCAGAAAGGGAACCTCTCCCGGGAGCGGCGCGACAGAATCCTCCAGCCGATCCAGCTCGTTGGGTACTCCCTGCGGCCAAGCGTCGGAACGACTCGCAGCGGGGCCTGTGGAAGCTTCCGTCGCGCAAGATTGGCCTGCGGAAGGGTCGGGTGGTCATCGATCTCATTCCTGGACCCCGGCGAGTGGAAAGCATCGACCGGGACTGAGCCGCGGGCGAGCCAGCCGATGAGCTTCGCCAGGAAGCGGCGTCCATTTCCTGTCATGGTTTTCCCAAGCCAGCTGAGGACCGGCCGGGGTCGAGGCCGTAACTCATCGTTGGCCGCAGGGTCAGGGTCTCTACAGTCGTTTTGACAATGAGATGGGCTGCCTTCTCAGGCAGCCCCGGCTCGCTCGTGGCCTCGATGATTGCGGCGAGGCTCGGTCGTGGACGAAGCCTGAGGTACCGCGGCTGGGCTCCTCCAGCGACCATTCGATACCAGAGTGTCTCGCTCTTGAGCGCTTGGCGACTGTCCTGGAGGAGTTGCCGGAAGGCGGCTTCCGCTCCAGGGTTGAGATCCACCGTCGTGAGCTCGAGACGCGGGGTCGGCGCAGGCTCGCCCGTGCCTCGCGAGAGTGCCGGCAGGAACTCATAGACAGCACTGCCGAGATACTGGGCGTGCGGCGTGACATTGGAAATGTTGTCTCGCTCGTCCTCCGCCGGCGACACCACAGTATCGAAGTCGGCAGCCGAATGGCCAAACGATGCGTAAACGAACCATCGCTGCCGCTCGCCGTACGTGATACTCCATCCGTACCACACCCACGGATCGTGAGCCTGGCGGTGCCACTCGAGATGACGGATGTATCCCGCTTCGAAGTCAACGGTGTCGCCGTCGTTGGGGCGCAGAAGCGCGATGCGCGCATACGGACCATGCCCGGTCTGCGCGGCGAGATACGCGGGCGCGAGCAGGCGGAAGACCAGCGCAGCGCCTGCGATCAGGACCCAGCGATGCATCATGATTCCTCCTGGCTCGAGGCGATATCTGCATCCTACGAGCCACGGGCGCGACGTTTTCCGACACAGATGCGGTGAAAAGCGCCACGGCAGTCGGTTGGGCTTGCGGATGACCGGAGCCCATCGGCATAGTCACGCCTCCCAGCGCCCTGACCTCAAATAGATTCTCTTGCAGCGCCACCCTTCCAGCCGCCGGATCGTCGTTGTCGCCGTGCCTCCAGTGGATGAGCTCGACTTGGTGATCCCGCTGCAGGTATTCAACTCCGTCAATCGACTCGCGGGCCGCGGCATTTACAATCTGGAGGTCGTCACGAGCGCGGAGCAGTTGAAAGTCCACGGCGAGGGCGGGACGCTGACATTCGTCGCCGGCTCTCATTTCAACAAGGTCAAGGGCGATTGTGACTCCGTGCTGCTCGTCTGCGGGTTGGCCTCAAGAGCGGTGCGCGACCCGGTACTGTCTGCGTGGCTGAGGAAAATGGCGCCCAGAGTCCGGCGACTCGGTGCCGTCTGCGTCGGCGCATTCCTGCTCGCTGCAGCGGGTCTTTTGAACGACCGTCGCGCCACCGCACACTGGCGCTTCGGTCGCGAGCTGGCGAAGCTTTATCCGCGGGTGCGGGTCGATCACGACCCGCTTTGGGTCAAGGACGGCAACATCTATACGTGCGCCGGGATCTCGGCGGGGATCGACCTCGCGCTGGCCTGGGTGGAGGAGGACTGCGGGGCGAGTCTCGCGCACGAGGCCGCGCGCGAGCTCGTGCTGTTCCTGCGCAGGCCGGGCGGACAGCCGCAGGTGAGCGTGTCGCTGGCCTCGCAGGCTTCGGAGATGGCTTCGATCCGCGAGCTGCAGATCTGGATCGCCGAACACCTGCGGACGCGGCTGTCGGTGGAGGACCTCGCGGAGCGGATGTCGATGAGCGTTCGAAACTTCGAGCGTGTGTTCACGCGCGAAGTGGGCACAAGTCCATCCCAATATGTGCTGCAGATGCGCGTCGAGTCGGCGCGTCGGCAACTCGAGCGCACGAACGGCGGCCTGAAGCAGGTTGCCGCGTCTGCAGGATTCGGTGGCGTGGATGTAATGAGGCGGGCATTCGTCCGGCTGCTGGGGATCACGCCGCGACGCTATCGGGAGGTTGCCGGGCGGAAGGTGGGCGAGTGAGGCTCAGCGAATGGGCCTTTCATCGGCCGGATGGCGGCGCTCCCCGCTGAGTGACCCTGAGGATCAGGCCAACATCCGCAGTTCTGGGTCGAAGCGCAACCCGCTGGTGATAAGGTGCGACAGGGGTAGTTCGCTTCGCTGGTGCGCAGGCGTGCACCGGAATTGCAGCTCCGTAGACATCTGAGTCAGGCCGTTTGGCTCTCGTCCGTGGGATGCGACGAACGGCCGTGGGGCTGCGGCCAGCGGATCTCTCGGATAACCAGGCCGGCTGTTATCGTCCCGACTGATGCGCGACAGCGCACGAGGGGGGAGCCTGCGGCCCGGCAGGCGAAGCATGCGATCAATTCTCGTCGCGTTGTGTCTCGGAGCAATCGGATCCGCCGCGGCGGCGGCCGATCCGCCCGGCCCGAAAACGGCTGGGCCTGCCGGCAGACTCGTCGGCCGCTGGGAGGGATCGCTGCAACTGCCGGGCGAGAATGTCCGGATCATCATCGACCTGGATCAGTCAACCGCGGGAAGCTGGATCGGCTCAATCATTCTCCCATCGCTCAATGTGAAAGGCGCTCCCCTTGCGGAGATCGGCGCCGAGGGATCCCGGGCGCACTTCACCATCCCGACGATCTTCGGAGGCCCCCCGGACGGTCCGGCCACTGTCGAGGGCACCTTGCAGAGCGCCGGTGTATTCACCGGAACCTTTGCTCAAGGCGGAAACCGGGCGCCGCTCTCTCTTCATCGCACGGGCGAGGCGCAAGTCGAGCGGCCTCCGACGAGCACGGCCGTTGCTGCGCCGCTCGAGGGGACCTGGAGCGGTGATTACGAAATGGGTGGCTATGCCCGACACGTGACACTGGAGCTCACCAACCACCCCGGCGCCGCCGCTACGGTGAAGTTCGCGATCGTCGGCAAACAGCCGCACGCCTTGTCGGTGGACCTGGTCCGGGAGGACGAAGGACTGCTGAGAATCGAATCTCCGGAGTTCGGCGGCATCGCCTTCGAGGGCCGACTGCAGCAGCTCGACGAGCTGCGAGGCACGATCGAGCAGGGTGGGGCCGATGCGGCCATCGCACTGAAGCGCCTGACCCCGGGAGCACAATGAAACGGCAGCTGTGCTTGTGGACTCTTCTCGGTGCCGCCGCAGCGGCCGGCGTGCACTCGCAACCCGTCTTCCGGGGCGACAACGCGCACTCCGGCGTGTTCGCGTCCCACGGGCCTCGCCAGTTCCATCGGGTCAAGTGGGTCTTTCCGACTGGCGACCGTGTCGTGTCGTCGCCGACATATGCGAACGGCTTGATCTACTTCGGTGGGGACGACGGCAATATCTACGCGGTAGATGCGGCGACGGGTCATCAGATCTGGAAACACCCCACCGGCGGACCGGTGCCCACCAGTCCAGCGATTGTTGACGGTGTGTTGTATGCGGGTAGCTACGATGGTCGCTTCTACGCGCTGAACGCCCGTACGGGAGTCATGCGCTGGAAGTTCTCGACCGGCGGTGAGCGGCGCTTCGAGGCCCGAGGGCTGCACGGCATGCTGCCCGCCACGCAGACCATTCCGGACCCCTTTGACATCTACCTCTCGAGTCCAACGGTCGCGGACGGAGTAGTCTACTTCGGCAGCGGGGACGGCAATGTCTACGCACTCGATGCCGCCTCCGGTTCTCTGCGCTGGAAGTATCAGACCGGTGACGTCGTCCATGCCTCTCCGGCCGTGGCGGACGGTGTCGTATACATCGGGAGCTGGGACAGCTACTTCTACGCGATCGACGCCCGCACCGGCGCACTGAAGTGGCGCTTCCATGGCGGAGAAGACCCGAGGATCCACAATCAGGTGGGATTTCAATCATCGGCCGCGATCGTCGGCGGGATCGTCTACGTCGGGTGCCGTGATTCGAATCTGTACGCGCTGGATGCGGCGGCCGGCACGCAACGATGGAAGTTCAGCACCGACCTGAGCTGGGTAATCACCTCCCCTGCCGTGCATGACGGCAAGGTCTTCTTCGCGACCTCAGACTCCAGCCTCTACCACGTCGTCGATGCCGCCACGGGCAAACCGATCCTCAGGATGCAGGACAAGGCCTACATTTTCTCTTCGCCTGCGATCGCCGGAGACGTCGTCTTGCATGGAGTTTTCAATGGAACGCTCGTGGCCCGCGATCTCTCGAGTGGCCAGGTGCTGTGGCAGTACGAAACCGAGGCCTCCAAGCGCAACAACGGCTGGATACTCACCGCCGACCGTCGATTCAACCAGCAGATGATCTATCGTTCCCCTTGGCGGGAGGCGCCGATCGTGGCAACTGAGCGGCAGTTGAGCGTCGGCGCCATTTTTTCCTCGCCGCTTGTCGTGAGCGGCGTGGTCTACTTCGGCAGCACGGACGGGAACCTGTACGCGATCGAGTGACCTTCGAGGGTTGCGCGGACCGTCCGCACCAAGCCACTTCCACAGCTGACGCCAGCCAATAGGGCGGTGGTACGATCTGCACCATCGCGAACTGACCCATCCGGTCGAGTAATCCCCGGCAGGCGATTTCGCCGGACGTCGAGGGCTCTATGGCTCTGATTGTTTTCTTCCGCGGCGTCAATGTCGGCGGGTACAGAAGATTCCGTCCTAGCATTCTTGCCGGACAGCTGGCGGCGTATGACGTCGTGAATGTCGGGGCGGCGGGAACGCTCATCGTCCGAAAACCGGGATCGCGCGCGAAGTTCACAGCTGAGCTGCGGAAAAGGCTGCCCTTCCACGCCGACCTCGCCTTCTGTAATAGCAGCGATCTTCTTCAGCTGGAATTGAAGAATCCGTTCGAAGCCGAGCCACCCCGGTCCGACGTGATTCGATTCGTGAGCATCCTGTGCAAGGCCGGGCGCGGCAGGATCTCCCTTCCAACGGTGCTTCCTCAAAGCGGGAAATGGTTCGTACGCATCCTGGGGTCTCGGAAGCGGCTCGTTTTCGGGGTGTATCGCCGTCAGATGAAGGCTATCGGCTACCTCGGCCAGCTCGATAAGCTCCTTGGTGCGCCGGTCACCACACGGGGGTGGAACACGATCCTTTCCGTCCTGCGGATTTTGAAAGCAGAGTCAACAGATGTCCGCGGCGGGCGGCCGATCCGCGCACGCGCAGCGTGATACGCATGAAGAGTGGCAGCCGATCCTGGCTCATGCCGGGGTGACCCTTGCCCATGCAATACCACCCATCTCGTCAAAGCGCACTACAGTGACTGGCCCAGGCGTTTTTCCAGTTCCACGCGATAGGTTCTGCTGACGCGTAAACGATGACCGTCCTTGAGGATCAGCTCGAACTCGCCGTGAGAAATGGGGTGAAGCTCCACAATGCTGTCGATGTTGACGATCGAGGATCGATGGACGCGGATGAATCGCATCGGATCGAGCTGGCGGGACAGTTCGTTCAGTGTAGACCGATACAGCAACTCTTTACCGCTCACGTGCAGATTCACATAGACTCCCGCGCCTTCGATCCAGTCGATTTCCGCCAAGCGAATGAAGCGCGTGGTGCCGTTGCCTTTCACCACAAAGCGATCAATATAGCGGTTTGCCTGCGATCGCGCCCCCAGCATCCGTAGGACTCTTCCGCCAAAGTCATTCAAGTTGAGCTCGCCACAGCGCGCCTTGGCGCGGGCCAGCGCGGCTTCCAGCCGTTCGTCACTGTATGGTTTCAGTAGATAGTCCAGCGCATTGGCTTCAAAGGCGCGGATAGCGTGCTTATCGTAGGCGGTGACGAATATGGTGAGAGGCATCGCCCCCGCGCCCACGGTTTCAATGACCTGCAGGCCATCGAGCTCGGGCATCTGCACATCCAGGAACACGAGCTCCAGCGCCTCTTGCCCGATGATCTCCACAGCAGCTTGTCCGTTTGCAGCTTCCAGCACGAGCCCGACTTGCGGATCTCGCCCGAGCAAGTCGATCAGGCGCTGCCGTGCAGGGGCTTCATCATCGACCACCAGAACGCGGATCGGTTCAGCAGGTTGCGCCATCGGCTTGCTCCTCGGCAAATCGTAGCGGCAACGATATCTCGACCTCCGTACCACCGGCGGCGCCAGCTCGGACGGAGAAGCGGCTCGTGCCGTGAGGGTGGAGACCGAGAATGCGCTCCTGCGTGACGGACAATCCCGTGCCGGAGGATGTTTTCAGCGTCCACCCTGGCGGCAGCCCCACGCCGTCATCCTTGATCCGAATATGTACTTGTTTGGCGTCGTGCTCAGCGAACACTGTCACGGTACCGCCGGACGCACGGCGCGAGATGCCATGACGGATGGCGTTCTCAACCAGAGGCTGTACGATCAGAGAAGGTACGAGCGCATATTTGACCTCGGGGGCGACGTGAATCTCGATGCGCAAATTGTCAGCGAAGCGGATTTTCTGGATCGCCACGTAATGATCGAGAAACGCCAGTTCTTCGGCCAACGAAATTTCCTGCCTGTCGCGCGTCTCGAGCGACAGCCGAAACAAATCGCCCAGGTGCTCGATCATCGTGCGCGCAAGCCTGGGATCCCGTTCCACCTGCGATGATATGGTGTTGAGTGCATTGAACAGGAAATGCGGGTCGAGCTGCATGCGCAACGCGTTCAGGCGCGCCTCCGAGAAGCTGCGCTCCATTCGCTCCAGCCGCAATTCGCTTTCCAGATATCGCTCGTAGTATCGGAAAGTCTGAAGCGCGCCGAAGATGACCCAGTAGACCAGCCATTCTCCCAGAATGCCTTCGTTGAAGGCGCGGGCAATGATGCCCTTGGCGGCCATTGAGCCCCACAAGGGGATACCCAGCACAACGTGCATTGCGTACAAGAGGTACGCGTACAGAGGCGTTACAAGTATGCTCACCGGCAGATGAGCGAGGACGCGCCTCCTGAGCTGCTTTTCCCCGAACGGCAGCCGGGCGTCGATCCAGAAGATGAGGGGACTGACGACACCCCACGCCCACCAGAACGTCAGCCACCCAACGAGTTGTCGAGTCCATTGGGGAGATGAGATTCCGGGGAGGGAGAAGAGGCCTCCCAGGGCGCTCCAGAACAGGATCGCCGCTGTCCATCTGGCCCAGCGATTTCTCATCGGAAAATTCTAGAACACTGAAGGAAAGCGGTCTAGAACGTGCCGCTGCCCCGCGCTACCGCGGAACGCGACACGTTTACTGTGCCCCAACAGCAAGATGCTCCTGTGCCAGATGACTATCGCCGTCCCATTCGCATGTGAGCGTAGTCATGCGGCCGACGGGTATGGCTATTGCCGCTCCAGGACGTAGAGGTTCGACTCGCCTTTGGTCGCGGAGCGCGGGGTAATGGTCAACGTCTTGAGATCCGAGGAAAGCCTGAGCTGCAGAGCGCCATAAGGCTTGCCGTCCTTCTTCTTGTCAGTGAGCTCGAGGCTGTGTTCGTCCACCTTCTTTGCGGACGACGTGGCGAGTACGGCTGCATTTGCACCTGCATTCGGATAATCCTGACCGTCCAATTTCATGTTTCTCGTCAGTTGCGAGGCTGCGTCGATGATGGAAAGGCCGTCTCCTTCATACGGTCGGATCTGTAACACATAAACGAAGTTGACCTGCTCGCTAGTGCTCACCCATGTGCCTGCGAAACCTGACCCGGGTGCCGATCGCTTGTAGACATACTTGATGTTCGACGGTGCTCCGTCCTGACCGAAGGTCGTGAAGTCGTCCGTGAGCGAGTTGCCGTCCTGGGAAAGCTTCCAGTTCGTCGTGATGACCATGTGGCCATCCCTTTTGCGGATGACCTTCCAGGCATCCGGCCCCGCGACTGTGACGGACAAGGTGGTCCCCCCTTGTCCCGGCTGGTCCGTGCCGTCGATCGTGATCGCTTCGGAGCCCACGCCGAAATCAAAGGCGTACTGGTTGCCGCCAATGCTCTCGACCTTCATCTTGTCGGTGAGTCTGCTCTTGGAGGGGTTCAGCTTCCAATCGCCGACGAACGGGCTGTTCGCTGCCCATGCATGACCCGTGGCCAGAACAGTAACCAGCAACAGCTGAAGAAAGCGGCTTACCATTTTACCCTCCCTCGAGACGCATTCAGTTCTGGCGCTCCTGCCGCTCACGCAGATCGATCCTGCGGTGGCAAATGTGGCATCCGGAGGCCTTGAGCCTTGTGTTCATGTGGCGTGAGCCTCACCCAAGGGGTGGGCTCTGTCCTGCAAAATGTTGTGAACCGGACGGATGTGTTGCGAACCGGCTTCGCTGCTTGTCGATCCGGAGAAGAAAGCCTGGCGAGTGATTCGTCACCTGCGCTCTGCAGAGAGCGGGACCGTGCGCACCACGGTTCTGGACTTCAAGGTCGTCGAGGCAGGTGGTCGAGAACGGCCGGCATCGCAACACTACAATGCCGTCCGGTGCAGCCATGCGTGCTCCGCCCTTCAGGACTTCTTCATTCAGCACGAGTCCAAACGTATCCATAATTGACGGGGAATCCGCGAAGGTGCGTCCACTTGGGTTTCGCGTGGATCCACCGGTCGTCCACCAGGCCTTCCAGGGCCTCTTGAAGTCGCCAGCCCGCGGCGGTCGCCGCAGCAAAGTGATCGCTGAACAGGTGCACATGAGTCTCAATGGCCTTCGGCTGCCCCTGGCTATCGTTGAAGTGCGTCGGCATGCCCGACATGAAGATGAAGGGATGCATACCGACGACGACTAACGTCCCGTCCCCTGCGGAAAGCCTCATCGCTTCACGATACGCTCGGTCCAAGTGTTCCAGATGCTCGTCGACCAAGCTCATGACGAGAAGGTCGTAGTGGGCATCTACGAGTCCCGTATCCTCGACGGAACCTTCTTGCAAGCGGCG
>Ga0134126_10001587_pt1 | contig 28997 bp, 18 predicted proteins | sample KB31752_FD_96881 | JGI IMG/M metagenome (GOLD analysis project Ga0134126, IMG submission 96881) | Terrestrial soil microbial communities with excess Nitrogen fertilizer from Kellogg Biological Station, Michigan, USA - KB3-175-2 | ecosystem: Environmental > Terrestrial > Soil > Unclassified ... | reverse complement strand
CGGCCAGAGTCCTGCCCAGCTTCCGAATTTCGAGCCGCGGCAGATAAACACATCAATCTGCTTTTCCAACGCATAAGGATTATCCGCTGACGTTCCGACGTACTGCACGTTCTTCCAAAGTGCTTCCAGGTTTTGGCGGCTATCGTCAAGCACGATCATGCAATTACCGGAGTACCCGCGTGGCCCCCACAAAAACCACGTCTGATGTCCGCTGAGCGATGGTGGCAGCCCATAGCGTGGGCCAAGGAAATCGATGGCGCCAGCCTGCCCATAGTCCTGCGCGAAGATTCCGCAATCCGAGCGCTCGGCGGGCGAAAGCCGGTTCCATGCGACGGCCGTTTCAGCAACGATTTCCTGCCATCCGAACTGATCGGCGTACCACTGCGGCAGAGCGGCGCGTGCATGTGAGTGCTCCATGACCGGCAGCCTAAAAGGAAGTTTGTGCATGTATGCCATAAAACTTTCAGGAGAGAGAATCGGTACAAACGTCGGCGCAAGATAGGCGCCATTGGCAAGCAGAAAAATAATGATCACTGGTTTGAGCCAAGTGATGCGCGGCCGAGTTAATGCAGCCTCAATCGGCACGGCACCCGCGGCGAGCAGCATGGGGTAGATCGGCGCCAGATAGTAATTCTTCCCGTGCAACAAGAAAAAGACGGTGTAGCAGACGATGTAGCTCCAGCCAAGAACACGATATGGCTTGAGAGGCGTCCACCACAGAAGCGCAATGACTCCTGCGATCCATATCGGAGCGGTCAGAGGATTGATCAACAATGCCTGCTGCAGGAAAAATTGGCCGGCGGGCAACACGACATCACGCCCGTTTGCGCGGATGTTGTGCATGAGCTCAAGAAAGGGCCAATGATAATGAAGGTTCCAAAGGACGTTCGGAAGAAAGATGACGAACGCCGCCAGCCCGCCGATCCAGATCCATTTGTTAAGGAACGCACGTCGCTCGGCGGTCAGAAGCAGGCCGACAACAACACTGAGACCAAACAATGCTATGGAGTATTTCTCCTCCAATCCCAGCCCAGCAAAAACTCCGAACCACAGCCAGTAATGTGGCTGGTGGCGTTTGATCGCGAGAATAACAAAGTATGCACACGCCATCCAAAGGTTCGGCTCCAGGCAGTTAGTGGTGAGCAGGTAGCCGTCGGAAAGATACATCGGGGCAATCCCGACACAGACCGCGGTGAGAAGCAGCCCGAACCGCTTCCCGCCGAGCTCGCGCGTTATGGCCGCAGTTTGGATGACGAGAATAGAAGAGGCCAGCGCGGGCACCAAACGAATTGCCCGCAGCGAGTACCCGAGCACTTCTCCGCTGATTCGCGCCAGGAATGGCACCAGCGGCGGTTGATCGACATATCCCCAAGCCAGATGCCGGGCGCAGGCGATGTAGTCGAATTCGTCGCGAAAATATCCGTAGCGATTGTTGAAGTAGATATGAAAGAGCAGTTTGGCTACAGCAATCGCCCACACGAATGCCATGCCGGACGTGGCCAGGGATTCGCGTTGTGTCGGCTTCTCCAGGACGGTCGTCGCCATATTTCCAAATACGGAAGTCAGTACGGCTTGGTTCCCGGATAATCGGTCTCGTATAACTGTTCGAGATTGTTGCGTTTGAGCAGTTCGTGTACTTCCGCTGAGGACAGCCGCCGCCCGGGCGCCTGATCGGCTTGCGCCAGTTCGTATCCAACCACCGTCATTACAGCTGTTTGTAGCCCCAGCATTCGCGGGTCAATATGCTCGAAAGTGTCGATGATCGTGTGGTGACGAAAATTGTAATCCCCCTCCTCAACCAATAAAGAATAGACCGGCACTCCAACAACCATGAATGCTTCCTCATCGGATTCGAATGTTGCATCCAAAGCCATTCGATTCGCTCCAATGGGACTCAACGGCTCCAGCAACTTTTTAGTTGCAGGCTCGAGGTCCTTGCGCCCGTAAAGCTGAAGACCCAATGGCGCTTGAGCGCCGGAGTCGGTATTGATGACAGCCCAGGTACGATCGAGCTCCGCCTTATGCTGTTCGACGTATGCCTTTGACCCAAGGTCCGACTGCTCCTCGCCGGAGAAAAATACAAATCTGATCGTGTGGCGCGGACGAATATTTAGCGACTTCAAAATGCGAGCGCCTTCGAGTATCGCCGCTACGCCGCAGCCGTTGTCATTCGCGCCTTGTGCGGGGTCCCACGCATCAAAATGCGCCGTCAATAAAACAAAAGAACTCGGATCATCACCCTCAAGATCTGCAACGACATTGCGCTCCTCACCGGGGCGATCACCGAAAGAGTTCTGCACGTTCAGTCTTATCTTTACTTCTCCATGCCTCATGAGTCTGCGAAGCAGGGCCGCATCCTCGGCCGCGATGGAGAGTACCGGCAACGGACCCCGCGGATAAAAGAGAAACGCCGACGTGTACAGCATCCGGTCGGGCTTGTCCGAAATGATCATCATGGCCGCCGCACCGGCCTCGGCCAGTTGCTTGGCGATGTCCGCTCGAATCCCAACATAGCTGGTTGAAAGCGCATTACTTGCCAGATCGACCAGAACGGCTGCTCCGCGGACATTCTGAGAAATCGGCGAGCGCCCGTCCGCGGTTGCGCCCAGTTCCGCGACCGGCGCCTCGATCGGCCCGCGTGTCCCCGGCACCCAACCGTACGTTCCGACGTACAGCGCGCGATGCACCGGGCTCACGATCTCGCCCGTGGTCGTCCCTTTCTGCCACGTGGGGCTTAATTGATAATTTTCAAAATGCGCGTTGTCGAATCCGGCTTGCTTCAGCGTCTTCAGGATTAATTCCGCCGTAGCCCGCGATTCGGGACTGCCGGTAATTCGTCCGCCAATCCGGTCAGTGAGAGTCTCGAGAAAATTTGACGCTCCACCGCCGATCATGGCACGCCCGACAATTCGCTCGATGTCATTTTTGGTTGCGCTTGAATCGGAAGAAGCAGGAGCAGTTACTTGCGCCACGGCAGCATGCGTAAAGGTCAGGAAAAGAATGGCAGCCAGAGAACGATGCATCGGCACCCCGCAGTATGAACTGAGAAAAGACAATCCGGAAGAGTTGTTATCCGCCCGAGTAAGTCATTTCGACGACCGTGCAATCGTCGCTCAGCGGGGTACCCGCGCAGAAATCAGAGACGGCGGCAAAGATATCTTTCATCGTTCCCTGCTTGGCGGCGACTTCCAGGCGCTCGTTGTCGAAAAACTCGCCTTCCGCGTTTTCGGCTTCAGTGACGCCGTCCGTGACCAGCACCAGGCGATCTCCCGCATGCAGGCTGTAACGGTCGCTTTCGTACGTAACGTCGGGCAGTAGCCCAACCGGAAGATTGCCGTGCGCAGGACGAATAACTTCTCCTCCGCAAACCAGCAGCGGCGGAACGTGACCACAATTCACGTATTCGAGTTCCCCGTCGCGTCGCAAACGGGCGATGATAACGGTGGCGTACTTTTCCCCGATATGTTTGCTGGTAAGAAAGCGGTTGGCGGAACCGACGATGTCCGTGAGCGGTGTATGCGCGACCAGTTGCGAATAAATCATTCCTTGCAGAGTTGAAGCCAGCAGCGCGGCGGAAACTCCCTTGCCCGCAACATCCGCAAGAACCACTGCCAGCCCATCATCCGTATTCACGGCATCAAAAAAATCTCCCCCGATTTCTTTGCAGGATAGATTTTTGCCATCCAGACGAGCAAATGGAACATCCGGGATGGTCACTGCCATGAGACCGTGCTGAATGGAGGCCGCAATCGAAAGCTCCTGCTGATAACGCCGCGATTCTTCTTCCGCCTGCACCAGCCGCGCGTTCTCGATCAGCGACGCCGCTTCGGTCGCCACCACATGAAGAATGTCTCCGCTGACCTTCGAAATATCACGCGAGGCAAATCGTGAATCGACATACAGCGCGCCCAGCGCTTCGCCCGTAGGCGCGGTGTCGCCACCCCGTCCGCGTGTTTGCACCTGAAGTCTGCGCAAGGGAATGCAAATCACTGTTCGCAGGTCGTAGGCAACGATACTTTGCCGTCCCGAAAGATCTATCGATCGGCTTGTGTCGCTGAGCAGAAATTCCGAATTGGCCCGCATTGCGTCTTCCAGAATGGAATGGGAAATTGTCGTGTCGTCGAGCAGCAGCTCGCCCTTCGAGTTCCGCCCCGCAGCCAGACGCAGCTTACCTTCCGCTGTCCTGAGGAATACGTAGCCGCGCTCGCCGCCGGTCAGCTTCAGCGTGACGTCGAGCAGCGTAAGCAGGATCTCGTCCAGCACGCCGGTGGTGTTCAGTTTGCGTGCAGCTTCGAGAAAAATCGTCAGCTTCTCCAGGTCGGTGACTTCGTTCGAAATCTGAATGCCGGAGATCTGGCTGAGAAAATCGCGCGCCGTATTCGTCGTAACGTGCTGGGGATGAAAGACTGCGTAGATAGTATCGCGGGCGCCGAACTCCAGCCGATCATTACGCTCCAGCGCCTTGCGCTGCTGCACACGTTCGCCGTTGACAAAGGTTCCATGCTTGCTGCCCTGGTCTTCGACGTAGAACTTGCCGCTTTCGGAAACGATCAGGGCATGGTCGCGGGAAACCCGGGGATCGGGTATCGCCAGGTCCTTTTCGACCTTTCGTCCGATGCTGAACGGGCTGTGGTCAAGGTACAGGGTGCGTTGTTCATTTCCGTGAACAAAGATCAGGCTGGGAAACACTCCCGATCCGATCCCCGAAATAGGGCCGATGATAGTTTGAGCAGCCATGGGGCGCTTTAGTGTGCATAAGCATAATGCCAGTAAAATGCCTGCGCGTGAAGGGGTAGCTCGAAGAGAGGTTGATGGTGGTTTCCGAGCAGGAATATACTTGTTCTGACCTGCCTGATGGGGTTCCGAGGTAGTGTCCTGGAGTCCGTGAATGAGCCACACCGCTTGCCGGGGGACGGTTGTCCTTGCGTTTCTTGCTTTGCTTGCACCTACGGCTCTCGCGCAGTCGCTCGGCGGTCCGGGGCTAAGTGGCCCGACAATTGACAGCTTTTCTAATCATCGCGATGGCACTGCTCCCTTTGACATTTCCGCGTCTGGCTTGACTCAGCTTAATTCCCGAATGATGTTCACCGATCCCGAACATCAAACCAGTCCGCTGCAGAACCCGGCACTAATGGTCTCCCAATTGGATCTAAAAGCACCAAAAGACGCAAAGAAAGAGTTCGAAAAGGGCTATCAGTTTTACAGCCGCAAAGACTATCAGGCCGCCATCGAGCATCTGGCGAAAGCTTTAGCCACTTATCCCGACTACGTGGCTGCGCACAATGCCCTGGGATCCGCCTATCTTGGACTGGATCGGAACGATGAAGCCCGGCAACAATTCGCTAAAGCCGCGGTTCTCGATCCTCACCTTCCTCTCGCCTTTCTGAACCTGGCTTACGCCGAAACCGCTCTTCACCATTATTCCGCTGCCCAAGTCGCAGCCCAGAAAGCCTCGGCCATTGCGCCTCTCGATCTTCAGGTCCTGACTTTGCTGGCTTACGCCGAACTTATGAACAAGGACTATGCGGCCAGCGCAGAAACCGCAGAGAAAGCTCACGATACTAAGGAGCCAGGGCACTCCATCGTTCATTTTTACGCAGCTGCCGCGTGGGACCACCAAAATGATGCTGACCATGCCAGCGCGGAACTGAGCAAATTGATCAGCGAAGATCCAAAATCTCCTGCCGCTGCTAAGGCACGCGATCTGTTGCAGCAGCTGAAAACCGAGAACAGACCTGAAACACCGTCTGCTTCACTCAAGCCCGCATCAGCCGATGACACCAATCCCGCCGAAGCAGCCTTCAAAGCGCAAATCGCCTTGCAAGCGACTCAGGACAAAAAAGAACAGCAGCAGGTCACCGAAGCCGAGGCCATGTGTGAAAGCTGCGACGCTGCCACCATGTCGCTCTCGGAGGCGCCGGGTGCATCCAAGGCTGGAGAACGCGGCTGGACTTTGCACAGCCATGTGGACGAAGTATCTGTCCTGTTCGTTGCGACTGACCATGGCAAGCCCATTCGGGATTTAGTGCAGTCAGAGGTCACGGTGCGCGACGCTGGAAAGCCTCCGGCTTCAGTGGTTGCATTTCGCACCGAATCTGAACTGCCGTTGCGCCTGGGCCTGATTATCGATACCAGCGAATCGGTAAAAGGCCGGTTTTCCTTCGAGCAGTCGGCCGCCAGCGATTTCGTGCAGAAAGTCCTTACTAAAAAAGTTGACACTGCGTTCGTCGTGGGTGCCTCCAATTCCGTGCTCCTGGTACAGGACTTCACCTCAGATACCGCGCAGATCACAGACGGTATCCGCAGCCTGGCTCCTGCAGGCGGCACCGCATTGTGGGACGCAGTCGAGTTCGCCGCCAACAAGCTCTCAGAAAAAACCGAGGCTCAACCCGTCGCCAAGGTGCTGGTGGTCATCAGCGACGGCCGTGACAACTCCAGCCGCAACTCCCTCAAGCACGCCATTGAGGCTTCAGAACACAAAGACGTAACCATCTACACGGTCAGCACCAACGACGTGCGCTACCTCTCCACCGCTTTTCTCGACAGTGCCATTCTCGGCGACCGCGCACTGAAGAATTTGGCTGAACGCACCGGGGGGACCAGCTTTGTCCCCGGCTCGATCAACAACCTGGACAAAAGCCTTTCCGATCTGCAGGAATTCATCAGCGGAAGGTATGCGCTGTTATACAAGCCGGCGCTGTTGAAACATGACGATCAGTACCGGCCGATCAACATCACTGCACAGAAATCCGGGCATAAGCTAAGGGTTTATTCCCGCAAGGGATACTACGCCCGCGCCAGTTTTGCTTCGAATCCCACTCCCTAGCCGGTTCGTTCGGCCGCGTTAGATGGGAATCTATCGCAGCTCCTCCATCACTTGATCGAGAACCTCCGGCCCCGGACGCGTGACCGAGGTCGGCAAAGTTGCCAGCGCGTCATCAGTAATGTTCAACATGTCGATGAACGTCGGCGCCTTCGTGTTCACGTACAGAACTCCGGTAAGCATTTCGCCTTTTTCTTTGGCCTCATTCAAGCGGGTGATCGAACGGATTTTGTTGGTGGGATCGTAATCCTCTTCCAACTTGCGCAGCAGGAGCCGTGAACCGTCGTGCATCTCTACTTCCATGGTCGTGCCGGGATCGTAGTCGGCAGAGATTTCCTCGAATACGGGAACAAAATTGATCTCCTGCAGCGGCTCGTCATGATCTTTTGCGTACTTGTAGGACTTGGTCGAACCTTCATGATCGTTGAAGGTCACGCAGGGCGAGATCACATCCAGCAGCACCGTCCCACTGTGAGCGATTGCTGCCTTCAGCATGGCATGCAGTTGGCGCTTGTCGCCGGAAAATGACCGTCCAACAAACGTTGCGCCGAGAGAAATGGCCAACTCGCAGGTGTCGATCGGCGGAAGTTCGTTAACCACGCCGGTTTTCAGCTTTGATCCCAGATCAGCGGTCGCAGAGAATTGGCCTTTGGTCAGACCGTAAACGCCATTATCTTCGATGATGTAAATAATCGGCAGATTGCGCCGCATCAGGTGGACGAACTGACCAATGCCGATCGATGCAGTGTCGCCATCTCCACTGACGCCGAGCGCCATCAGACTGCGATTCGCCAGGACCGCTCCGGTTGCCACCGAAGGCATCCGGCCGTGGACCGAATTGAAGCTGTGCGCGCGTGACAGGAAATACGCCGGACTTTTCGACGAGCATCCGATACCGCTCAGCTTCGCCACCCGCTCCGGTTGCACTCCCATTTCATACAGCGCGTCAATAATTCGTTCCGAGATCGCATTGTGGCCGCAACCCGCGCAGAGCGTCGTCTTGCCGCCGCGATAATCCAGCACGGCCAATCCCAGGCGATTTGTCTTTGGTGCAACTGGCGTGGTGGCCATTACTTTCCCTCCATCGCGATAATTTCGTCGGTGACCGAACGCGCATCGAGTGGCAGGCCATCCAATCGCGCTACGCTCCGCAACTTCGGCGCCAGTTCGTTGTCAAGATCGAGTTTAAGCAGCGACATCATCTGCGCATCGCGGTTCTGCTCGACTACATAAACGCGCTTGTGCGTCCGGACGAAGTCTGCGATTTCATGTGCAAACGGATAGGCTCGAATACGCAGGTAGTCGGTCGCAACTTTATATTCATCCCGCAACTGATCGCGTGACTCGGTCAGCGCCCAGTGCGAACTGCCGAACGCGATGATTCCAATCTCCGCATTGGGCATGGTTTCAGAGACCGGCGCCGGAACCAGCCCGCGCGCATGCTCGAACTTCCGCTGCAGACGCTCCATGTTGGCTTCGTAATCCTGCGGGCGTTCACTGTACAACGCTTTATCGTTGTGTCCACTGCCGCGAGTAAAATAAGCCGCCGCGGGATGTTCAGTACCCGGCAGAGTTCGGTAACCTACGCCGTCGCCGTCCACGTCCTTATATCTTGAGAATCCCCCCAGCTTACTGAGGTCTTCTTTGGTCAGCACCTTGCCTCGTTCAATCGGCGTTTTCGGATATGGGAACGGATCGGACATCCAATTATTCATGCCAAGATCCAGATCCGACATGACGAAAACGATTGTCTGCAACTGTTCTGCAAGATTGAACGCGTCCATCGCCATCTCGAAACACTCGTGTGGAGATGACGGAAATAGCATCACGTGTTTAGTGTCGCCGTGCGACAAAAAGGCAGTTGAGAGAATGTCACCCTGCGAGGTGCGAGTGGGGAGACCGGTTGACGGGCCTACTCGTTGAATGTCCCATACCACGGCCGGAATCTCGGCGTAATAAGACAGTCCGGCAAATTCTGACATCAGCGAGATGCCAGGCCCCGAGGTCGTCGTCATCGCCCGTGCACCCGCCCAACCTGCGCCGATCACCATGCCGATGGCCGCGAGCTCATCTTCCGCCTGCACCACCGCAAATGTAGCCTTTCCGTCCGGCCCAATGCGGAAGCGCTTCAGGTACTCGATCATGTTCTCGGCCAGCGATGACGATGGCGTGATCGGATACCAACTCAGCACCGTACATCCGGCGAAAACGCAGCCTAGCGCGGAAGCTGCATTGCCATCGATGATGATCTTGCCCTGGGTCTTGTTCATCCGTTCCAGCCGGAACGGATCAGCCTTAGTCAGGCTCGCATTAGCGTAGTCAAACCCCGCTTGCACCGCCGCCAGATTCAGATTCGCGGCCTTCACCTTTTTCGCAAACTGCTTGCGCAGGGCCTTTTCCACTTCGGCCATGTCTAAATCGAGCAGCCTGGCCGCTACCCCGACATAAATCATGTTCTTGACCAGCTTCCGCAGCTTGGCCTCTGGGCACACCGGCGCGACTAATTTGTCGAAGGGCACTGAATAAAAAATCAGATCACTGCGCAGGGAATCCAGCTTGAGCGGCTCGTCATACAGCACCACCGCCCCGGGAGCCAGCGCCATTACGTCGTCGCGGCCCGTCTCCGGGTTCATGGCGATCAGAAGATCGATTTCTTTCTTGCGGGCGACGTAGCCGTCTTTGTTTGCGCGAATGGTATACCAGGTCGGGAGTCCGGCAATGTTCGACGGAAACAGGTTTTTGCCGGAAACCGGAATACCCATCTGGAAAATGCTGCGGAGAAGTACAGTATTCGAGCTCTGCGAACCGCTGCCATTCGCCGTCGCCACCTGGATGCTCATGTCGTTGACGACTGGCACCCGCGCCGCGCCGCCAGCGGCTTCGTGCAGCCCCACATCGGTTGTAGCCATTGACTAACGGGTCCTTCCTGCCATCACGTTATTGCAGGCGCCAAAGCGCCAACCCGCACAGGTTCTGAAATGTGAGGGGATGATTAAATTATACGGTAATGATTGGATGTGAGTAATCTCATGAAGGGTGCGATGATTACCGATTAGTGACTAGGGAATCGTATTTATGAGCCGTGCCCATTGCAGTGCAACACGCCAAGGTATTTACTCCATGGCCCGACAATATCCCGGTATTGATATGCCATAACTCTCGAAATCTGATGCAGGTGGGTCAAGTCATGCGCCGCCCACGTCGCCAACAACTGGGCCAGGGTGACGACTCCGAGCGATGGATGTAGCCCACGCCGCCCGAAGTCCTGCGGCTGCAATCTCAAACCACGAAGTTCCGCTATCTTTTCTGACCGCAACCGGGTAAATTCATCCAGCAACTGCGACAGTGACTTCCCCTCACTTTCGCGCACTTGCCCCATCCGATCAAACGGCTCGAACGGCTTAACCTCGCCGCACTCAAGTATTATTCGCGCCCGCGGCATCCAGTCGGTGCGATCGCCATGAATCAGATGGCCGACAATGTCGAACGCACTCCAGCTGCCCTCGCCTTCATTTCGAAGCGTCCACTCCTCGGGCAGGTCGCGCAGCCAAGCATTGAGAGTGGCGGGAGTTCGGCTAAGAAGCGGTATCGTACGTTCCAGATTGTGTTCCATAGGCCCTGTTTCATCTCATCGTCATCCGCAGTTTACAATCAATTAAATCGCGATGTCAGACCACGACTCCCAGCAGGTTCTCGTTCCCAATGAAGTCTATTCTCCGAGTGATCAGCAAGTCGTATATGTGACTCGCCCACGCCAGCGATATTGGCTCCACATTCTTCTTCTGGTGGTAACGTTTTTCACCACGCTGGTTGTCGGCGCTCGCCTTGAGTGGAATTTCCAGCACGGACTGCCCCCCTTTCTTCTCGACGACAGTATCTTTCCCTTTTTGTGGGCATTACAGGGACGTCACTTACTCCTGGGCGTTCCCTTTTCGCTGACCTTAATGTCTATTTTGCTGGCCCATGAAATGGGTCATTATCTCTATTGCCTGAGATATCGTATTTCAGCAACGCTGCCGTTTTTCATTCCTTTCCCAACTCTGATCGGCACGCTTGGCGCTTTCATCCGTATTCGCTCTCCACTGCGCTCGCGCGCGATCTTGTTCGATATCGGAATCGCAGGGCCGATCGCAGGATTTGCAGTCGCTCTTCCCGTTCTGTTCTTTTCGCTCGGACATTCACACGTCGCTCCTTTCGGAGTCGCTTTGCCGCGCATTCAGTTGGGATATCCCTTGATTTTCGGTCTGGTGCAGAAGGGGCTTGCGGTAATGAACCCACTCAATCCGGTCGCCAGCGTACCCCTGTCTCGCTTGTATCTGAGTCCGGTCGCGATTGCTGCCTGGGTGGGAATGTTCGCAACTTCGCTGAACTTGCTTCCTGGCGGCCAACTCGATGGCGGCCACATCGTCTTCGCAGTTTCGCCGCGCTCACATCGTACAATTTCGCGCATTACGATCCTCGCCCTGATCCCGCTTGCGCTTTTCTTCTGGACAGGCTGGATTGTCTGGGCCATTCTGCTGCGCGTAAGCGGCATGCGTCACCCCGCAGTTACCGAGTGGCCGGACATCACTCCCGCACGACGCTGGCTGGCATTGTTCGTCCTGGCAATGTTCGTTGTAACGTTTACTTATCTACCGCTTTCTCCGAGCGACAACGACAGTTCGCTGTTTGGGTCTTTATCGGCTGTCGTTAAGATGTTTTATCACCCGCGAACTCTGCACTAATTTTCGACTACCTTGTTTCATGTATTTCCTGATTACGGCAAGTCCTGTATCCCCAGCCACTCACGCTTCACAATCGTGAAGCCAGCTCCGAATTTCCACATCCAGCAATTCGCGGCAGCAACTCCGATCGCGATAAATCCACTATTTTCACCACAACTCTTCGGCGCCACATTGGCACACGGTTTGCATATTTAGTTTGCAAATTCTTAGCTTTCGAGGCCCGAACATGCGTGCACGATCAATCCTGCTTTTCTTTTTGACCGCTATCTTTGCCGCCTTTGTCACAATCGGCGCAGCAGCACAGTCCTTAGTTTCTGGCGATATCACCGGAATCGTTTCTGATCCCTCCGGCGCTGTCATTCCAAATGCTACGGTTACGTTGAAGAACAATGGCACGGGGCAGACGCAAAATGCCACGAGCAATCAATCCGGCGTTTACAGATTTTCTTTGCTGACTCCTGGTCAATACACGGTTACGGTCAATGCGGCAGGATTTCAGAATGCGGAGCGAACCGTTACCGTGGTTGTGGGTCAAGCCACAAGCATGAATATGCAACTCGCGGTCGGCGCGTCCTCACAGACAGTGGAAGTGACGGCAGAGGGTGGCGTGGTGCAAACCGAGAATGGGAACATCTCCACCACCTTCACCCCCGAACAGGTTGAACTCGTCCCCAACCCCGGTAACGATCTCAGCTACATCGTCCAGACCGCGCCCGGCGCAGTCATGAACACCCAGGCCGGATACGGCAACTCCGCCACCTTCGGCCTTCCGGCGACCTCGAATCTTTTCACCGTCAACGGAATGAATGAGAATGATCCTTTTCTAAACCTGAACAACTCCGGAGCTACCAATCTTCTGCTCGGCCAGAATGATGTTCAGGAAGTCTCAGTGGTGAACAACGGATACTCGGCGCAATATGGCGGCCTGGCCGGTGCCAATGTAAATTACGTCAGCAAATCCGGCACCAACAACTGGCACGGCAACGTCAATTATTTCTGGAACGGCCGCGCCATGAACGCCAACAGCTGGTTCAATAAGCAAGCGCAACTGAGTGACGGCGACCCAAGTACTCCCAATCGCCCACCTTTCTCCAATGCCAATCAATGGTCGGCTTCCGTCGGCGGCCCGCTTATCAAGAACAAGACCTTCTTCTTTGTGGATTACGAAGGTCTCCGCGTGCTGCTGCCCACCAGCACGTTGACCCAGATTCCAAGTCCGGCATTTCAGTCGGCTACCCTGGCTAACATCTCGGCCACTTCTCCGGCCCAATTGCCCTTCTACCAGAACATTTTTAATCTCTACAACTCCGCGCCAGGTGCAGCAAATGCAGGCCCGATTCCGGGAGGCAGCGACGGTTGCGACGGCACTCTCAGTTTGGGAGGCAACCCTTGCGCCCTGGCATTCCGCTCCACCGCGGGCAACTTCACCCATGAGTGGCTGCTTACTGCGCGCGTGGACCAGAATATCGGCGATAACGATCGCGCCTATGTCCACTTCCGCAGTGACCACGGCGTCCAAGCCACCTACACCGATCCCATCAACAGCGTATTCAATGCGCAGAGCACCCAGCCCCAGTATGAAGGCCAGTTGAACGAAACCCATACCTTCAGCGGCAGCGCCACCAATCAGTTCATTCTTTCTGGATCCTGGTACAGCGCGATTTTCAAGCCCGCTGATATGGCCGCGGCCACTGCTCTCATGCCTTATCGCCTGCGTTTCAGCGGTGGTACCTTCTATGATCTTGGCCGCGATCTGAACGATTGGCCTCAAGGCCGAAATGTAACCCAGTACCAGATTGCTGACGACTTGTCGAAAGTTTACGGCGCTCACAATCTGCGGTTCGGAATCAATTTCCGACGCAATGACATCACCGATTATTCCCCCGGCTTGTTTACTACCGGAGAAATTATTGGTGAAGATCAGGCCAGCTTCTTCTCGGGAACGGCGGGACTGTTTACCCAAGCCTTCAACACTCGACCCACACAGCCTGTTGCCCTGTACTCATTGGGAGTGTATGCGCAGGATGAATGGGCAGTTCGTCCGACTTTAAAGATAACCATTGGACTGCGGGCCGAGCACGATTCCAACCCCGTTTGCCAGACCGATTGCTTCGCCCGGCTTACCGGTAGCTTTTCCAACGTTTCACATGACGTCAATCAGCCCTACAACATGGCAATACAAACCGGAATACATTCCGCTCTGCCCTATTACACAGCCATCGGGTGGGAACCCCGTCTCGGCTTTGCCTGGACCCCACGCGGCGCTGGAACCAACACCGTGATTCGCGGCGGAATTGGAATTTTCCACGACTTCTTCCCCGCCACGGTGGCTGACAGCTTCCTGAACAATCCTCCGCTCTACAACCAATTCTTCGTTGGGCCGGGCACTCTGGCTCCGGGTGTGGCGGGGGATGTTCAAGGACTCGCGTCGGGCGCCAACTCCTCTTTCGTTACCGGGTTCGCGAATGGCGGGACCCTCGGCAGCATCAGCGGATCTAACCCTTTCTTCGTGCCGCCATCAGTATTCAATTCCGAGCGCTCTGTTCATGCTCCGCAGTATCAGGAGTGGAACCTCGAATTGCAGCAGGGATTCGGGCAGAAGACGTCGGTGAGCATCAACTACGTCGGCAACCATCAAATTTACGGCCCGCTTCAGAACGCCGGCTTGAATGCGTTTTGTGACGCTGTCTGTCTGGGAAGTCTGGGCGCCACCTCGGCCCAGTTCTCCGATCTGCCAACCACGACACCTGATCCCCGCTTCGGGACCGTGACTCAGATTGGCAGCTCTAATGTCGGCAACTACAACGGTGTGACCGTGTCGTTGCAGCGCCGTTTCTCCTCACTACAATTCTCCGCTAATTACACCTATAGCCACGCTCTGGACATCGTTTCCAATGCGGGGATTTTGCCCTACAACTTCAACACCAACGAGAGCACTCTGAATCCGCAGGATCCGTTCAATTACAAGCGTTACAACTACGGCAATGCAGATTACGATGTTCGCCACTATGCCAGCCTCAACTACGTTTGGACCACGCCCAAGCTGAGCGGCTGGAGAGGAGCCATCGCCAGTTGGACAGTTTCAGGCACGTTGTTCACGCGTTCAGGCCTTCCAGTCACCGCCTACGATGACAATGCCAGCAGCACTCTGAATGGCTTTAATTACGGCATCAGCGCCGGTGATCCCGTGTTCGCAAACTATAACGGCTCTGGCCCTGTAGTCTGCACTCGCAACGCGGTCAACACTCCCTGCCTCGATGGCACTTCGCAGTTCACCCCTGCTATCAACGGCTGGGGCAGTCAGCGGCGCAATCAGGTCTGGGGTCCGCACTTCTTCGACACCGACCTGACCGTCATGAAGAACTTCCATTTGCCGATCACCGAAGCCAGCAATCTCGGAATCGGCTTGCAGTTCTTCAATATCCTTAATCATCCCAACTTCGATCAGCCGGACGCCAATATTTCCAGTTCCACGTTCGGCCAGATCATTAATACCGTAAGCGTGCCGACCAGCATTCTTGGATCGTTCCTCGGCGGAGACGCCTCGCCACGCCTCATTCAGGTCAAGGCGACGCTGTCCTTCTAGCCGTCGTCGCGCGGGTAATGCGGCAGCCCCGGAGATTCCGGGGCTTTCTTTTTTGCCGTTTTAATCTTCGACGACTCTCGCCGTCATCTCCTCGGCCGGGTCTCCGCCCACCATGCCCTGCGCAATGATCAGTCGCCGAGCCTCTACCCGAAGCTTCGGCAGTCGCAATCCGAAGATAGCCGCGCCACCCAGGGCCGCTACTGCGCCGGCACTGACCGCCACCGGCGCGCCCAACCGATCGGCAATCGCTCCCCCCATGAGCGCCCCCCACGGCGCCATTCCCATAAACATCATGGAATAAACAGACATTACCCGGCCGCGCAATTCGTCGGGCACCATCGCCTGAATCAATGTGTTTGACGCAGACATTTGCAGCATCATGCAGAAGCCAACCGGTACGAGCAGGGCGGTCGAAAGCCAGAAATTGTTGGATAGGCTGAAGACAATCAGCGATATCGCAAATCCCGCGCACGAAAGTGTCACCCAGCGGCCGAGACCTTGTACCCCGGTTCGAGTCGCCAGTGTAAGTGCCCCCAGCAACGCGCCCAGGCCGGTCGCTCCCATCAGGATGCCCAGCCCGCGAGGCCCGCCATGCAAAATGCGGTCTGCAAAGACCGGCATAAGGACGGTATAGGGCATGGCCACCAGGCTTACCAGGCCGAGTAAAAGCAGCAACGCGCGTATCGGTGCGGTCTCGCGGACAAACCGGAATCCCTCGATCACGTGCTCGATCGGTGATCCCATCGCTTTTATTTCTCGCGGCGAAACCTGCATCATCAGCAGACCAACAATTACCGCGATGTAGCTCACCGCATCCGAAAAAAAGCACCATCCCTCGCCGATTTTTGCTACTACGATTCCGGCGATCGCGGGTCCAATGATGCGCGCGCCGTTGAACATCGACGAATTCAGCGCAATAGCATTGATGAGATCTTCCTTCCCCACCATTTCCACCAGAAACGCCTGTCTGCCTGGAATATCAAAAGCGTTCACAATTCCGCGAAGGATCGCCAGCACGAAAATTTCGGAAACCGTGATGCGATGGCTCAGCGTCAGCCCCGCGAACACAAAGGCCAGAACCATGGATGCGGTCTGCGTCGCAATCACGACGCGATGGCGGTTGTACCGGTCGGCAGCAATGCCGCCCAGGGGAGAGGTCAGAAAGACTGGAAATTGTCCCGCGAAGGTGACCGACCCCAGCAGCAGTGACGAACCCGTAAGGCGATACACGAGCCACGCCTGTGCAACATTTTGCATCCAGGTGCCGATCAAGGAGATTAGCTGCCCGCCGAAGAAAAGCTGGAAATTGCGGTGCCGCATGGCCCGCAACGTAACCGGCAGCCGCCAAAGCGGCGGCTTTGCTTGATTTTCGGGTCCGGAAGCGTTCTGTTCTGGCGTGCTCGAGGAGGACACTTTGGTCGTTTTATGATGCGGCGTCCTGGTGACTTGATGCAAACGCCTTCCGTCCCACTATTCACTTTTTTGTGACTTCCCCAACTGCCTTTTCTGGCGTACATTTATCCGGCAATAATGGCCACTGCCGAACCAACCCGTATCGAACGCCGCTGCGGACATCGTTTCACTCAATATCAGGTGCCGGTGTTGCTGAAGACATCAGACGGCGCTACCGGTACAGGATTCACTCTGGATTTGAGCTCCCGGGGCGCGCTCCTATGGACAGATTTCCCTTTGGTCGCCGGCCAGTCTGTTGACGTCACGCTCGTCATGCCGTCAGAGATTACCTTGGGCGAAGATATGTGCGTTCGTTGCCGTACGAAGGTCCTTCGTCTCGAACCGGACCATGCCCGCAGCAAACCGGCCGTCGCCGTCAAGATCGAACACTACGACTTCGTTCCCCGTGAACTCACTCCCTTGCAGTTGCATCCCGCCGGTGAAATTCACGCGTCCAGGCCTTAAAGGACCTTTTCCAACGTTTCCTGCTTCCCCACGCAGCCTGATTTGCATAAAATAGTTTCCGAGCGCTGTCGACTGGACGATAGTCTTCGATTCCGTGCGGAAGTCCTTTGTCCGTGACGCAACTCAGTGCCTTGCTGTCGTGCGATTACGGAGGTCACTTGGCTTGGTTACCCTCCACCCGTACCATTGATGTAAGCTGAGCTGGACGTAAGCTGAGCAACCAGAAGTACCGTTATGCACGAAATCGCCGTCAGTGTCCTTTCTGAAAATCCGGAACGCCTCGCGCACTTGCAGCAGCGTATTGAAGCGACTCAGTTAGGCCGGGTGGTTATCGCCCATGGCAGCTTCCCGGCTGGACCTTCCGACGCAGCTATCCGTCGAATACAGGAAACCCGTACTGAAGTCGTCGTAGTGGATATTGCTCCGCGCGACACTGCTCGCGCCATGCAGGCCATTGAACTCATTCATGCGAACGTGCCGCAAATAGCGGTTTTCGCCGCCGGCTCCATGAATGAGCCCTCAGTCATTGTTGCCGCTATGCGCTCCGGCGCCCGTGAATATCTGGAACGCGAGTCGAGCACGGACGCCTTCATAGACGCTTTGCGCCGTTTTTCCTCTTCTCGTTCCAAAGCTCGCGGGGCGACCGGCCGCGCGCGAATTCTGGCGGTCACGAATTCCAAGGGCGGCGCCGGAGCCACTACGGTTTCGGTCAATACTGCGGTCTCTCTTCAACAGTCGCACGGCCGCACCGTGCTGGTGGATTTCGCCTTACTCGGCCATGCCGCATTGCACCTGAACGTACGCCCGCCATTTGGAATATCTGACGCGCTGCAAAACCTGCATCGCATGGATTCGGCGCTTTTGCAGAGCTTTGTCACCGAGTGTAAAGGCGGGTTGCATCTGCTCGCGGGAACCCAGCAGCCACTGCAACTCACCCCCTCTGCCGCTGAACTTGCGAGGCTCTTCGATCTCCTGGTTTCGCACTTCGAGTATGTGATTATTGATTGCTCGAACCGCACGGATTCGTTGTTCCGAATGATCGCCGATCTTGCCAATGCCGTGCTGCTGGTGACCCAGGCCGATGTGGTTTCCTTGTGGAGCGCCGGTCGCATGCACGCTTTTCTGGAACAAGGCAGCGGGCGCGATCGCGTGCGCCTGGTCGTTAACCGGTTCAAGAAAATTCCCGGCTTCGACGACGAAGATATTCAGAAGGTCACCAATTGCAAACTTTTATGGAAGCTGCCCAACAGTTTTCATTCCGCCGGTCCGGCCATAGATAAAGGCAGCCCAGTTGCTTACCATGAAACCAGCGAGCTCGGAAGGTCGTATCACGCGCTGGCGGGAATTCTTGCAGGTGCATCCAGCTCCGAAAATTCCATGGATCTTGGTTTCAATATCGAAAAATCAGAAGGCAAACGGCGGGTTAGCAGCTTGCTCATCTCGCCCCTGCGCGCTGGTCAGTAGTTTAGGGTTGCTGATTTCGTATCACCAGCAGTGCCGCACCTACCAGGGAGGGGACTCATGGATGTGGAATATACTGGCAGGCACTACGAAGTTACTTCCGCCAATCGCAAAGAAGTTGAAGCCGGCCTCGCCAAAATCCGCAAGATCCTTCGCAATAAATTTGACGCCAAGGTAATTCTGGCTGTCGAAAAACGCCGTCACAAGGCGGAGATCACCGTCAACTCGCGCATCGGACCGCTGGTCGGACTAGCTCAAGCCGGCGACATGAATGCCGCCATCGGTGAAGCCCTCGAGCACCTTGAAAAACAAGCGGTACGCAACAAGACCCGCATCATCACTAAAAAACGACGCAGTCACGGTAAGTGGAATGGCAAAGCTAAACCCGAAGCTTCCAGTCAAGCTGCGGCGCCAACCCCTGATCCGGAACCGGTCGAGATGGTAGTACACAAGTTTCCCGCGGTCGCGAAATCGACCGAAGTGCACCTGGTGCGCACTGATCAGGCCGTCGCCATGCGTCCCATGACTCTCGAAGAGGCCATCAAAGAAGCTCACTTCCGCGATCGCGACGTCTTCGTTTTCCGCGACCCCAAAGGCAAGGTGATGGTCCTGCATCGCACCCGCGACGGTAAAATGGAATTGATTGAGGCGCCGTAAGGACAACGGGCGGACCCCACACCGGCGCCTGGCGTCGGATAAATTGGACAATCATCCCCGAGCAGTAAGTGCTAAAATTCGCAGCTGGCTTGAAACTACTCATGCCTACAGCTACAACAATCGCCCCGGCTGCAACTACAACCACCGTCTCACAATCCCCTGAGACCACGAGGTTGATGTCTCTCGACCTGTTTCGCGGAATCACGATTGCCGCAATGATTCTGGTGAACAACCCCGGCGATGGCTCGTCCTCGTACTGGCCTCTGGAGCACGCCCACTGGAATGGCTGGACGCCAACTGACCTGGTGTTTCCCTTCTTCGTTTTCATTGTTGGCGTGGCGATGGCTTTTTCATTCAGTTCGCGCCTGCGCCGCGGCGATTCGCGGCCGCATCTCTTCAAACATGTCTTGTGGCGAGGACTTGCCCTGTTCGCGATCGGTGTAGTCCTCCACGGATTTCCCGATCACTTCAACTCGCATCTTCGCATCTACGGCGTGCTGCAGCGCATCGCGATCTGCTACGTGATTACGGCCATTCTTGAACTGTGGACGGACTGGCGTACTCAACTGGCGGTTGCGCTTGCCTGCCTCTTGGGTTATTGGATCCTGATGCGATTCGTGCCTGTGCCGGGCTTTGGGATTCCTACGCACGACATTCCGCTGCTTGATCCCGACCGCAACATCGTCGCCTGGCTCGACCGCAAGTTGCTGATGGGCCATCTTTACGAAAAGACTCGCGACCCTGAAGGCGTCCTGAGTACGATTCCCGCCGTCGCCTCTTGCTTGGCGGGTCTACTTACCGGCAAGTGGTTGCGCACGGCGCGTTCTGCCAAAGTGAAAGTGCTGGCAATGGTCGCAGTCGGCGTTTGCGCAATCATCGCTGGACGCACCTGGCATCTCTGGTTTCCCATCAACAAAAAACTTTGGACCAGTTCGTTCGTACTCTTCACCACCGGTCTGGCGCTCGTTTTTCTCACTCTGTTCTATTGGCTGGTTGATATAAAGCAGTACCGGGCGGGCTGGACGAAGCCGATCTTGGTATTCGGCAAGAACGCTATCGCGGCATACTGCTTTGCCGAAGCGCTATCGGCCACCGCGGACAGCGTTCGCATCCACACCGCGAACTTCGGGACCATGAACCTTCAAGACTATGTTTATGCCCGGGTATTCGCCCCGCTTCTGAATCCCGCCAACGCCTCATTGCTGTATGCGATCGTGTATGTCGGGCTGTGCTGGGTTGCGATGGCGCTACTGTATCGCAAAGGCTTGTTCCTAAAAATTTGATGCGCTTGTACATGTCCAGTCGTACACCCCCTTAGCCGTATAACTTGCGTAACATTGCCCTGACGTATACCCGTAGTACCCTCAATTTACCGGTCGGCTCGGCGCCAGATTTCAAGCGGAAATGGCTGTCCCCCGCGCCGAGTCGGGTCCGGGCTCAACACATCCGTGCCACGCATTCCTATCTTCAAACTCGGAACTCCGGCCGAAGTTCCGCCGCCACGGCTGGCCACCTATTCGCCTGCGCTGAATCTTGATGGCCTGCAACTGGGCATCGACAATGTCCGCCACGACGTATGGCTGAGCCCCTCGTTCTGCGAATCGACGCGAGCGCAGATGGCTAATCTGATTGCCAAGTTCGGCAACGTTGAGATCATCCTTTCAGCCGAAGTCGGAGGAAGTGGGAACAGCGCTCGCGCTGGACTTTCGAAATTCCTACCCTCGTTTTCAAAGAAGAACCCCGACCTGAAGCCGCTTCTTCTCGAACTGCATAAATCGGCGCTCAATCAAGCCAAGGCGAAGGGCAATCTCGCCATTGACGTGCTCGCCAGGGCAGCAGTAATAAAGTTTCTGCGCGCCGAACTTAATACCCAGTTCGCCCATGTCTTGAACCGTTGCCGTGGAACTCTGAAGTCCTACGAGGGTGTCCGCCAACAAAAAGCCCTCGAGTACCGAGAAACCGTGGCCGCTTTTCAAATTGCGAAGAAAAATATTCTGCGCCAGGTTGGCGAAGAACTCTTTCGCATCCTGCGTGAGGTCGAGCGCGAAACCCTGGCCGCGACACGGCGTTCCTTGTTTGGAGAAAGCCAAAACACCGATTACCAGGTGTTCTTGAATCAGCTCATCTTTCTCGAAGAAGGCCGCGATTCTTATCTACAGGCGCAACACTATGTTCTGATTGGCGGCTTCGACAATGATCCGGATTCCATCGGCAACGTCCGCGCGCTGGTGTACGAGTTCCTTCGTGCGGTTTCCCCCGAAGCCGCGAATTGCGGCTCTAATGCGATCGACGGCTGGCTGAGTGCGCCCGAAAACGCACATGAACTGGTTGGCACCGGCGAGCCGTCGGAGCGAGAATATAAAAGTCGCCTGCAGGTTTGGATCGACCTGCTGGATCGCGAAACGCTCCTCAGTCTCGCGGTCGCCGCTTATGAAGTTCTCCCGCTGTTCAAAGAATTCACTCCTCTCATGGACCCGCAGCAACTCAAGTACGCACTGGTTTATCGCAAGGAGCGCGATCGCGTCGAGAAGTTGATCGAGGAGCACGGAAAATTGTCGCTTGATCAGCTAACATCAGCCGCGGCGCGCGTCAGCCAGGCTGGCAGCTCACAGCGGGCCAAGTTCGCCGCCCGCTTTCTCCGGGATTTTCTCCTTTACTACCGCGACCTGCGCCGCCTCGACTTGCTGAACCGCGCCATCGAAAAAATCAACCTGATCAGCAGCCCCAAACTGTCCGAGCTTTCCCGGCTCAATGGCACTCTTTATGACTTTTCGCTCGCGGCTGAAGCTGCTGCGCAAGGTGAGGAAAAGCCGGTCGTACGACACGTCATCCTAAAAGCCGACATTCGCGATTCATCGCGCGTAACTCGTTCGTTGCTGGATCGAGATATGAACCCGGCTTCGTACTTCAGCCTGAACTTCTACGAACCGGTGAACAAGCTTCTGGCCAAATACCACGCCACCAAAGTATTCGTTGAAGGCGATGCCATCATCTTGGCGATCCTCGAACATGAAGGCGAACCCGCGCTGGCGGTAGCGCGCGCCTGCGTCCTCGCCCGTGAAATGATGGAATTGGTCGGCGGCTACAATCACCTGCTGCAGCGCGCCGCACTACCGGCCCTCGAACTCGGCATTGGCATCTCGTATCAGAACTCTGTGCCCATGTATCTGCTCGACGGCGAACACCGCATCATGATCTCCGACGCGCTCAATGAAAGCGACCGCCTCTCCTCTTGCGACAAACGCATGCGCAAGGCCATGGAAGGCATGCTGGTCCCTTTCAATGTCTATGAGTTTCAGAGCAGCGAAAAACTCGGTACAGAGCCGATGCGTTACAACCTGAGCGGTATCCGGATCAGTCCGGCGGCATTTGCCAGGTTACGTGAAGAAATCTCGCTGACCGAATGCGAGCTCGAATTTCCCCGGCTCTGGGGCAGCGAAGAAACGTCATTCTATTCTTCTCTGGTGCCAGTGGGATCAGATATCTTCCGCCGCATCGTCGTGCGTGCCAGCCGCATTCCGCTGGTCGAGACCGCCAACTTCAACCTCTCGCAGTGGACGGAACAAGTGTTGTATGAAGTTTGCATGAATCCGACAGCCTATGAGGCAGTCGAGAAGAAGTCAGCGGCGGCGAAGTAAGGGTGAGTATCCAGGAGAATACTCCGTGATGGACAGAGAACAGAAGGAATTGCCGAAAGGCGCCAAAAAACAAATGATCAATCAGTCATCCTGATACTCTGCCCACTCGGCGTCCTTCGCGGTTAAAAGCTCTTGTTGGCAGGAATCAGAAAACCAGGCCTTACTTCTTCACCCGTCTCTGGTGCGTACTCGGAATCCGCATGTCTTCGCGATATTTCGCGACCGTCCGCCGGGTGACCTGAATTCCCTGCGATTGCAGAATGCGGGTGATCTGTTCGTCGGTAAGCGGCTTGGCGGGATCTTCATCGTCAATCAACTTCTTCACTCGCCGCTTCAGGATCAGCAGTGACGTGTTTCCGCCCTCCGGCCCATTCACGCTCTCGCTGAAGAAGTAGCGCAGCTCGAAAACTCCCTGTGGCGTGTGCGCATATTTGTTGGCCACCGCGCGGCTCACGGTCGAAGGATGGACGCCGATCTCTTCCGCCACTTCCTTGATCATCATCGGCTTGAGTTCGTCGATGCCCTTCTCCAGGAAATCGCCCTGGCGTGCAACGATGGTGTAACAGACCTTGATAATCGTCTGCTTGCGTTGCTCAATATTCTTGATCAGCTGGACTGCACTCTTGAACCGTTCTTTAACGTAATTTCGCGTATCCCGGTCGTTTCCGTCCTTGACCAGAAGCTTCTTGTAAGCCGGATTCAAGCGCAGGGTGGGCACATCATCGTCATTCATCATGACGACCCACTCATCCCCGTGCTTCACAAAAGCCACGTCCGGCTCAATCAGCCGCGGTTGGGTCTTGTTGTAGCGGAGTCCAGGGCGCGGATCGAGAGTCCGAATATAATCAAGCGCCGCCTGCACCGCCTCAATTGGCCGTGACATCGCGCGCCCTATTTCACGGTGCTGCTTGTTCTGCAACGCCCGCAGGTGCTGATCAACGATGACAATCGCGTCGGCTAATACCTGGGCCGTGCCATTGCCATTTTTTCCCAGCTGCGCCTGGTGATAACGCAACTGATAGAGCAGACATTCCCTCAAATCCCGGCACGCCACTCCCGGCGGATCCAGTTGCCGAATGACTTCGATCGCATCGTGCAGCTCTTCGCGACTGAAATTCGGCTGGAAAGTTGGCTGCGTGCCATTCTTCGGCGCAGACTCCTCGTTTTTTGGCACAGCCAACGCAGCCGCCGGTTCAGCCGACGGCGAAATTAGCCCCGGCACCACAGAGAATCCGTTCCCATTCGACGCGCCCAAGCCAAGATCCAAAGGCGCAATCGTTTCATCGGCCAGCATGCCGACGTCAGCCGCATTCAGATCCACCGAATCCAGCCCCAGTGCCACCGCTTCCTGCACCACGCTCTCGGATTTCGCCGCATCGACCTCAGGCGCTGCCGCCGGCACTATCCCCAGCAACTCCTCATCGCTGGCGATCAGATACCCGTCTTCGTTCAGATTGCCAATCACTACTTCGGCCGCTTCACGCACTGCTGGCGTGGTCGGAATCGATCCCAACTGCCAGTTCAGGTGATCAGTTAACGTGCTGGGCTTGGACAGGAAGTTCTCAAACGAAGGCCGCTCGATCTCTTCAAACTCTCCGGGGCTGCGGAAGCCAGGATCAAGGTAATCTTTAAAGAACGACCCGAAGTCTATCTCCTCAAACGAATCTTTCTTCTCGGGCGTGGGAGCGGATTCCTCGGTAACGGTCTCGCGCTCGCGTTCTTCCTGCTTGCGACCAACATCGTCGAGCAGAGGGACTGAATCTTCGAGCTCTTCAAGGACAGGGTTCTCCACCATCTCGGCATTGATCATGTCTTTGAGCTCAATTTTGTTGAGCGCAAGCACACTCACCATCTGCACGAGGCCGGGCGTAAGAATCTGCCTCTGCGAGACTTTCAGATTCAGCCTTGGTTGGAGTAGCACCATATCAGTGTTCAGTCGTCAGTTGTCAGTAAAGTGGTCCAATCGGAAAACTGGCCACTGGTCACGCACAACTGCCGTTCATACCAACGAAAAACTCTCTCCCAGATAAACTCTTCGCACTTCTGAATCGCTTCCGAGCTGCTCCGGTGTTCCATGCCGGAAAATCTTGCCTTCATTAATGATGTAAGCCCGATCAGTCACCGAAAGCGTCTCTCGAACATTGTGATCGGTAATCAGCACGCCGATCCCAGCCGCATTCATGTTGCTGATTATTTTTTGCAAATCCAGTACCGCAATGGGATCAATCCCCGAAAACGGTTCATCCAGTAGAATGAACTTGGGATTGATGCTTAACGCCCTTGCGATCTCAACCCTTCTCCGCTCACCGCCAGAAAGCGCGTATCCCCGGTTCTGCCTTATATGCTCTAACCCCAACTGATCGATCAGTTGCTCCATCGTCTCGCGGCGTTCATGCCACGACACAGGCTGCGCCTCGAGCACAGCGAGGATGTTCTCCTCGACCGTGAGCTTACGGAACACCGATGCCTCTTGGGGGAGATAGCTGATCCCGAACTGCCGCGCCCGCCGATACATGGGGACATCGGTGATCTCGTCCTCGTTTATGAGGACCCGGCCTGCATCCGGGGGTATCAGGCCAACGATCATGTAGAAGCTGGTGGTCTTGCCAGCGCCGTTAGGCCCAAGCAATCCAACAACTTCGCCCTGATCCACGCGAAGGCTGACGCCATTTACAACTCTGCGGCCGCGATAAGCCTTACAAATATCTTCGGCGGCCAGCGTTTGCATTTAACGTTCCATTCGCGTCTGGGTGACGGCAGGCGACCTGCTGTCCCCTTCAACGACGACCCTATCATCGTGCCTAAACAAAGTCAACGAAACCCCAGTAATCTTGCCATGTTCGGCATCAAAAATGCTAGGAGGTCCGCCGGTTAGCACGAACTTGTCATCCGATGCTATATAGGTGAGCTGGTCGCCGGTCGCGCGCCGGTTTGGTTCAGTAATAAGGACGGAGCCGGAAGCGACTATTTTTTCCAGCTTGGCAGGAGCATTCGCTTGAGGAGCTGCGGACGCCCCACCTGCAGGGACCAGAAATACATCCATCTGGCTCGCCGTGATCGTCAAGTCGGTACTCCGAACGGTAACGCCGCCTTCGTAATGCGCTTTGCGCTCTGAGTCACGATACGTCAGACGCGCTGCCGTTACATTGACAGGCGTGGCCTTGCCTCGCTTATCGGTTCCAATCAGAGTCGTCGAAACCTTGTGCGCCGGGTCTGAATTCGCTACCACGGTGCGCTGGTCTTTCTGGAAATCAATCGTAGGCGCGTCAACCACATTCGCGTTCTGCCACAGCCTGGCGTTGCCCTTGTAAGTCGCAGTTTGCGGATTACTCTGCGCGATCATGCTTTGCGCCGTCACATGAATCGGATCCGATGACGCCAGCAACGCCCCGCTGGGTTGTGGCTTCAGGTCGCTGTATGTGGTTTTTACGTTCCCTTCCGCATAGGCTTCTCCCGACGCTCGATTCAGCCTGACATTGCGAGCCGTAGTTTCCATTCCCGCGTCCACGACCCGGGGCGATCCACTCAGTGCCACGAGTTGGTCCGCAGGAGTGTATTTCGCCTTGTCGGCAAACGCCTCCTGCGTTCCTGAGCGGTAGGTGAAGTGCCCTTGCTGCACCATGGTTTCAATACCGCTTCCGGGACGAAAAAATCCGTCAATGCTGTCGCTGGTGCTGACGCGGTCCGGCTGCGCAATTCCCTTCTGCGGCGGACTGGTTGTGTCCACCCGGGCGTGTGCTTCGCCATGCACTTGCGAAAGTTGCCCTGACCCGTCGAACATCGCCGTGAACTTGTCAGCAGTTATGTGCGTCTGGCCGCTCTGTGGATCGGCGGGAAGCAATGCAACTTGCGGCGCACCAAATGTCTCAGCCCGGCTCAGCCGATTACCTCCGGCTACAAAAAAATCCATCACGGGCGAAGTGATTTCTACGTCTTGCGAATTTTCTCTCTGGAGCGGCCGGTGCGTGTCCCGCGTCTCGGTCGCGCCGTGCGACTGCCTCAGCCTGACTTGCTCATCCGCGTGTACCTTCGCTATTGCGTGCCGTCCGGCAAAACTCACATTCGCGCGCCCTGCCCAAGCCTCCGCCGCCTGCGGACTTTCATTGATCAAGTGCACGTTACCGGAGAACACCGCATTCTTAATCAGATTCTCCGGCTTCATCGCGATTTCACATTCTTCGGCGGTAATTGTGGTCGGCCCGGGAGGAGCTTTCGTTGCCTTAACTGGCGTCGGAGTGTTCCCCAGCGATTCAATCCGCACGTGACCTTCTCCCAGCGCCCGATCGAGCGAATTGTCCTGGCGTAAGAACAGTGTGAGTTCATCGGCCTGGCCGCGCCGCTCCAGCGACTCGGCTCGGGCTGCGCGCAAGACAATTTCCCGGGGATTTTTTCTCAGTGTCGCTTGCTCGGCAAAAATTCTGCCCTGGCCCGGTCCGCTTACCGCAATTTTTACCTGCGACTGCAGCGTCAGCACGCCTTCCTTCGCCGTGTATTTCGCGCCCACCGCCGAACCGCTGGCTTGGGGAACGCTGAAATCCAGTTCCTCCGGTGTCGAAGCATCCCCGGTGTTCTTGTTAAAAATAAGATTCGTCGTTCTCAGATGTAGCGGGTTTTTCAACTCTTTTGGAGGCGTCTGGTCGGAACTTGAAATTCCCTGCGGATTTGCCTGCAAATCAATTTGCACTTCGCTCTTGCTGGTCACGTCGCCCGACTTGGGATCGTATTCGAAGTCTTTTCCGTAAATCTGATCGAAGCGCGAGGAATCGCTGCCGTAAACCGTAATTGCCACATCGTGCAACTCAGCTTTTCCACCCGACTTGAACTGAATGGCTTTGCTCGCCTGCAGTTTGAACAGCGTCCTTCCCTGCTCGGATTTTGAGATGGTGAATCCATTTGCGCTCTGCTGGATTTCAAGACCGATCTTTTCCGGAACCTGCTTGAGCGCATTCTGCACCCGCTTATGCGCGTAGAAGTACACCCCGGCGATGATCGCGCAGATCAGAATCAGCGCCGCCGCAACCCACCGCCGCAAATGTGAGATGGAAACGGGCATCGACCTTAGTCTAGTGGAAGAACCGTCGACGGTGGCGTAGAAGAGCAGCCGCGGAATCTCCGGGAAGTTCGCAGGTGGCCCACACAACGCGGTTTTCGTTGTGTGGGGAATTTGAAAGCTTCCTCCACTCGATTCATTCTTCTCCCACTCAAACCAAAACCCGGGCTTGAATGGGCGACCGACAAGCATCCCCGCAAACTCCGAAAGCTGGCTTCGCCTGGGTCACATATGCTAGCATGCAGCCGATGCAGCCCAGATCCCTCGTGATCGATGAAGTGTCGGATCCCCAGAATGGACCGCATATCCTTCGTCTTAGCGGGCCGCTCATTCTCACCACGCTGCCCGAATTCCAATCTAGAGTGCGGGTCGACCGGTCGCACAACTTGATACTCGACCTGACCGGCGTTCCTTATGTTGACTCAGCGGGAATCGGTGCGCTGGTCGGGACCTATGTCAGGCACCAGAGAGACGAAAATGGCGTGTCTCTGGTGGGTGTAAATGACCGTGTTCATGAAGCCTTGAAAATCGCCCATATCGAGCAATTTTTTCGGTTCTTCGATAGCCTCGCCGAAGCTCAAGCTAAACACGTTGTGAGCTAGCCTCATCTTCGCTCCGGCTAACTTTCACGTGCCGCCTCGCGAACCTGCGTCACATAAATTAGCCTCGGCGAGGAAGTCGCTTTGCCGAGGACTCGGATCCGGCTGGTTCATGGAACGGTTCCACAGAAATGCGCTCGTAATTCACTTCCAACACGGTCAGGTATTCTGGACCGTTCGGCGCCTGGAGAACTACGCTGTCCCCCGCTGCCGACTTCATCAACGCGCGCCCCAAAGGTGACACCCAACTGATGTGGTTGCGGTTGAGATCGACCTCGTCGGTGCCTACGATACTCACCACTCGCGATACCCCCGCGGCATCGGCATAGCGGACGGTCGCTCCGAAGAATGCTTTCGTCGCCGCCTGCCCCGCTCTCGGAGCTTCCGGGTCCACCACTTCCGCGGCTTCGATTCGCTTCGTGAGAAAGCGAATCCGCCCATCGATCTGCCGCAGCCGCCGCTTGCCGTACTGATAGTCGGCGTTTTCACTGCGATCACCATTGCCGGCAGCCCACGTCACCACCTCCGTCACCGCCGGACGT
>Ga0134126_10001586_pt1 | contig 29009 bp, 35 predicted proteins | sample KB31752_FD_96881 | JGI IMG/M metagenome (GOLD analysis project Ga0134126, IMG submission 96881) | Terrestrial soil microbial communities with excess Nitrogen fertilizer from Kellogg Biological Station, Michigan, USA - KB3-175-2 | ecosystem: Environmental > Terrestrial > Soil > Unclassified ... | reverse complement strand
TGCCACAATCATTCAGAAACGCCTGAAACTTTCCGGTTCGTGGTGGTTGGAACCCAACGCGCAACTCATGCTCAATCTCCGAACCGCTCGCGCCAATAATGATTGGCTCCCTTATTGGAACTCCAAATTGACCACCGTTATGAATCACACCCATCGGAAGCTCCAAGTTCCAAGTTGGTCGCGGAGAGGCTTGGGCTATCGACATAAAGAGATTAGGGCTCGACGGAGTCTCGCCCCACCATCGACTCGCGGAATGAATTCCGCGCTCCGGATTTCAGGTCTGCCGACAGGATGTCGACAGCACGTTGGTGGCGGCTCGCGGGGACGTTCGCTCCACCGACTTTGGACTTTGGACTTTGGGCTTTGGACCTTGGATTTTCGCTTACGCTTGCTGCGTGTAGTAGCGGTAGCGGTTGACGCGGTAGACCCACGCCAAAACTTCTGCGACGGCGGTGTAGAATTGGGCGGGGACTTCGCCGCCGATGCGGCCGTGTTTGAAGAGGGAGCGCGCTAACGGGACGTTTTGGAGGATCGGAACCTGGTGTTGCTCGGCGATTTCGCGGATTTTTTGGGCGTTCAAACGGATGCCTTTCGCGACAATTTTCGGGGCGCGCATGGTTTTGCGATCGTAGCGAAGCGCGACGGCAATGTGGGTGGGGTTCACAACGACGACGTCGGCTTTGGGGATTTCGGCGAGCATCTTGGCTTTGCTCTGGGCGCGGCGGCGGCGGCGGGCGGCTTTGACGCGCGGGTTGCCTTCGGTGCTCTTCATTTCTTCTTTCACTTCCTCCTTGGTCATCATGAGGTCTTTATTCGTGCGCCACCATTGATAGCCGTAATCGGCGGCGGCGATGACGATGAGGCAGAGGCTGACGCGCAGGAAAATTTGCAGGCACACGCTCGCGAGGAATTGCCCGATGCGCGGCACGCTCACGGACGACGCGAAGATCGGGTCGTTGAGAACTTTCACTACTTGCGAATAGGTGAGCGCGATGATGAGGAGCAATTTGGCGATGGCCATGCCGGTCGTGGGCAGGGATCGCGTGGAGAACGTGCGCTTGAAACCTTCGACGGGATTGAGGCGGTTCCAATCGGGCGTGAGGGCTTCGGAGGCGGTTTGGAATTTGTTTTGGATTGCGCCCGCGAGCAGGCCGCATAGCGCGGTGGCGAGTACAACGGGGCCGGCGCAGCGCAGGAACACGAGCGTGCCATTTATGGCGTAGCCCTGGAGGGCGCTGGAGGTGAGGGTGGTGTCGTGCAGGTGGCCGAAGGTGAGGACGGTGGTGTTGACAAATTGCTGCCAGGTGTCGCGGCCGGTAAAGGTGAGCGCGGCGAGGCCGCCGAGCAGGACGAAGACGGTTTGCACCTCAGCACTCCGCGCGGTTTGGCCTCTCTTTATGGCCTCATCGAGCTTTTTTGCTGTCGGTTGCTCGCTCTTTTCGCCGCCGGTGTCGCTCATGGGTTCGTTAAATTGTTAAATGAGTTAAATGGGACGAATGGGACGAATGGGACGAATGCGTGGGAGCGTTTTTAACGTAATTAACTCATTTAACTGATTTAACTTATTTAACTTCATTTACACTCCCAGCAATTGCGCGATGCGGAGCAGATCGTCGGGCAGGCGGTTGAGATAATTCACCACGTGCTCGGCGGTGAGTTGCAGGGTGAAGCCGAAGACAATCAGTCCGCCGACGATGCGGAACGCGAAGGCTTCGGCGAAGACGTTCATCTGCGGCACGGCACGGCTCAGGACGGCGAACACGACGGTAACGACAAAGGAAACGGCCATTATGGGCGCGGAGATTTGCAGCGCGACGACGAAAATGCGGCTGGTGTGGCCGACGACGTTTTCAAAGAGCGCGGCGCTCAGGTGCGCGGTGCCCATCGGCAGGACGGTGTAGGTTTGTTGAAAGCCAAGCAGCATCCAGTGATGCAAATCGAGCGTGAGCATGACGATGGCGGCGAGGTAAAAGAGAATCGTGGCCGGGACTTGCGTGCTGGTCTGGTCCATGGGGTTGAAGATGGAGGCCATTTGCAGGCCCATTTCGGTGGCGATGATGTTTCCGGCGAGGTCGACGGCGTAGAACACCATGCGCGCGATGAAGCCGAGCAGCAGGCCGATGACGACTTCCTGGATCATGATGCCGAACAGCGTGAAGACGGGCAGGTTGTGCAGCGAAAACGGCGGCAGGGTGGGGGCGAGCAACATGGCCGCGAGCGCGCCGACGGCGACACGCAGGGTGACGGGGAAGTTGACGGCGGAGAAAAAGGGGAGGACGAGCAGGAAGGAGCTGATCCGGAGGAAGACCAGCAGCCAATTGTAATAGTCCAGCTCGAGGTTCACGGGAAGGATTAGTGGATTAATGGATTGGTGGATAAATGAGTCTTGGCGGCGTGTTTGCCACCATCAATCCAATTATCCATTAATCCTTTTGTTCATTGGACCATTTGGGGCATTTTTTCGATGACGGCGGTGGTGAATTCGATGAGGGAGCGGACGATCCAAGGGAGCAGGAGCAGGAGGACGCCGACGACGGCGAGGGCTTTGGGGACGAACGCCAACGTTTGCTCGTGAATCGTGGTCACCGCCTGGAACAAGCTGATGAGGAGGCCGACAATCATCGCGACGATGAGGATCGGCGCGGCGATCGCGAGCGCCTGGTAAATCATGGTTTTGAGAAGTTCGATGGCGAATTCGGGGTTCATGGGGGTTGGTTAAATGAGTTAAATAGGTGATTGGTTAAATGGATTGAAACGTTTGCGACTTATTTAATTGATTTAACATATTTAACTCATTTAACGGTTTAACGGACATCACATCCCCAGGCTATGCACGAGCGATTGGACGACGAGCGACCAGCCGTCGACGAGCACGAACAGGAGCAGTTTTAAGGGAATCGAAAACGTAGTCGGCGGCATCATCATCATGCCCATGCTCATCAGCACGGTGGCGACGACGAGATCTATTAGGATGAAGGGCACGAAAATCAGGAAGCCCATTTGAAAGGCGGTGCGCAGTTCGCTGATGACGAAGGCGGGAATCACCACCCGCAAGGGCAGGGTGTCGGGCGAGGTGGGTTGCAATTTTGCCATCGCGACGAAGAGTTCCACGTCCTTGGGGCGCGTTTGCTTCAGCATGAACGTGCGCAAATGGGCGGAGGCGCGGTCCATGGCGACCTGGCTGGTGATTTGTTGGGCCTGATAGGGCTGGAGGGCGTCGCGATTGATGTTTTCCCAGACCGGCGCCATCACGAAGTAGGTGATGAACAGCGAAAGTCCGATGATGATTTGATTGGCGGGTGTGCCCTGGAGTTGCAGCGCGGTGCGGACGAATGAGAGCACGATGGCCACGCGCGTGAAACAGGTCATCAGGAGGAGAATGGACGGCGCGAGCGTGAGCAGGGTGAGAATGATGAGCAACTTGACGCTGGTGTCGACGTTCTGCGGGCCGCTCTGGCCGCCGAGGGTGATTTGGACCGGGCCGAAGCCGGCGGTGGTGATGTTCGTTTGGGCGGAGGCGTGGAAAATGAATCCGAAAACCACGAGAATCGGGAGCCAGCGGCGCAGGATGGAGAGGAACGATTTTTTCATTTCCCCTTGAGCACCTTGGTTAGGGCCTGCGCGAATGAGGGCGTGGCGATGGCGGTGATTTCGGCGGGCTTATCTTTTTCGTCGATGGCCTCAGCCGCGGGGAGATGGGTGAGGAGGTTCACGCCGTTGGGCGAGGAGGCGAGGAGGAAACGTTCCTGTTCGTAGCCGATGACGTAGATGGCGTGTTTGCCACCGAGCGGGCGGGTTTCAATGACGTTCAATTTCGGCGCGCGGCCGCGTTGAATGGTGAGGCGTTGCCAATTGCGGTAAAGCCAGGCGCCACCGAGAAAAATGCCGATCACGAGCGCAAGGGCGCCCAGGACGCGCAACACGGATGGGCCGGCGGCGGGCAGCGGCGGCAGGGTGAGCGGGGCGGCGGCGGAATTGGTGGCTTCGGCGCAGAACGCGGTGGAGGCGGTGAACAGTGCGGCGATTATGAGTAACGGCGCGCGCGGAGCGACGCGCCCTACCTTGATCGAGATGGTACCGGTTTCATGCATCGCAATCCTTAGGCGGCGGCGGGGATGTTGCCGACGATTTCGGTGATTTTGACGCCGAAACGGTCTTCGATGACGACCACTTCGCCGCGAGCGATGAGTTTGCCGTTGATGCTCAATTCGACGGGAGCATCGGCGGACTTATCGAGCTGGACGACGGAGCCGACGTTGAGCTGCAGCACTTCGCGCATGGGCAACTGGCAGCCGCCCAATTCGATGGTGAGGCTCACCGGGACGTCGAGGACGAGATTCAGGTTGTTCGGGTTTTCAACGGTTGCGTTCATGAAAAATCAGGTCGTAATCGGGCTCGTGAGTTGCACTGCCCATTTTCCACTGGAAGTGCCGGGGCGGCCGATGAATTTCGGCAAATGACTAAAACGAAGATGGACTTGCGCGGCGCATTGCGGGTCGAGCATGACGACGTCGCCGCTCTTGAGGCGCGTGATATCGCCGGTCGACATCTTGATGCCCTGCCACTCGGCGATAATGGGCACTTTGATGTCGTTGAATTCGGCGTTCCATTTGGTCTTGCCGGCGCGCGCGGGGGCGGCGTCCGTTTCCGGCATGGGCGGATTGAGCAGCCGCATCAAGGGCTCGACGGTCGCGTAGGGGAACAGGAGCTGAATCGGTTCCAATTGTTCGCCGAAGCCGCTGTTGATCGTGATCAGGAGCATGGCGGTGTCCGCGGGAGCGGTCTGGAGAAAACGGCTGTTGCTTTCGTGGCCGAGCAAAGAAGGCTTCAAGTCGCGCATCTCGGGCCAGTGATTGCACCATTCGCTGAGCAGCAACGTCGCGACCTGGTCGGTCAGCGCGGTTTCGATTTCGCTCATTTCACGATTGGCGTCGGGCGCCTGGCCGGGACCGCCGAGGAGCCGATCCACAATGGTCAATCCGAGCCGCGACGGAATCACGAGCAAGCCGACACCTTTGAGCGGGTCGGTTTTGAAGAGAGTGATGTGCGTGGGATTGGGCAGGCTCTCGATGAACTTTTGGTAACCGACGATTTGCACCTTGGCGGTTTGGACCGTGAATTCGAGCCGGAGGAAAAGGGACATTCTCCCCGCCAGGCTGCGGATGAATTGCTCGTGGCGCAGGCGGATGCGGCGCAATTCGCTCGGCGTGAGAAAGCCGGATTGGCGAAAATCATGCGCGCGAATATCGGCGCGCTTGCGATTTTCGCGAGCGCCGGTGAAGGTCAGCACCGCGATATCATCCTCCGCAGGAGCGGGAGCGCCGACCGGCGGGGTGGGAGGATTGGTGGGATTCATGGCGGTGCTTATTGGATGGCGAACTCGGGGAAATAAATTTCCTCGACGGTGCCATCGCCCAAAATGTTATTGAAACCGGAAAGCAGCTCGTTGCGGATCATGTTGCGCGCGCCGGGTTTTTCCAGGTCGGCGAGCGTTTTGGTCGCCAACGCGCTTTGGGCCATGTCGCGCAACTGCGCGTCATGATCTTCGATTTGCTGTTTGAAATCCGGCGAGGAACCGACGACGGAGAGGCTGACGAGCAAATAACGCGCGCCCATGGTGCCGGCCACGTTGACGAGCAGCTTGTTCATGGGAACGGATTCCTTTTTCGCGGAGGAAGATTCCTTTTTCGGTTTGGCGGCGGCGGCGGTTTCCGCGGCAGGGGAGGCGGCGGCGGCGACAACGCCGAGGCCTTTTTGCAACCGGGGCACCAGCACGAACGTCGTCATCACGTACGCCACGGCGGGCATGAGCACGGCCATAACGATGAGTGGCAGCCAGGCTTTGAAACCGCCGGATGCCGCGGCGGGCGCGGCGGCGGCCGTCTCCTCGGCGGACGTTGCTTCGTCCGGGGCCGGAGCGTTTTCGGTGCGATTGGCGGGTGCGGGCATGGCGATTAGCGTTTGAGGTTCACAAGGTCCTGCAACACTTCATCACTGGTGGTGATGATTTTTGCGTTGGCTTCAAAAGCGCGTTGGGCGGTGATCATGGCGGCCATCTGGCCGGCGAGGTCCACGTTTGAGGTTTCCAGCGCGCTGGATTGAATCAGACCCAGTCCGCCGGTATTCGGTGCGGCGGGAGTGGCCATGGCGCCGGCATTGGCGGTGGAAAGCAGCATATTGCCTCCTTCTTTAATGAGCGCCTGCGGATTGGTAAAATTCTGCAACACAACCTGGCCGATGACCCCGCTGGTGCCGTCGCTCAAGGTGGCGTTGATCTGGCCGGCGGAGTCAATGGACCAGGCGGTCAAGGTCGGCGCGGGAGTGGTGGTGTCATTCAGAGCGGTGGCGGCGGCACCGGCGCTGATCTGCAAATTGCCGATGGTGCTTCCGGAGGTGTAAGGTCCGGCGCCGACGTAGCCCTGGACGTTGTACCCCGAGGCGTTGATAAGGTCGCCCGTGCTTTTGTTGAGGGAGAAATTGCCATCGCGCGTGACATAGCTGACGCCGCTCGAGGAATCCTTCACGACGAAGAAACCATCCCCGCTGATGGCGAGATTGGTGGCGATGCCGGTGGGATTGATGGTCCCCTGGGAGTAATCCGAAGAAATGGTGGACGACATCACGCCGGAACCGACCTGCATGGGCCCTTCGGCCGAGCCGCCGATCGTCTGGCTGAACGTGTCCGCAAACTCCATGTTCGCGGATTTGTAGCCGGTCGTATTGACGTTGGCGATGTTGTTGCCGATGACTTCGAGGTCATCCTGGAATTGCTGGAGGCCGCTGACGCCGGTTTGAAGAGAGCCGATCATAATTTTTTCGTTTTGAGTGTTGGTTTAGGCCGGTGTGGCTGTGAGGACCTGGTTCATATCGTAAGCGCGTCCATTCACGAGCAGTTTGGGAATGCCAGCGAGCAGCATGACACCGCTGACGGTTCCGTGCGCGACGGCGCGGCCGGTGAGCACATCCACCGTCTTGCCGATCATGGCCTGGGCCAGATGCTGGCGGACTTCGCCAAGCGGGCCGTTCTGTGGAGCGCCGGCGTAGTTCGAGGTGAACAACATATCGTGGTTTTGAGTGGTGGTTTTCATTGAGTGGAGCTCGGATTGCTGACCGAAAGCACCAGCGCGAGCGGGAAGGATTGGCCGTTCACGGTGATTTGCGGCGTGCTGCCGCTGGTGTCGACGCCCGAGACGATTCCCTGGATCGTGGTGTTGTTGGTCGGGTCCGACAGCACGGTGACCTGTTTGCCCAACAGGGTATTCGCGATGGAAAATTGCTGCGTGTTTGTCAACTGCGACAAATCCGTCTGCATGGTGGTGTTCGAGTTGAGCGTGCTGAACTGGACCATCTGCGAAAGCAAATCCTGGCTGTTGGTCGGATTGAGCGGGTCCTGGGCGGTCATTTGCGCCACCAACAGGTTTAAGAAATCCTGTTGCGACAACATTTGCGTCGGCACCGGAATGGTGTTGTTGTTGCCGGTGGTGTTTTGTGGATTGGTGTTGGTGACGGAGGAGACGTTCATAAATAATTTTCAGGCCCAGGTTTCCCAGCCACGATAAGCACTGGCGCGGGCGGCGCGCGCGGCGGCGGTGTCCGTCATGGAACCGGCCAGCGCGAATTCCGCGAACGCACCGGCATACAGCGGCTCGTCCTGAGTGGTTGGTTGTTTGGATTGTTGAAAGTGATGCTCGCTCGTGCTCGAGAAATTTTCGGAGGTGGTCAGGTTGCCGACGCGAACGCCGCGCGCTTCGAGGCGCTGCTGCAATTCCGGCCAATGCTGGTTCATCTGTTCAAAATCGCCTTTGTGCAGGGCGGCGTGAACTTCAATGCCGTTTTCGCCCTTGCGCAATTCGAGCGAGAGCTGGACGCTGGCGCCGGGTTTCACGACCACGTGCAGCGATTGCGCGCCGGTTTCGCCGAGGCGCATGGCGTGCAACGCGACGATGTCATGGGTCCGCTCCAGAACGCGGCTGTCAATGGCGCTCGCGGACGAAGCGGCTTCGGTGCTGACGGTCTGGGTGGTGGATTCGATGGGAGTCAGGCGATTGGCGGCCGCAGAATCGACCGTGGCATTCGATTCGAGGTTCGTGCTGCCGTGGGCTGGCGCCTTGGCGGACAGTTTTTGCCCGCCGGGCAATTCTTCACTCCCCTTGGTGGCGTTACCCGGCAAATCTTGCTCTGCTGCCTCGGCAATTTTCAGCGTTTTTTCGTTTTTTTGCATCGTCATGTCCTGTTTAGCAGCGGATATGCCATCGAGGGCGGGCGGCGAGGCGGCCATCGGCGCAGGGCCTTTTCCTTGGGCGCTTTGCGCCTGCTGGGGGGTGGCTGAAGCACTGGCGGCATCGGGCGCGTTGGGCGACGTTTCGGCGGAGGTCGAATCGAGGTCTTCTTTTAGTTTGGCAGCGTCGCTGGGCGCGGTGGTGGAAGGTGCGGTTTTGGGTTTAATGGCGTCAGCGTCGGCTTGGGCGGCTTTGGCATCATGCGAAGTCGCAATCTGAGTTTTGTTGGCGTCGTCGGATTGCGCCGCTGAACGCGGCGCGGATGGCGCAAGAGCGCCGTCCCTACCTGAAACGGGATTCGCTGCGCCTGGGGCGCTTTCGCAAGAATCTTTGCCGGACTTTGCAACCGTTGGCGCGAGTGAGGGTGCGGGCAGTTGGCCCATGATGGCCATCAATGGCGAGTTGGCCGCCTTCTTGTCGTCGGATTTTTCGTCGGTGCGGGGGCCCTTGTTTTGTCGCGCCCGGATTTCCGAAGCATCGTCTGAGCTATCGTCGTCGGAATCGGCGCGTGTGATGAACGCGGGTTGTACCGAATTCTCCGGACTAGAATCGTCGCGCTCGGCCTGGCGGCGGCGATCGTCCGCCTGGGTGAGGGCGCGGTTCATGACCTCGCCGAAGGGTTCGTCACCGGGCGGCGGTTTTGGGGCAGTGAAATAGGAATCGGCGTTGCGGGACGAATCGATGCGGGAGGGTAGCGGTGCGGCGTTATGGGTTTGCATTGTTGGAGGGCGTGGCGATGGGCGGCAGGGTGCGGCGCATGCGCTCGATGATGTCCGCCGCGCGTTTGGCCTGGACCTTGCCCATTTTACTGAGCGTGTCCAGCGCGAGGCTGGCGTCATCCGGCTTCATGGTGAACAGGATGCGGACGACATCATCGTCGCTCATGTCATTCAAGGTCGCCGCCGCGCCTTCGGGCGACATGGCGGAAATGAGCTTGGCCTGGCGCTTGAGATTGACGACGTCCTGGGCGTTCAGGCGAACGACGTTTTTGTCGAAGTCCGCCTGCATTTGGGAGACGGCCTGGGTGACGACGGTCAGTTCCTGGCGTTCGGCGTTGAGGCGGGTTTCCAAATCTTTCAATTGTTGTTCGCGCAAGTCGAGGGATTCTTTCTCGCGCTTGATTTCCTCGATCCACTGGTCCATTTCCGGGTTGCGAAATTTCCAGGAAGGCTCGTTGTCGTTGATGATGCTGAGCTGCTCGGCAGGAGAGGAGGCGAGGACGGCGTGAAATTTTGCGGGATTCAACAGCACCACGGTCGTGGCGAGGTAAATCACGGCGCCCAGGATCATCGTCATCCAGGAGGATTGAAAAAAGCGGACCATATGGATTTTAATTTAAATTCCGGGTTGGGGCTGCTGGAATTGGAGCGGGCCGGGGGTGGTGGCGAGCTGGATGGCCAGTTCGTCCAATTCCTTTTGTTCCTGGCGCTGAACTTCCTGGTCGTAAGCGCGGCGTTTTTTCTCGTGAAAACGGTCGAGCGATTCGCGATCGCGCGTGGCGATGAGCATTTCCTGCCAGACGGCGTCGACTTTCAGGCGGGCTTGTTCGAGCGCGGCGGTGCGTTCCTTGAGGCGCAATTCCAAAACATTGCACCAGGCGCGCGCGCGGAGAAACTCGACCGCGGAGACGCCGGCGGACAACTTGCTGTTGAGATCGTGCCAGCAGGTCATCAATTCATGGCTCGCGGTTTGCACGCGGGCGGCGGCGTCTTCGCAAAAGCGGAGCGTCTCGACGTATTTTTTCTGCGCGGCCTGCTCCTCCTGTTCGCGCAGCACGGCGAGGGCCGACAGGGAGAATTGAAAGGCTTTCATGAGTGGTTATTTTTTGACGGGTTGGGTTTTCGGGATGGTCGGGGTGGGGGCGGTCACGGTCTGCGTGAGGAGAGACCAGCTTTGGGCGGCATTGAAGCCTTCCGTGACGGACTGGCGCAGAAAACGATTGAGCGGCTCATGCAACGCGATGGCCTGATCGATGGCCGAATTGCTGCCGGCGGGATAAGCGCCAATGTTGATGAGGTCCTGATTCTTCTTAAAAATCGCGAGATGCTCGCGCGCCGCGGCGGTCAATGCGAGTTGCTCGGGCTTGAGCAGATCGCGATTCAAACGGCTGACGCTTCCCAGGACATCAATGGCGGGATAATGATTTTGCGTGGCGAGTTCGCGCGTGAGCACGACGTGGCCATCGAGGATCGAACGCACGGAATCGGCAATGGGATCGTTCATGTCGTCGGCTTCGACGAGCACGGTGAACAGGCCGGTGATGGAGCCTTGTTCGCCGGTGCCGGCGCGTTCGAGGAGCTGGGGCAGCAGCGAAAAAACGGAGGGCGTATAACCGCGGGAACTGGGCGGTTCGCCGACGGCGAGGCCGATTTCGCGTTGGGCCATGGCGAAACGCGTGACGGAATCCATCATCAACAGAACGTTCTGGCCGGCGTCGCGGAAATATTCCGCAATGGCCATCGCGAGAAACGCGCCTTTGACGCGGTTCAAGGCGGGTTCGTTGGAAGTGGCGACGACGACGACGGATTTGTTGCGGCCGACTTCGTCGAGGTCGCGTTCCAGGAATTCGCGCACTTCGCGACCGCGTTCGCCGATGAGCGCGATGACGTTGACATCGGCTTCGGCTTGCGAGGCGATCATGCCGAGCAGGGTGGATTTGCCGACGCCGCTGCCGGCGAAAATGCCGAGGCGCTGGCCGCGTCCGCAAGGCGTGAACGTGTCGAGCGCCTTGATGCCGGTTTGAAACGTGTCGCGGATGCGCTGGCGTTTGAGCGGGTGGGGCGGGCGGAGATTGAGGCCGACGGTTTGCTGGGTGACGATGGGGCCGAGATTATCGAGCGGCTTGCCGAGACCGTCGATGACGCGGCCTTTGAGCGCGGCGCCGACGCCCACGCGCAATGGCGTGCCGGTGGCGATGACTTCGCTGCCGGGATGGATGCCGTGAATTTCGCCCAGCGGCATCAAGAGCAAATGATGATTCCGGAAGCCAACGACTTCAGCGAGCGTGTCGCCATCGTTATGGGCGGATTTGATGCGGCAGACTTCACCGACGGCGGCGGTGGGGCTTTCGGATTCCACCACGAGGCCGATCAATTGCACCACGCGGCCGCAGGTTTCCGTGACGCGCGCGGTGCGGACGCGCTCGAGGGCGGAGCTGAGGCGGTTGGTGGGGCAGGGATGAGCGGGTTTCATATAGTGACACGGGCGTCTCGCCCGTGAGTCCCTGTTCGCACGGGCGAGACGCCCGTGCCACTATTGCGGGCGCGCTCCCCAAAATGCGTTTGGCCGTTCGAAATTTTCATGCGGCGATGGCTTCGCGGATTTGGTCGAGTTTGGTTTCGCGGCGGGCGTCGATGACGCCGAAGCGCGTGCGGACCAGGCAGCCTCCCTGGGTGACTTCAGCGGAGCCGGCAAATTGCAATGGCTCCGAACCGCCGGGGGTTTGGAGCACGAGCGAGCGGTGTTTCTGCAGCAAGGCGAGGTCGCTGGGATGGAGTTGGATCGTGATCTGAGCCGTGTCCTCCACCTGGACCAAAGCTTCGCGAACGATGGCTTCGAGCGCTTTGGCATTGATGGGCATGCCGGCTACCAATTTGCGCGCGGATTCGAGCGCGAGCTCAATGAGCGCGTTTTCGGTTTCCTGCACGACCTGGGGAACGGCTTTTTTGAGTGATTCGATGACGCTGTTGGCGAGAGCGGCCATTTCGTTGCGTTGGGCGATGAGTTGTTCGCGCAAGGCATTTTCACCGTCGAGACGGCCGCGTTCGTAAGCGATCTTTTCGCGATCGGCGGTGATTTGCGCGGGATCGGGCGGGGTGGGCGCGTGATTTTGGACGCGCACGTCGCGGAGCGGGATTTTGAGGCGAATGGGTTCAGACCATTTCATATTCGTTGCTCCGGGCTTCGTCCAAATCGATTTCGCCTTCCGCTTCGAGCTTGCGCACGGCATCGATGATGCGGACCTGCGCGGCTTCCACGTCGCGCAACTTGACGTGGCCGAGGAAGGACATTTCCTCCGTGACGGTTTCGGCGGCGCGGCGGGACATGTTGGAAAGAATGAGTTTCTTGAGCGGATCGCTGGCCTTCTTGAGCGCGAGCGTGAGGTCGCGCATGTCGGTCTCGCGCAGGATGCGCTGGATGGCTTGCGCGTTGAGGAGCAAGAGGTCCTCGAAGGTGAACATCTTCTTGCGGATGGACATGCAAAGTTCCTGGTTGCGCTGCTCGATTTTGGCGAGCAATTCGCGGCTCACGTTTTTGTCCATGGCATTGAGAATGTCCGCCGCGGGCGTGACGCCGCCGGTCTGGGTGAGGGCGCGGGTTTGTTTGACGCCAAGTTTGGCGTTCAGAACGGCCACGACTTTTTCGGTCACTTCCACTGGCGTCGGCGCGAGCATGGCGAGACGTTCGATGACCTGGTCGCGTTGATCGAGGCGCAGCAACCCGAGCACCTGGCCGGCTTTTTCGGGAGACAGGAAGCTGACGACGAACGCGATGGTTTGGATTTGTTCATCGCGGATGAGATTCACGACCTGGCGCGGATCCATTTCCGCAATTTCCTGCATGGCGCCAACCTGCGGGCGACTTGGCGCGACGCGGCCGAGGACATCGCTGGCTTTGAAGCTGCCGATGGCTTTTTCCAGTGTGACGCGCGTGGTGTCCACGCCGGCACAAATGGACGTGCTGGCGGCGACGGCGACTTCGGAAAAATCCGCGAGAATATCCTGCTGCTGTTCGCGGGTGATGAGATTGAATCGCGCCATCTCGCGCGAGATGGATTCGATTTCGCGCGGCTGAAATTGCTTCAAAATCTGGCTGGCGCTTTCGGGCCCGAGCATCACCAGCAGGGCGGCGAGCTTCTGGGTTTTATTCAGTGCGCCGGTTTCGATGGCGTCCGTGGTTTCGGCGGAAGGCATAAAATCAATTCTCCGGAGTGCGGCCTTTGTTCATCCAATCACGAATCGCCTGGGTCATATTCGTGGGATTCTCTTTGATGAGACGGTTGAGCACTTCGACTGTCACGACGCCTGGATCGAGGTCGAGATGGCGGTGGCCATTGCCATTTCCATTTCCGTTCGATTGCGCCATCAGGCGGCCGACGGGAACGCCGATGGGAATATCCTGCACGGGCGTGCGCTTGAAGATGCGCAGGAGAACGACGAGCGCGATGATGCCGAGCAAAGGATAGGTGGCCGTGCGGGCGATGTTCCAGATCATGTCATGCTTCTGCTGCTGATCCATTTCCTTGGTCATCTCGGTTGCGAACGTGTCATTGAACGGCATTTCTTCGAGCGCGACGGTGTCGCCGCGGGTGTTGTCGGCGCCGGTTTCAACGCCGACGGCGTTGCTCACGAGGCGGCGGAGCTTGTCCAATTCGTCGGCGGTGCGCGGAACCACTTTGCGGTCCGTGCCCGTGCCTTCCATGTGCTCGGCCACGGTGACGGAAACGGAAAGGCGTTTGATGCCGCCCGCCGCGAGCAAGGTGTTGCTCGTGGTTTTGCCGATTTCATATTCGATGTTCGAAGTGGTCTTGTGATTTTTGGTATTGGATACCGGCGAGGAAGCGGTCTGGGTGTTGTTGCTCTCAGTCGCGGTGTTCGCGGAAATGCCGACCGGGCCTGACGGGTTGGCGGTCGTCGAATCCGTGTTTTCATCGTTTTTGGTCTGACTGCGGATCACCTGGCCGTCCGGATCGAATTTCTCCTGCGTCTCCGTGACGGTGTTGTAATTGATTTCCGCCGAGACGCGCACGATGGCCTGGCCGGGGCCGAGGACTTTTTCGAGCATGTCCTGGGCTTTTTTGGCGAGATACTGTTCGAGATTGCGGCGCGCGGCCAATTGCGTGCTGGTGAGGCCGCTCAGGGAATCGTTGTCGCTGTTTTCGGAAAGCACATTGCCGAGGTTATCGACGACGGTGACGTGATTCGGCTTGAGGCCTTCGACGGAATTGGCGACGAGGAAACGGATGGAATTGATGGACGAGGGCTGAAGCTGGGTGTTGCCGCGCACGCGCACGAAGACCGAGGCCGTCGCGTATTTGTCCTTGTCGAGCAGGAGCCGGTTTTCCGGCAGCACGATCATGACGCGGGCGGATTCGACCTCGTCGATCTGGCTGATGGTGCGGGCGAGTTCGCCCTGGACGGCGCGGATGTAATTGGCGCGCTGGACGAAATCCGAAATGCCGAAATTCTGCTTGTCGAAAATTTCGAAGCCGACGCCATCACTGCTTTGAGGAATGCCGCGCCCGGCCAATTGCATGCGCATGGCGTAGACTTTGTCCGTGGGGACGAGGATCGAGCTGCCGCCGGCGCCGATTTTGTAAGGCACCTTGGCGTCGTCCAGCGCGGCGATGACTTTGGAGGCTTCGGTGTCGGACAGGCGGCCGTAGAGCAGGCTGTAATCGCCGTGCGAGGACCAGAACGCGATGGCCGCGAAGCCGGCGATAAAGACAAACGTGGCTGCGGCGACGGTGAGCCGCTGGCCGGCGCCCAGTTGCTTCCAGATGTCCCGTAGTTGGGCGCCGAGTTTGGAGAGATTTTGATTCATGATGTGGCGAAAAGAGAAATCCGAAATCCGAAATCCGAAATCCGAAAGAAATCCGAAGGGCGAAATTCGATGCTGTTTTCCAATTCGGGTTTCGGATTTCGGACTTCGGATTTTGTCCGGTGAAGTTCGATCTTTAAGTTTTCGAGGTGAAAGGTCATTGAAAGGTCAGTTATTGCGCGCGGTCATATTTGCATCCGCATCAGTTCCTGGTAGGAATCCAAAAGTTTGTTGCGCACCTCGACCATCAGTTGGAACGACACGTTCGCTTCTTCCATGGCGATGACGGCCTGGTGCAGGGGAACGTTTTGCCCGCTTTGCACGGCGTCGATGGCGGTGTTCGCGATGTTCTGTTTCGCGTTGACGTCGGAAATGAATTTGCCCAGCACGTTGCCGAACGAATCGCCGGCTTCCTGGCTGGGGGTGACCTCTCCGGGTTGCTGCAGGGGCGTGGGCGCCTGGATCTCCGGCGTCGGCATCGCGTTCGGCCGCACGGCATCGGTGCCCGGCATGACGCCGAAGCTGTATGCCGATGAAGGGATGGCCGAGAGCGGAGACATGTTTGCGATGGGTCAGGGTTAAATCATTAATGTTTTCCAATGGCGAGCGTCTGCATGGCCATGGCCTTCTCGTTCTTGACCACCGCGAGATTGGCTTCAAAAACGCGCGAGGCGGAAATCAAGTCGGCCATTTCCTCGTGGATATTGATGTTCGGCATCTCCACCATGCCGCGCGCGTCGGCGTCGGGGTTGCCAGGTTCGTAGACGGCAATCGGCGGGCGGGTGTCCTTCTCGATGCGGGCGACGCGCAAGGGAGCGGGGGAGCCGTTGTTGTCGCCATCGGCGCCCATGGCGTCCTGCAACGCGTTCTCAAACACGACGATTTTGCGCTGATACGGTTTGCCGTCGACGCCGTGCGTGGTGTTGGCGTTGGCGATGTTTTCGGAAATGACATCGAGCCGGGTGCGTTCGGCATTCAACGCGGCGACCGTGTTTTGGATTCCAGAGAGAGCTTGAATCATATGGATTAGGAGGATTTGCCGGTGATGGCCATTTTCATGCGCATCAACAGGCCGCTGACCATTTGGGTTTCGAGCGTGTGGACGAGGGCGTTCTGGTTTTGCTGCATCATCTCGCTTTCGAGGTTGACGGTGTTGCCATCCTGGCTGTTGGCCACGGCGGTGGTGTCGACCGCGAGCGTGGGGGTCAAGGAAGCGATTTGTTTGGGATCGCCAGAGGCGCAGGCGCGGTCCAGCTCGGCGCGGAAATCAGGGGAGAGATCGATGCGCTTGTAACCGGGCGTTTCCAGGTTCGCGATGTTGTTCGCGATCGCTTCCTGGCGCACGGCTATGGCATCCAGCGTCTTTTTTGCCGCCAGATAGCATGGTTGATTGAACAAGCCTTCGATCATTGCAATTGCGTTTTTAGGGGCTGCTAAGCAACGGGGGTGCCAGAGGCAAAAAACGCCGGAAATCGAGGGATTGCGAAGGGGGCTAAAGCGGGGGGTGGGAAAATGTTACCGGGAGGGAAGAGCTGGTGGGCAAGTTCTGCGTGAGACGGTTGGTAGTTTTTGCAGATATGGTAGTGAAGCGCGAGGTGAGGATAGTCTGCGCGCCCTACCTTGGCGATTCGCGATTCGACTACTCCTCCACGATCGCTTCTTCCTCCGCTTTCGGCGAAGTGCCGTTGTACTCGTGAAGTTTGTTGCGGAGGGTGCGGATGCTGACGTCGAGGAGCTTGGCGGCGTGGGTGCGATTGCCTTTGCAATGTTCCAACGCGGCAAGGATGTGACGCTTTTCCATTTCGGCCAGTGAGGTCGGGCCGTCGCTGCCGGCGGCAGTGGCTTTGCTGGCGATGGGCGCGGTCAGGGCGGGGGTTTGCACAATGCCGCTGAGGCCGAGATGTTCCGGTTCGAGGATGCCGTTTTCGCCGCAGAGAATGACGGCGCGTTCGATGACGTTTTGCAGTTCGCGCACGTTGCCGGGCCAGGAATGATTCTTCAAAGCGCGCATGGCCTCCTCCGAAAAACCTTTCACGGCGCAGCCGTGCTTGCGGCCAAAGCGGCGCATGAATTCCTCGGCGAGAAACGGCACGTCTTCCATGCGTTCGCGCAACGGGGGAACGTGGATGGGCACGACGTTCAGGCGGAAATACAGGTCCTGGCGAAATTCCTTTTTCTCGACGCTCACTTCCAAATTGCGGTTGGTGGTGGCGATGACGCGGACGTCCACTTTGATGGTGCGATTGCCGCCGACGCGTTCGAGTTCGCGCTCCTGCAAAACGCGCAGGAGCTTGGCTTGCACGTTGGGCGAAATTTCGCTGATTTCATCAAGGAGAATCGTTCCGCCGTGGGCGAGCTCGAAGCGGCCTTCGCGCTTCGTCAATGCGCCGGTGAACGAGCCTTTTTCGTGGCCGAAAAATTCGCTTTCGATAAGGTTTTCCGGCACGGCGGCGCAATTCACGCGGATGAATGGCGCGCTGGCGCGCGGGCTTTCGAGATAAAGCGCGCGGGCGACGAGTTCCTTGCCGGTGCCGCTTTCGCCATGGATCAAGACGGTGGCGTGGGTGCGGGCGACTTTGCGGATGAGCTGGCGCACGTTTTCCATCGCGGCGCTTTGGCCGAGCAATTCGCTGGAACCATCATCGGCTTCCTGGCTGAGGAACCGATTCACGCGCAGGAGTTGCGTGAACTCCTCGGCCTTGCGCAGCGTGAATTCGATTTGCTCGTTGGAAAAGGGCTTGATGACGTAATCGAACGCGCCGTTTTTCATGCATTCGACCGCGGATTCAATGCTGCCGAAACCGGTCGTGACGACGATGAGCGGTTTTTGCGGGCGTTGTTGAATGGTTTTGAGCAGGTCGATGCCGTCGCCATCCGGCAGGCGCATGTCGAGAAAGATCAGATCGAAATTGTCCTTGGTGAGCAGTTCCTGCGCGGCGGCGATGGTGGCCACGGAGGCGACATCGTAGCGGCGGCGGCGCAGACATTGTTCAAGGTTGTTGCGGACGATTAAATCGTCTTCCAGGACAATGACTTTCTCGATGGACATAGGTCAGGTTTGGGCGTGGCGCTTGTAGACGTTGGCGACGAAGTTGGCCGGCTGGACGGCGGCGGTGGCGAGATGACGCGGCGGCACGAGCCCTCGGCGCAACAGCGCCTGCTGGTTTTCGCGGTCGAGCAGCAACAGCTTCATCAATAGGCCTTGAACGGACTGGAACAACTCTTTCACTTCGGAACAGCCGGCGCGTTCCGCCACGGGAACGCGAAGCCACGTCTCGCGCCACTTACGGAGCTTAACAAGAGCAGTTTCCAGCCGCGGAAGCAAGCTTGTTCTCAACTGAAAAAATTCGAAGGGCTGGTATTCCGTGGGGCTGGAGAGCGCCTGGTTTTCGCGCGTGGTCAACGCCAGCGCTTCGTCGCAGAGGCACAAATACGCGCGCAAGTCGGAAATCATTTCGGAAACGAACGGAAGCTCGGAGGTCATGGGATGGCGGTGGTGGGCGGCGGTGATGTTTTCGAAGCTTGCTCAGACATGGGGTTGTCTTTGGCCAGGATGTGGTTGATATCATCGGCTTTGGTTTGCCACTGGATGAAATGGATGCGCCAGCGGGCCATATCGATGATGGCGTTGAGACCGGGCGCGGCGTTGGTGCCGAGTTCCGTCTGGCGGCTGACGAGATTGCTATAAGTCTGCATGGCCATTTGCGGTTGCAGCAGGCGCTCGTAGGTCATGCCAATCTGGTAGCTGACCGGAAGCTGCCAGGCCGGAGTGTGATCGAGGTCCGCAAGACTGCGGTAGACTTCCAGCGCGCGCGGGTAATCTCCTTCGCGATAAAGCTGGTTGGCGATTTCATTGCCGGTGCGTTGCTGCCAATAGGCCCAGACTTCCGGATGCTCCCTGGCCTGGCTCTTTTCCTCTTTCAACAGCGTCAAGACCTGCTGCAGCGAATCGTTGTTTTGGCCGAGGCTCTTGAGCGCGAGCGCGAGGCAAAAACGCGCTTCGGCGAGATTGGGAGAATCCGGATAGCGCGCGAGATAATCGCGCGCTTGCGCCGCGGTTTCGGTATAATTGCCGCTGGCTTGCAGCGAGCGAATCAATCGGAACTGGATTTCGGGACGATTCAGCGCCGGACTGTTCTGCTTGAGCAAGCGCATGAAAAAATCGGCGGCATCGGAGAATCGGCCGGCTTCGTAATGCGTTTCCGCAATCTCCATTTGGGCGTCCAAAACAAGCTTTTGATAATAACCCAATTGGTCGTTTTTGAGGGCGAGCGCCGCGGTCATGACGCTGTAAAATTTCGAGAGCGCAAGGCTGTTCAAGCCCATCTGCCGGTACAATTGGCCTTCGTGCAGGAACACTTCTGGGATGCGCCGGTCATCCGACCAGCGGGTCACGAATTGCGCATAAATCTGTTCGGCGCGAACGAGGTTGTTTTCGTCCTGGTTCACCAGCGCGAGTTCCAGCAGCGCGGATTTCTGGATGGGCTCGGGTGTGTTGTCGGTGAGCAGGCTTTCGAGGATGGGTTCAGCCGTGGTGGGCTGGCGCATCAGGCGGAGATGCCGCGCGTCCTCCAACTCGGCGCGAAGCTGGCCCAATAGGCTGGAATCGTTCACTGTGCCGCTGAAACCGTCGGGATCGGTGAATTGCGAGGAAGGAATTCTGGAAGTTTGCGCGGCGAGATTGGTTGCGGCCGGCGCGTTGGTGTTGGCGGCGAAGGCTATTGGCGCGGGGCCGTTGGTCGCGGCTGCGAGCGAGTTGGTGGGCGCGATCGGACCGTTGGCGAAATGGGTTGTTGTTACCGGAGCATTGGTTGAGCGCAGCGCGGTGGCGGATGTTTCCTGCGCGCGCACCGCTGGCGACGCAAGAAATACTGCCAGCAAAGCGATGATGCCCCGGAAAACAAGTTTTCCGGAGGGCCATCGCGAAATCATCGCGAACATTAAAGTCATGGACTGTTGTACGTCGCCCGGCTTGAGGGCGCCACCGACGGAGGGGTGAATCCGACCGGCGCAGCGGGCGTGACCACGGGAGTTGCCGTGTTGGTTCCGCTCGCGTCGGGTTTAAAAAACTCCGTCAGCATCTGTGGCGAGACGACAAGCAAATCGCTTGCCGAGGGGCCTGAGGCGGAATTGTTCTGAGGCTCGGCGGTGGCCGTAACGGGCACGGTGGCGGGAGGCGGCAGAACGGGAGCCGAAGAAATGGCGGGACTGTTGGTTTTTGATTCAACCGATTTAGTTTCAGTGCTTTCAGTGGTGTTGGTGGGCGATGCGCGTTCGATGAGAAGGGCAGGGAGATCAAAGGACGTCATTTCGGCCAGGGTCGGGGAAAATCGCAGCGGCGACGGGCCGGATTGCTTCAAATACGGGATGTTTCCGCGCGTTTTCGGCGCGGCGCACAAGGCCAAAATCATGGCGGCGACCATGAGGCTTCGATTTGTTGAGGTTCCCATTGTAATCACCGATGTTTTTCCAGCAAAGGCACTAAGTTCGCTTTGTAATCGGCAAATATTGCCGGGGCTTGAGGAAGATATTGCAGGGAATGCATTTGGGGAGCGCACCTGCCTCGGGTGCGGTGAGACGCGCCCTCGCGGCTCACTCTTACGCGCGAAGATTTCGTTATCTCCGTGCCTTTGTACGCCACACTCGTTCGGCGCGAGGCGCACCGAACAGCAGCCGAGGCGGCCGCGCTCCCCAAAACTCGCAGAACATTCTCGCTCAAGTTCTTTTGGCGAATGCCGATAATGCGTGAGCCGCACGCGGGTGTCCGGCATTTTCATATGACACAGATTTCCGGGTCAGCCCGGGTCAGCAAGCTCGACCTCAAAGAAATTGAGTTGCAACTGGCGCTTTGTCCTTCGCTGCCGTCGCTGAGCAGCATCAACAAGGCGCTGCAAGGGCTGCTTGGCGCCGAGCAACGGTTCTCCGCGCAAATTTCCGAAATCATCCGCCGCGATCCCAGCCTCACTTCCCGGCTGTTGCGCCTCGTGAATTCGGTCTATTACGGCCTCACCACGCCGGTGAACAGCATCGAGGAGGCGGTGTTTTACTTGGGCGTCCGGCAAATTCGCCAGCTCACGATGGTGACGCCCATCATCGAGGATTTTCAACGGCTCACGCGGCAATGCGCCTTTCCATGGCGCGAATTCTGGCAGCATTCCATCGGCACGGCGATTCTCACCCGCGAAGTCATCGGCACCGTCCAGGCGCCGAACGACGAAACCGATTACGTGGCCGGCCTCGTGCATGACGTGGGAAAAATCGTGATGGCGTGGACGTTTCCGGATCACTTCGCCGAAATTCATCGTCAGGCCGTGGCGGGCACCGAAGAGCTGTCGAAAATTGAAACGGAAATTCTCGGCATCGATCATTCCGAACTGGGCGCGCTCTATCTCGAGCGGCATCGCCTGCCGGAAATGCTGGTGAGGATCGCGCGATTTCATCATTGCCCGGAAAAGGCGGACCGCCATGCGCACATCATCGCCGCGGTGCAAATCGCGGACCTGTTGTTGCGCAGCGAAAAAATCGGTTGCAGTGGAAATTACGTGCCCGTCACCCGCGAGCAATGCTTGGCCGCGAGCGGTTGGGCGGTGCTCTTCCCGAACGCACAGGAAGCGGAGCAGGCGATTGCGCGCGCGTCATTGCATCGGAGTTTGGAGCGGTTGCCGAGTGTGTTGGAGGGGTTGGTTTAGAGCGGCGTGGAAGCTTGAAATCGATAAAGTTTTGTGGAAACCTCCCCATGTGAAATTAAGAACTGACAGCGGGCGCGACTCGATGGCCGGGCCGTTTTGAAGCCTAACACGGATTACCAGGCTGAGACGGAGGGTAATCGCATTGTTTTAGTCGAAGTGGTTAAGGAGTCCGATGTGCCCAAAGCCCGCCTGGTCAAAGTCGGCGGCAGGTTGTTGGCTGCGCGCGCCAAAGTGACCAACGAGGACACGCAGAACGTTCTGGCCGAATTTCCATGACCCAGGATTGCGGCCGCGCGGCAGACTGTCGGGGGTAAAAAACCAGAAATATGCCAACTAATCCTGTTTTGTGCCACCAGTCGGATTCTCAGTTCGCTTGAATGTATGTTGACCAATCATGCTAATTAACATGATAATTCCGGCTGATTATGTTGCAATTGTTTTCAAAACGGAAGCAGCAGGAAACGCAGAAGGAGAAGGGCTTTGAATACGCCGAACTTCCTGGGCCACTCAAATATCAAGTCATACATATCTGCAACGGCGCGGCACAAAATTTTCCACACGTCTTTTTTCATGGACGGGACTCGTTTTATGTGGGCGTGCATCAATCTCTTTGTCGGAATTTAGGTCTTCCATTCCTATTTAGAGACGCGAGAAGCGCAGAGGAGGCGGTCTGGACCTATTTTCTGAACGAAAATGACGCGGGCAAATGTCTGGATGTGATCGAAGCGGTTCTCGATCATATGGTTAAAATCGTCCGAGGAGATTCATGGGTGAATTCGGGGATGGGATACGAGATTCAAGGAGCCACTGATGAAATCAATGCGCGATTTAAGGAGAACTATATTGGCTACGAGCTTCAAGAGGGGCGGTTTATCCGGATTGATTCAAGCTTTCTCCATTCCGAAATCATGGCTCCTTCATTGGTCGTTTTGCGGGAACCCTATCTTCAGGGAGCCAATCAAGAGTTTTCCAGGGCTAATGACCATTTTCGGCATCGGAGATTCCCAGAGTGCATGAACGAATGTCTCAAAGCGTTCGAAAGTACAATGAAATCGATCTGTGATAAGCGAGGTTGGACTTACAATCAGAATGCTACTGCCAACGTATTGCTTGATGTCTGCAAGAACAACAACCTGTTCCCGACCTATATGGAAACATCACTGGCGGGGCTGCGATCAGTGTTGGTCAACGTGGCTACAATGCGAAATAGACTTTCAGGCCACGGCCAAGGAAGTCAACAAATTCAAATCACCGAGGAAACTGCTGCGTTTGTGCTACGTTCCACTGCGAGCAATATTGTTTTCCTTGCCGATAGAGAAAAGCTTTTACGATAGGTAAAGTTGGGCTTGGCTTTAGGTCCCATCGTTTCGGCTCAACTGCGCCACAATCACCTCAATCCCCTTCGCGCGGAATTGTTCCACCAATTCCATCGGCGCGAGGCTGTCGGTGACGATGGTGTCGATGCATTCGACGCCGCACAAGGGCAGGACGGATTGGCGACCGAATTTGGTGTGGTCGAAACAGAAAATCACGCGTTGCGGCATTGATCATCGCGCGCTGGATGTCGATCAGCAGGCCGTGGGAATTGCTCACGCCTTCGGGCACGATGCCGCCGCCGCTCATGATGGCCACGTCCGCGTGCATTTTGGTGAAGGCTTCCACGGCGAGGGGACCGACCAGGACGCCCAGCCGCGGATAAATCACGCCGCCGGACACGACTACTTCCAAGCGGTTTGCGCCGGCAAAATGATTCGCCACCGGCAATGAATTCGTGAGGATGTGCGGCGTTTTGTTTTCGAGATAGCGCGCGACATGATATGTGGTGGTGCCGGCATCGATGATGACACTTTGATTCGGTTGGATGAGTTCGGCGCAGGCTTTGCCGATGGCTTCCTTTTCCGTGAGCTGATGCGTTTCGCGTTTGGAAAAAATGAATTCCTCGGAAGGAGGCGGCTCGGCGAGGCGCGCGCCGCCATGGGTGCGCTTCAAAACGCCGGTGGTTTCCATAAGCGTGAGATCGCGGCGGACGGTGGAAACCGAGGCGTTGACCTGCCGCGCCAGCTCCTCCAACGACGCAAATTCCACCTGTTTAAGGTAGTTTTCGATGCGTTTTTGGCGTTCTTCAGCCGACATCTGGCGCGACTTTGATAGATTTTGAAATATATTGCAAGATTTTTGTTGACTAATTTTCAAATTCTGGCAAAAAGAGCAGCATTGTATGGTTGCACCTAGTCCAACAAGGCATCGAGCGGTCGTGGAACATCTGGTTCGACAGGCTGTCTATCAACGGCTTGGGAAGCCGATGCCTAACGGCGTGAAGGCCCCGAATCCGTTGCTGGTGAACGTTAGCGCGAGGCATTGCCATCTTACGCAAGAGGCGGTCGAGATTCTTTTCGGCAAAGGCCACCAGCTCACCGTTCACAAATGGCTTTACCAGGAAGGGCAGTTTGCCGCGAAGGAAACTTTGACCCTGATCGGTCCGCGGAGCCGGGTGATTTCCAACCTGCGCATTCTCGGTCCGTGCCGAAGTTTGAACCAGGTGGAACTGGCTTACACGGACGGCATCGCGCTGGGGTTTGAATTGCCGTTGCGCATTTCCGGCGACATCAAGGGCACGCTCGGCTGCATGTTGATGGGCCCGGCGGGATTTTTTGAAATGCAGGAGGGCGTGATTCGCGCGATGCGCCACGTGCATATGTCGCCCGAGGATGCCACGTTTTACGGTGTGAAAGCCGGCGACAACATGGGACTGAAAATCGGCGGCCCGTGCGGCATCACTTTGGATAACATGCTTTGCCGCGTGGACAAAAGTTTCAAACTCGAGGTGCACATTGATACGGACGAGGGCAACGCGTGCAATTTGCAGGCGGATACGCGGTGTGAACTGATTAAGTAACCACGAATGAACACGAATCGGCTCGAATATTTGGAAGGTAGGGCGCGTCGCTCCGCGCGCGCCGCCGGTTCTATGTTCGGCAACGGCGCGCACGGAGTGACGCACCCTACCATCGCGGGTTTAATTAGTGTTTATTCGTGTGCATTCGTGGTTTAAAAAAAATTTCCATCAACTCTCAACAATCAACTAACAACAAACAATGAGCGAAGCATTAGGCATGATCGAAACGAAAGGTTACGTCGGCAGCATCGAGGCCAGCGATGCCATGGTGAAAGCCGCCAACGTGCACCTTGTCAAAACCATCCCCATCGGCGGCGGACTGATTACCGTCCTCTGCAAGGGCGACGTTGGCAGCGTGAAAGCCGCGGTGGACGCGGGTTCCAAGGCGGCCGCCAAAGTCGGCGAACTCGTCAGCTCCCACATCCTCGCGCGTCCGCACGAAGATTTGCTGACCGCCTTCATCGGCGACAACGGGGCTCCGAAGAAATAACTCTCAACACTCAACTTTTAACCTCAACGAATTATGGCTCAACAAGCAGTTGGAATGATTGAATGCAAAGGCCTGTGCGCTTTGCTCGAAGCCTGTGACGCGGCGCTCAAGTCCGCGAATGTCAGCCTCACCGGCTGGGAAAAAGTCGGCAGCGGTTACGTGACCGGATTTTTCCGTGGCGATGTCGCCGCGGTGAAAGCCGCCACCGACGCCGGCGCCGCCGCCGCGGCCCAGGTCGGCCAGGTGGTCAGCGTGCAGGTGATCCCGAGACCTCATGAAGGTCTGGCGGGACTGGGTAAATGGCTCCAATAAAATGACGAATTCCTGAATGACGAATGGACCAATTCGTCATTCGTCATTCGACATTCATGAAAATCCTCATCGCCAATATCGGTAGCACGTCGCTCAAGTGGCGGCTGTTCGATTTCTCGAGCAGCCCGGAGCGCATGCTCCATAAGGGCGGCTTCGAACGGGTGACGGATTACCCGAAGGCGATTGAGGATTGCCTGTCCGAACTGAAAAAGGCCGGCGCGATTCAAAACGAAAATGAACTGGCCGCAGTCGGTTTCAAAACGGTCCTGGCCAAGGACGTGACCGGCTGCGTGCGACTGGACGAACGCGTGCTGAAGGCGATGGCGGATTACAACGGTCTCGCTCCCGCTCATAATCCGCCTTACATCGCCGGCATCAAATTGTTCGCGCAACGCATGCCGAACACGCCGCTGGTCGGCTTGTTCGAGACGGCGTTTTACCAATTCGCGCCGTCGCCCATGATGCGTTACGCCGTGCCGAAAAGCTGGTATGACGCGGGCATTCGCCGGTTCGGTTTTCATGGCGCGAGCCATAAGTTCATTGCCGAGCGCTCGGCGGAAATGCTCGGGCGCGACGATGTCGCCAGGCGCGCCCAGAATCTTTACGTGGATGGCGGACAAACGCGCGTCAGCGGCGCGCCGTTGCGGGTGATTTCGTGTCACCTCGGCGGCAGTTCGAGCGTGACGGGCATTTTGAACGGCGCGGCCATCGGCACCAGCATGGGCATGAGCCCGCAATCGGGTTTGCCGCAAAATAATCGTGTGGGTGATCTCGACGCCGAAGCGATTCCTTACGCGGTGAAGACGTTCGGCATCACGATTGAAGAAGCGCAACGTCAGCTTTCGAAGGAAAGCGGGCTTAAAGGTTTGAGCGGCGTTTCGAACGATATTCGCGAAGTGCAAGCCGCCGCCGCGAACGGCAACGCCGCGGCGAAGATGGCGCTGGATGTTTTTGTTGCGAGCGCGCGGCATTGGATGGGCAGTTACCTTTTTGAATTGAACGGCGCGGATGCCATTGTGTTCACCGCCGGCATCGGCGAGAACCGCCCGGAATTGCGCGAAGCGATTTGCGCGAACCTCGATCAACTCGGCATTGTGCTGGACCCGGCGAAGAACAACGCCATTAAGGCCCAGGAAGCGGTCATCAGCGCGGCGAATTCGCGCGTGAAAGTGCTGGTCATTCCGACAAACGAAGAACTCGTTGTCGCGCGCGAAGTGAAAAGATTTTTAGAAAATCCGAAATCCGAAATCCGAAATCCGAAAGAAACCCGAAGCTCGAAATCCGAAACTGACGCCGTAGCGTCTGGATCAAGTTCGGATTTCGGTTTTCGGACTTTGGATTTGTCTACTTTATCACCCTCATCTCCTAACTCATTAAGAAAGTAACATTATGGCCCATCAAGCAATCGGACTCATTGAAACGCGCGGCCTGGTCGCCCTCGTCGAGGGCACGGACGCCATGCTCAAGGCGGCGAACGTCGAGCTCGCCGGCCCCATGACGCAAGTCGGCAACGCGCTCGTCACGTCAGTCGTCGTCGGCGACGTCGCGGCCGTCAAAGCGGCGGTGGATGCCGGCGCGCAGGCGATCAAAGCCATCAAAGGTGAAGTCGTCAGCGTGCATGTCATCGCCCGCCCGCATGCGGACGTGGACGCGGTGTTGCCCAAAAAGAAATAGTTAAACGGTTAAATTGTTAAATCGTTAAATAAGTTCGCGCGGGTCGCGAGCTGTTATTTAAACGAATCACAATTTAACCAATCACCAACCTATGTTCCTCGCCAAAGTCGAAGGTTCGGTGGTCGCGACGAAGAAGGATCCGTCCATGGGCGGGCGGAAACTTCTGTTGCTGCGCCCGCAACTCGTGGATGACAAGGATCCGACGAAATTTCGTCCGGGCGCGAACACGATTGTGGCCGTGGACAGCGTCGGCGCCGGCACGGGCGAAATGGTTTTGTTTTGCCAGGGCAGTTCCGCGCGCCTCGCGCCGAATTTGAAGGAAGCGCCGGTGGACGCGGTGATCATCGGGATCGTGGATACGGTGGATGTGTTTGGGAAACAGATTTTCAGTGCGAAACAATCGTAAATCCGAAAACCGAATGCCGAAATCCGAAAGAAATCCGAAAATCGAATTCCGAACGGTAGTTCGCGCTTCGGGTTTCTTTCGGGCTTCGGATTTCGAACTTCGGATTTGGCATTTTTTCCTATGAGCGCAGTGAATGAAACTTTAATCCGGGATGTGGTGGCGGAAGTCCTGGGCCGATTGAATGGAAATAGTGGCACGGGCGTCTCGCCCGTGAGTTCCAACACAAAAACGCACGGGCAAGATGTCCGTGCCACTAGTTGCGGCTGCGGCGAAAAGAATCGCCTCAGCGGCGACAGCATCAGCATGAGCGGTCGTGGCAAATATGGTGTTTTTCAAGACGCCAACGAGGCCTGTGCGGCGGCGCATGAAGGATTTTTGCAATTGCGCGAGAAGGGCGTGGCGGCGCGCGCGAAAGTTGTCGAGATCGTGAAGACCATGGCGGAGGCGAATGCGGAGGCGTGGGGCAAGATTGAGTTGGATGAGACGAAGATTGGACGGCTCGACCACAAAATCGAGAAGCTGAAAATTATCAAGCTCGTGCCGGGCGTTGAGTGGCTGAATCCTTACGGGCGCAGCGGTGACCATGGCATTACGCTCGAGGAATACACGCCGTTCGGCGTGGTCGCGGCGATCACGCCGTCGACGCATTCGATTCCGACTTTGAGCGGCAATATCGTGAACATTGTCGCCGCGGGAAACGGAGTTGTTTTCAATGCGCATCCGGGCGCGGCGAAGTGCGCGGCGCTGGCCGTTCGCGAATACAACAAGGCCATTGAGCGCGAGACAGGCATTCAAAATCTCATCACGATCATCGAGACTCCGACGCTGGATTCATTCAAAGCGATTTGCAATCACGAAGCGGTGCGGCTGTTGTGCGTGACCGGCGGTCCGGCGGTGGTGAAGGCCGCGATGCAGACCGGCAAGCGCGCAATTTGCGCCGGTCCGGGCAATCCGCCGGTGCTGGTGGACGATACGTGTTGTCCGACGCGCGCTGCGAAAGCGATTATTCAAGGCGGGGCTTATGACAATAATTTGTTGTGCATCGGCGAAAAGGAAGTGTTCGTGCTCGACAGAGTGGCGGACAAATTGATGCAGCGCATGTCCGAGAACGGCGCGGTGAAGCTCAACGCCAGCCAATTGGAGCGATTGACCAAGGCGGCGTTCACGTTCAAGGAAGGGCAGGGCGCCGGTTGTCCGCATGCTTCGGTGAACAAGGAATTTATCGGCAAAGACGCATCGGTGCTCGCGAAGGCTGCGGGCTTGGATGTGCCGACCGGCACGCAATTGCTCTTCGCCGAGACCGACGCGAACCATGCGTTCGTGCAGGAGGAGCAAATGATGCCCATGCTGCCGATCGTGCGCGTGAAGAGCGTCGAGGAAGGCATCGAGCGCTCACTGCAGGCTGAACATAATTACAAGCACACGGCGATTATTCATTCGCACGATGTCGAGAATATCACCGCGATGGCGCGCGCGCTGGACACGACGTTGTTCGTGAAGAATGGGCCGTCGCCGGCAGGTCTGGGTCTTGGAGGCGAAGGTTACCTGAGTTTCTCGATTGCTACGCCGACTGGCGAAGGCATCACGAATCCGAAGACGTTCACGCGGACTCGTCGATGCGTGATGGTGGACAACCTGAGAATTTATTGAGCCATGCTCTTAGCGCGTGTTGAAGGCAATGTGGTCGCGACCCGGAAGCATCCGAGCTTCGAGGGGTGGCGGC